>Ga0079224_100003053_pt1 | contig 20811 bp, 20 predicted proteins | sample Stecom2015_FD_80414 | JGI IMG/M metagenome (GOLD analysis project Ga0079224, IMG submission 80414) | Agricultural soil microbial communities from Utah to study Nitrogen management - Steer compost 2015 | ecosystem: Environmental > Terrestrial > Soil > Agricultural land | place: USA: Utah...
GGACTCACCGCCAAGCATCCCCTGCCCTACGCGGCGGTCTGATCTCCCCGCGCCCTTCCTTTTTGCAAGGCCCGTCCGCGTTCACCGGACGGGCCTTTTTTGTGCGCGCACAACCCGCCGGACGCCCGGTGCGCCCTTCCCCGGCGGGCGCGACTTTGCTGCTTGGCGCGGCGGCGATATGTGGTCTGGCTTGCCCACTCTTTTCCGCCACGTGTCCCACTCCGCACCTCAGACCAGTCCTTCCGCCGCGGCCCCCGCCCGCCCGCTTTCCCTTGGGGTCATCTTTCTCACCCTCTACATCGACCTGATCGGGTTCTCGATCATCTTCCCGCTCGGACCCGAGCTGCTCGGCTACTACCTCGGAGAGGAGGGTCACGGCGGTCTGCTCGGCGCGCTGCTCTCCCGCATCGATCAAGTCGCGGTCTGGCTCGGCAACCCCACGCACCTGCCGGTGGTGCTGTTCGGCGGCATCATCAGTTCGCTGTTCTCGATTTTGCAGTTCGTCTTCGCGCCGTTCTGGGGCGGCCTTTCCGACCGGCGCGGACGGCGGCCGATCCTGCTGATGACCGTGGTCGGCACCGCCGCCAGCTACCTGCTGTGGGCGCTCAGCGGCTCCTTCTGGATTTTCCTCGTGGCCCGCCTGCTGGGCGGCGCCTTCGGCGGCAATCTCTCGGTGGCGACGGCGGCCGTGGCCGACGTGACTGATCGCGCGGAACGCGCCAAGGCCATGGGCCTGGTCGGCGCGGCCTTCGGTCTCGGGCTCGTCACCGGTCCGCTGATCGGCGCGTTTTCCTCGCGCATCAACCTGCTCGACCACTTCCCCGGGCTCGCCGCCTGGGGCGTCAACCCGTTCACCCTGCCCGCGCTCATCGCGCTGGCGCTCAGCCTGGTGAACGTCGTGTGGATCCACCGCCGGTTTCACGAAACGCTTTCCCCCGAGGCCCGGGGCCGCTCGGCCGAACCGCGTCTGCGCAACCCGATCCGCGCGATCCTCGATCTGGGCAACGCGGCGGTGCGCGGCGTCAACCTCGTCAATTTCACCTACCAGCTGGCCTTCGTCGCCATGGAAACCTCGCTGGTGTTTCTCGCGGCCGAGCGTTTCAACTACACCGCCCGCGACAACGGCCTGCTGATGGGCTTCCTCGGGTTTTGCGCCATCGTCACCCAGGGCTGGCTGGTGCGCAAAACCCTCGGTCGCGGCGTGCCCGAGACGACGGTGCTGCGCCTCGGTCTGACCGCCTCGACGGCGGGTTTTCTGGTCGTCGGTTTCGCCGCCGCGCCGTGGATGCTCTACCTCGGCGTCGGCCTGCTCGCGCTCGGCGGCGGCTTCGTCAGCCCGGCCAGCAGCGGCCTGATCTCGCTTTACGCCAAGGAGGAGGAGCAGGGCCGCGTGCTCGGCATCTACCGCTCGCTCGGTTCGCTGGCCCGTGCGGTCACGCCGCTGTTTGCCGGCATCATCTTCTGGACGGTCGGCTCGAGCACGCTCTACGTCGTGTCCGCCGCGCTCGTGGTCGTGGCCTTCATCGGCAGCCGCAAGCTGCCCCAGCCGCACCGTTGATCCGCGCCGCCCGGCGGTTCGCCGGGGCCGGACGCACGACGAGGCGACCCGGTCGGGTCGCCTCGTCGGTTTTCATGCCGCGGAGCTTTGCGGGCTCAGGGCAGCTTGATGGTGTAGCGCAGTCCGTCGGTCTCGGGGTTGACGTTGTGGTCGAAGTTGAAGGCGACACCGGTGTCGCCGACGCGCACGGTGCGGCCCTCGGTGCCATCGACGGACCAGCCTGCCTTTTCGTAGGAGACGACCAGCGGGCCGCGCTTGGTGGCGAAGGTGACCTCGCCGTCGCCGCTCCGCACGCTCGCGTCGGACTCGAGGGCGGCGGGCCAGAGTTGCAGGGCGTAAACGCCCTGGATGGGTCCGCGTTGATCGAGCAGGTTGACCGGCTTGAACGTCACGCTGACCTCGATCGCGTCCGGACGGCAGACGTAGGAGGAGGTCTGGGTGAAGCGCGGGTGCTTGACCTCGACGTCGAAGACCACCGCGCCGTCGCGCACGGTCTTGGTGCTGGTCGCGGTGTAGGTGGAGTTGCCGACGCCGCCGGCGTAGAACCACACGCGACGGCCCTCGGGCGTCACGTAGCTGCCCTGCAGGTTGACCGCGCCGGCGCTGTCGAGCGCCACGGTGCCGTCGGCGAGCGTCAGGCGGCGGAGGAAACCCTTGTCGGTCAGCTCAAAGCTGTAGTTGTCGTTTCGATACGAACGGGGGTCGCGCTCGACCTCGGCCTGCAAGGCGGCGAGATCGGCGTCGGGCGCCGGGGCGACCGGAGTCTCGGCGGGCGGCGCGACTTCGGGCGTTTCGACGACCTCGACGGGCTCCACGATTTCCGGCGCGGCCGGCACGACGACGGTCTCCGTGACGACCTCGGCGGGGGATTCTTGGACGACGATTTCGGACGCCGGTGCCTGTTCGGCGGGGGCGGATTCTTCGGCCGGCGTGGCGGCGGCCTGTTGCGCCTTGCGACGGGCGATGCGATCGGCCTCGCGAGAGAGCTGGGCTTGCAGGCCGGTGGAGAAGACCAGGGTGGACAATGCGGCGAGGAGGATCACCGACGGTTTCTTTTTCATCATGGGTTGGTAGGGGGGGCTGGAGTGGGTGAGATGCTGGCGAGGGGAGCGCCCACGTTGACTACAGACGCCTATCCCTTGCAATCGCGCATTTTACCCATGCGCGATGTCCGGCTCACGCCTTGGTCCAGATGCGGGTATTGAGGTTCATATCCTCGATGATGCCGGTGATCAGGGCCAGGTCCTGGTAATACTCCTCGATCGCCTCCACGTGCAGGAGCGTGCCGAACAGGCGGGGTTCGAAATGGTTTTTGGAGCTGGGGATGGCCACGTGGACCTGCGATCCGATGAAGGAGAAATAGACGCGGCCGCCGACCTTGCGCCGGAGCTCGACCATGCGGCGCATGAGCGCGGGCGTGAGGATGTAGCGGGCCTCGATCTGATCGTCGCCATAGACGACGAAGGCTTTTTCGAACTCGGGGTCCTCCAGTTTGACGAGCTCGCCGCGGGTGAAGTTGAGGGACTGGAGCTTTTGCCCGAGAAAGCCGAAGGCGCTTTGCAGGCTGTCGGGCAGGACGACGGTGCGGCCGCGGAAGTCCTTGTTGAAATCGGCCACGAAGTAGAGGCCCTTGAAGATGGTGTGCCAGGTGGTGCGCGTGCCGTTCTTGGTGCGGGTGGTGGTCTTGTATTGGGCGTGCAGTTCGGAGAATTCGAAGGCGGTCGCGCCGAGGCGGCCGGTGACAAAATCCTCTCCCGCGTAGCGGTCGATGCGCTGGCGGAAGAGGTCGCCCTTCCGAAACTGCGCTCGGCTCACGCTCCCCGTCGGGTGATAACGCAGGTCGGCGCTGAAAAAGCGGATGACTTCGGTGACGACGCGGCGTTTGAAATCGGCGCGGAAGGAGGACTGTCCGCTGAAGAACAAGACCGCCAGGACGATCAGCGCGATGCCGAGCGGCACGTAGGCCCAGAGTCCGTTTTCGCGCAACCCGAGGATCGCCAGGGCGGCGATCCCGACGGCGACGCCGGCGGCGGCGAAGGCCAGGCGGACGAGGCGGAGGCGGCGGGCCTCCAGCTCCCGCAGCGGCGCGGCGAGCGTGGAGGCGTGAAAATCGCCGAACGCGACGGGGGACGGCATCGGTCAGCTTTTGAAGAGATCGCCGACGCTGACGTTGGCGCGCTCGGCCTCGGGGGTGACCAGGAGGGTGCGGCGCTTGTAGCTCATCATGCCGGCGAGGATGTTGGTGGGGAACATCTCGACGGCGTTGTTGAAGTCGGTGACGGAGGCGTTGAACGCGCGGCGGGCGGCGGCGAGCTGTTCCTCGATCTCGTTGAGGGCGCGCTGGAGCTGGTTGAAGTTTTCGTTGGCCTTGAGCTCGGGGTAGGCCTCGACGGCGACCATGATGCGGCCGAGACCGGCGGAGAGCTGGTTGTTGAGGGCGACCTTCTCGTCGGTGCCGACGGAGCCGGAGGTGGCGCGGGCGCGCATCTCGGTGACCTTGGCGAGGGTGTCGGCCTCGTGGTTCATGTATTGTTTGACCGAGGCGACGAGGTTGGGGATCAGGTCGTATCGTTTTTTCAAATACACGTCGATGGACGCGAAGGCGTTTTCGACCTGGTTCTTTTTTCCGACCAGGGAGGTGTAGAGGACGAAGCCGACGAGGGCGGCGACGCCGAGCAGGACGAGGAGGACGGTCATGGGAGGAGTGTTGGCTGGGGTTGAGTTCGCGGAAAAGGAGGTGTTGCCGGAGAGCGGCGCGGCGGTCAGGCGTCGAGCAGTTCGGAGATGCGCGCGAGGATTTCGGCGCGGCCCTTGCCCTTGGTGGCCGAGCTGACGAAGGCGCGGGGGGCGGCCACGTCCGCGTCGGCGAGGGCGCGTTTGAAGGCGGCGACGTTGGACGCGGTCTGGTTGGCGCTTTGTTTGTCGGCCTTGGTGAACACCAGGTCGAAGGGCGCCTCGGTGGCGGCCAGCCAGCGGATGAATTCGAGGTCGAGGGCCTGCGGGGGCAGCCGCGAGTCGATCAGCACAAAGACGTTGGCGAGGTTGGGACGCCCCTCCAGGTAATCGGCCACGGCCTCGTTGAACTTGTAGCGTTCGCCCTTGGCGACCTTGGCGTAGCCGTAGCCGGGCAGGTCCACGAGGCTCCAGCGGTTGTTGATGGTGAAGAAGTTGATCAGGCGGGTCTTGCCGGGCGTGCCGGAGACCTTGGCGAGGCGGCCGTGGCCGGTGAGGAGATTGATCAACGAGGATTTACCGACGTTGGATCGACCGATAAAGGCGAACTCGGGCCGGTCGTGCACCGGGCAGGCGGTCAGGTCCGGGGCGCTGGAGTGGAAAACGGCGGAGAGTATCTTCATCGCCCGCCTTGATGGGCACGTCGCGCCTCTCGTGCAAGCCACGGTGGAAGTTGCTCGCCCGTCGGGCGGCCCGTCTCTAGAAACCCACGGTTTAGCCTCACCTTCCCCGTCATGCCTCCCCCCGCCCCCCCACCGCCAGCCGGAGACGCGTCCGACGAGCCATCCATGCGGGCACGTTTCGCCCTGCTGGCCGAGACGCTCGCCCGCACCTCCGCACACACCGGACACAACGCCCTGCAGGAACTCGCCCGCGCCCTCGGGGAAACCCTCTCGGCACGCCGCGCGCACATCAGTCGCTTCCACCCCGAACGCCCCGACCTGATGTGTTTCGAGGCGCTCTGGGACGGCGAACAAATGATCACCTCCGGAGATTTCCCCGTCGCCGGCAGCGCCAGCGAACAGGCCCTGCTGCACGGAGAGCGCTTCTACTGGGAAGATCTCGCGGAACACTTTCCCGAGCACGGCAACCGCTACGCGCGATGGGGCGTCTGCTCCTACCTGGGCGCGCCGCTGATCGACTCCGAGGGCCGGCCCATCGGGGTGATCGCGGTGATGTTCGGGCCGGGCCGGCATGATCGCGTGCTCGCCGAAACCGTCCTGCGGCTCTTCGCCATACGCGCGGCCGGCGAGCTCGACCGGATGCTGGTGGAGAAGCGGCGGCGCGACCTGGAGCAGGCGTTGCAATCCGTCGTGCGCGGGACCTCCAACGTGCTGGGCGCGGAGTTTTTCAGCGTCCTCGCCCTGGAGCTCTCGAAAGCCCTCGGCGCCCGGGCCGTTTACATAACCCGGCTTCACCCGACCGACACCGACCGCCTGCAGCGCCTCGCCGCCGTGGAAGCCGGTCGTCTCCTGCCCGCGACGGAGGTCATGCTGACGCAGCGCTCCCCCTCGCGCGACGTGCTCGCCCACGGCTTCCTGCACGTCACCCACGACCTGCGCACCCGCTACCCCGGCCATCCCGTGCTCGAACGCCTCCGGCCCGACTCCTACCTCGGCATCGCCCTGCGCTCCGCCACCGGCGAGACGCTCGGCCTGATCAGTCTGCTCGATCCCAACCCGGTGCAGGACCCGGAGCTCGCCCGCTCCATGCTGACCATCTTCGCCTCGCGCGCCGCCACCGAAATCCAGCGCGTCGAGTCGGACGCGCGGCTCGCCCGCATCGACCGCCAGTTGCGCCACACGCAAAAGCTCGAGGCGATCGGCACCCTCGCCGGCGGCATCGCCCACGATTTCAACAACATCCTCGCCGGCATCCTCGGGAACACCCAACTGGCCGAATTCGACGCCGACCGCCCCGAAACCGTGCGGCATCACCTCGCCCTCGTCGTGCAGGGTTGCCACCGCGCCCGCGACCTCATCTCGCGCATCCTCACCTTCAGCCGCGAGCATGACCAACCCCGCCAGCCCTGCGCCCTGGTCCCCCTGGTCACCGAAGCACTGCAACTGCTTCGACCCGCCCTGCCGCGCAACATCTCCCTGCGCACCGAATTCTCCCCCGAGGATCTGCACATCCTCGCCGACCCGGGCCAAATCCACCAGGCCGTGCTCAACCTCGGCACCAACGCCATCCACGCGCTGGGCAAAACCGACGGCGCGCTGACCGTCACCGTCGCCCGGATATCGCCCCACGACCCGTTGCGCGACCGCCATCCGCAGCTCGACTCGCGGCACGCCCTGCGGCTCAGCGTGCGGGACAACGGCCCGGGCATCCCGCCGCATTTGCAGGAACGCATCTTCGATCCGTTTTTCACCACCAAGCCCGTCGGGCAGGGCTCGGGCCTCGGTCTGTCCAGCGTGCACGGCATCACCCGCGCGCACGACGGCGTGATCCTGCTCGAATCCGTTCCCGGCGACGGCGCCACCTTTCACCTCTGCTTCCCCGAGTGCCCCACCCAGGCCGAACCGCCGGCGGACGCCCCCGAGCCCGCCCGGATCGGCGACACCCACCGCCGCCGCCTGCTGCTGGTGGACGACGAGGAAACCATCACCGACATCGCCACCGCCGCGCTCGATCACCTCGGCTGGGACGTCACCGCGCACAACGATCCCCGCGACGCGTTGGCCAGCTTCGAGGCGTCGCCGGACGATTTCGCCGCGCTCATCACCGACCTCTCCATGCCCGGGATGGACGGCGCCGAGCTCTCCCGTCTCGTGCGCTCCCGGCGACCCGGATTGCCCGTGCTCATCATCACCGGCTACATGCGCTCCAGCGAAACCGAGACCGCCCGCGCCGCCGGCGTGCGCCACTTCCTGCCGAAGCCTTTCACGCTGCAATCCCTCGCCGCCGCCCTCGGCCAAGCCATCGCCTGACGGCCCGCGCCGCCCGTCGGGCGGCGCGCATCCTTTGCCAAAGACATATCATCCTTGGGTGGCGTCTTGCCCCCGCGGTCGCGGTCGGCTGTGATGGCAGATCACGACCATGCAAGCCTTCACCGACACCCTCCTGGGGAACCCGCTCATCGCCCTTTTCGCCGTCATCGGCGTGGGCCTGTTGCTCGGCAACATCTCCATCCGGGGGATCAACCTCGGCAGCTCCGGAGTCCTGTTCGCCGCGCTCGCGCTCGGCCACTTCGGCTACACCCTGCCCGGCGGCATCGGCACCATCGGGTTGGTCCTCTTCGTGTATTGCGTGGGCATCGGCGCCGGCGGTCGCTTCTTTTCGGCCATCGCCCGCGAGGGCTCCAATCTCGCCAAACTCGCCCTCATCATCGTCGGCTCCGGCGCGGCCGTGGCCTGGGCCGCCGGCACCCTGCTCGACCTGCCCGTCGGCCTGGTCGCGGGCATCTTCGCCGGCGCGCTCACCAGCACTCCCGCGCTCGCCGCATCGACCGAGGGACTCAAGGCCGCCGGCGCCGGCGACGTCATCATCGGCTACGGCATCGCCTACCCCTTCGGCGTGATCGGCGTCGTGCTCTTTGTCCAAGTGCTGCCCCGGCTGCTGCGCATCGACGTCGATGCCGTCGCCAAGACCGTCGGCGCGCAGTCCGCCGGCGCCGAACGCGTGGAAAACGTGCTCGTCGAGGTCACCAACTCCAACCTCGTCGGCAAACCCATCGCCGAGTGCGGCCTCACCACCTTCAACGGCGTGGCCGTCTCCCGCATCCTGCGCGACGACCGGCTCGAACCGCTGCGCTACGACGACGTCTTCGCCCACGGCCAGCTGCTCATGCTCGTCGGCCGCACCCGCGAGATCGACATCGCCGTGGACTACCTCGGACGGCGCAGCGACAAGCGCATCATCAAGGACGTCGAGAACGAGCGCCGCACCGTGCTCGTCACCGACAAACGCGTCACCGGCCGCACCCTGCGCGAATTCGCCCCGCTGCGTGAATTCGGCGTCGTCGTCACCCGCGTCACCCGGCTCGGCATCACCTTTGTCCCCAACGCCGAGACCCGCATCGAGACCAACGACCAGCTCACCACCGTGGGCCGCGCCGAGGACCTCAACCGCTTCGCCGACGCCGTCGGCCACCGCTCGCAGGGCTTCGACGAAACCGACCTGCTCTCCCTCGCCCTCGGTCTCACCCTCGGCATCATCGTCGGCCTAATGCCCTTCGGCCTGCCCGGCACGCCCGCGCTCACCCTCGGCATGGCCGGCGGTCCGCTCTTCGTCGCGCTCATCCTCGGCCACTTCGGCCGCGTCGGCCGCATCGTTGGCCACATCCCGCGCAACACCCGCCTGCTCCTCCAGGAGCTCGGCCTGGTCTTCTTCCTGGCCGACGCCGGCGTGCGCGGCGGCGGACAACTCATCGCCACCGTGCAAAGCTACGGCGCCCCGCTGTTCGTCGCCGGCATCGCCGTCACCATCCTGCCCATGGCCGTCGCCCTGCCCTTCGCCATGCGCTTCCAAAAGATGAACATCCTGCAGGCCCTCGGCGGCATCTGCGGCGGCATGACCAGCACCCCCGCCCTCGGCGCGATCACCGCCCGCACCGATTCACAGGTCCCCGTCGTCAGCTACGCCTCGGCCTACCCCGTGGCGCTCATCATGATGACCGTGTTCGCCAAGATTCTCATTCAACTGGCAGGCTGACCGCGCCCGCGATCAACCCGAGGTCCGCGCCCCCGGGGAGATTTTTTTCGTCTTTCGGGGTGATATTCCGCCCGGACCGTGTTGCGTTGAACCCATTGCCATGTCGTCCACCGTCCAGTCCCGCAGCCAAGACCTCGTTGAAATCATGTCGTTGATCGACGACCCGATGGAGCGCCTCGCCTACTTCGTGTCCAAGGCCAAGCGCGCGCCCGCCCTCGAAACCGCCGCTCGCGTCAAGGCCTTCCAAATCGAGGGCTGCATCTCCGAGCTCTGGCTCGTGCCGCGCATCGAGGACGGCCGGCTGCACTTCCGCACCGACGCCGCCGCCGCCATCCCCAAGGGCGTCGCCGCCGTGCTCGCCGAGATCTACAGCGGGGGCACCCCCGAGGAAATCCTCGCCGTCGGCGACGGCTTCATTCGCGAGGCCGGCATCCCGCAGGTGCTCTCCTCCAACCGCTCCAACGGCCTCGCCCACCTCGTCGGCCGCATCCTCGGCTACGCCCGCGCGGCCCAGGCCGGGGACGACGGCCGGACCGGCGGCGAAGGCGACGTCGCCCCCGCTTGACGACTTTGCTAGAGTGCGAGGCATGCCCGCCTCCGTTCCGCCAGCGCTCCTCCTCACCGGCCTCGCCATCGCCGCGCTCCACGCCGCCATCCCCACGCATTGGCTGCCCTTCGTGCTCGTCGGCCGCGGACGCGGCTGGACCCGGCGCCGGACCCTGACCGCGGTCGCCCTCGCCGGCGGCGGCCACGTGCTCGTCACCACCGCCCTCGGCCTCGGTCTCGCCCTCGGCGCGTTCCAACTCGCCCCTTGGTTGCACGAAGCCTTCCACGGGTTCACCGCCGCGCTGCTGATCGCGCTCGGACTCTGGTTGATCCTGCGCCCCGCCTGCCACGCCTGCGGACACCCGCACTCCGCCGACGATGCCCACCGCGTCCCCGCGCCCTGCCGCTCGGATCGCGCCGCCTTTGTCGGACTCTTCCTCACGCTCACCCTGTCGCCCTGCCAGATTTTCCTGCCGGTTTACCTGACCGCCGTGCCCTACGGCTGGTCCGCCGTCCTCCTGCTCGGTCTCGTGCTCGCCGCCACCACGCTCGGCGGCATGGTGCTGCTTACCGCGCTCACCCTCGCCGGTTTCGAGCGCTGGACACTCCGCCGCCACCGCTGGCAATCGCCGCGCCTCGTCGGGGGTTGCCTCTGCCTGCTCGGCTTTGCCACGCTAGCCCTTTCGCATCACTGATCCTCCCTTCGTTTTTCAAGACCACGACCATGTCCAACGACACCGCCCCCATTCCCGTCACCGTGCTCACCGGCTTTCTCGGCGCCGGCAAGACCACCCTGCTCAACCGCATCCTCACCGAACAACACGGTAAAAAACTCGCCGTCATCGAAAACGAATTCGGCGAAGTCGGCATCGACAACCAGCTCGTCATCCAGTCCGACGAGGAGCTCTTCGAGATGAACAACGGCTGCATCTGTTGCTCCGTGCGCGGCGACCTTATCCGCGTGCTCGGCCGCCTGATGAAACGCAAGGACCGCCTCGACGGCATCCTCATCGAAACCACCGGCCTGGCCGACCCCGGTCCCGTCGCGCAGACCTTCTTCACCGACGACGAGATGCGCGCCGCCTACCGCCTCGACGCCATCGTCACCGTGGTGGACACCAAGCACGTGCTCCGGCACCTCGACACCTCCCCCGAGGTGAAGAAGCAGATCGCCTTCGCCGACGTGCTCATCCTCAACAAAACCGACCTCGTCGCCCCCGCCGAACTCGACGCGCTCGAAACCCGCATTCGCAAGATGAACGGCGCCGCCAAGATCCACCGCGCGCAAAACGCCGACGTGCCCCTCGCCGCCGTGCTCGACGTCGGCGGCTTCCAACTCTCCCGCGCCACCGAGATCGATCCCAAGTTCCTGCAACCCACCTACCCCTTCGAGTGGGCCGGCGTTTACGACCTGCCCGCCGGCGCCGCCACGCTCGAAATCGGCCACTGTGATTGCGACCACGAGCACGACGACCACGAAGGCCACGACCACTCGCACGACCACGCCGAGCACGCCCACCACCATCACCACCACCACCACCACGGCGAGGAGCACACGCTCGACGTCGCCATCCTGCCGGTGAAATCCCTCGATCCGGCCGACCTCGACGCCGCGCGCGACGCCGCCGTGCTCATCTTCTCCGACTGGGAAAACCGCGTGCAACCCGGCGACACCGTCACCCCCGGCGCCACGCTCCAGCGCCTCCACCTCGGCGACGGCGACCACGCGCACTACCCGCTCGCCATCGCCGAAGCCGGCCTGCACATGGTCTTCGAAGGCTGCGGCGAACACCCGCTGCACATCTACCCCGCCGGCTCCGAGGACAACGTGCGCCCGACCTGGCAGGCCGACTACGAGCACACCCACTCGCACGACGACGACGTCACCAGCGTCGGCATCACGCTCGACGGCGACTTCGACGCCAAAAAACTCAACGCCTGGATCGGCGAACTCCTTAACAAAAAGGGCAACGACATCTACCGCAGCAAAGGCGTGCTCAGTGTGAAGGGTTCGCCCAACAAGCTCGTTTTCCAAGGCGTGCACATGCTCTTCGACGCCAAGTTCGACAAGCCCTGGGGCGACCAGCCGCGCCGCAGCACCCTCGTCTTCATCGGCAAGGACCTCGACCGCGCCGCCCTCAACGACGGCATCCGCACCTGCCTCGCCTGAGCCCCCGCCCCCATGCAACTCACCAAACACTGGGCCGCGCAACTCGACGACTACGTGATCGACCTCGGCTGGTCGGCCGACGGCTCCCGCCTCGCCGCCGCCGCGTCCTCCGGACCCGTCACGCTCTTCGCCACCGCCGACGGCGCGCGCACCGACCTCCCCGGCCATGACGACGGCGCCAACGCCCTCGCCTTCGCCCCCGCCGGCGACCTGCTCGCCACCGGCGGTCAGGACGGCAACGTCAAATTCTGGGACGCCTCCGCCGGTCAGCACATCGCCACCGCCAGCCTCGGCGGCGCGTGGATCGACCACCTCGCCTGGTCCCCCGACGGCGCCCGCCTCGCCGTCGCCGCCGGCCGCCAACTCGCGTTGCTCAACCCCGACGGCACCACCCGCCACACCTTCGCGCCCGCGCCCAAGACCATCTGCGCCCTCGCCTGGCAACCCGCCGGCGGCTGCCTTGCCTCCGCCTACTTCGGCGGCGTCTGCCTCTGGGACGCCGACGACTTCGTCGCGCAAAAGGAGTTCCCCTACGCCAACGGCATCCACGCCCTCGTCTGGTCGCCCGACAACCGATGGCTCGTCTCCGGCAACCAGGACCCCAGCGTCCACCTCTGGCTCGTCGAGGACGACCAGGAATTCCACATGAGCGGCTACGAGACCAAGGTGAAATCGCTCGCCTTCAGCCACGACTCCCGCCGCCTCGCCACCGGCGGCGGCAACGACGTCTGCGTCTGGGACTGCCAGGGCGCCGGCCCCGAAGGCCGCGAACCCGGCATGTTTCCCCACGACGCCAAAATCTGCGCGCTCGCCTTTCAAAACACCCACGGCCTGCTCGCCAGCGCCTCCGAGGACGGCGTCCTGCAACTCTGGAGCCCCGAGCGCCCCAATCCCCTGCGCGCCACCGTCAAGATGCCCGTCGCCGCCACCAAGCTCGCCTGGTCGCCCGACGACACGCACCTTGCCGTCGGCTCGGCCGCGGGCATCGTTTACGTGCTCCGCGTCGCCAACTGATCCTCCTCCCCGACATGCCCCGTCGCCATTCCCGGTTCCGCTCGTCGCTCCTGCTGCTGGCCTTGTCGGCGGCCCTGCTCCACCCCGGCTGCAAACCCGCCAAAATCGAAAGCGCGCCCATCGCCGCCGAAACGAACCGACACCACGCCGGCCAACTCGATTGGTCCGCCTGGCAACGCTGGGTGCAAACCCCGCCCCAAGTCGCCCTCGTCGGGCAAATCGACGCCGACACCCAGGAACGCATCGCCACCCAGACCCGGCTCTTCCAGGCCGTCATCAGCGGAAACCCCGACACCGCCTCGCCCGCGCTCTCCCGGGCACGACTCGACGGGCTCCGCGAAACCTTGCTCGCCTCCTCCACGCGCACCGGCAATTCCCCCGTCCCCAACGTCGAGCGCTGGGACCGCTACGCCAACGCCGCCCGGCGCATGCAACCCTCCGACATCGCGACCACCATCACCGCCCTCGAATCGTTTGTCCGCCGCGACCGCCAGGACCTCACGCCGCAACGCGACGCCACCGGCGCGATCGGCTCGCAGGCCCGGTCCGACCTGGAATGGATCGACAAAAACATCGTTCCGCTCATCGCGACGCTCAAGGCCGCGCAATCCCCCGCCACCGACGCTCCGCTGTCCGCCGAACAAGCCCGCCGGCAGTGGCAGGACTTCGAAAAAAACGAACTCCCCAAAATCGCCAAGGCGATCAAGGCCCGCACGGTTGACACCGCCGTCCTCACCGCCACCGGTGCCTACGAACTCGACGGCGAAGGCCGGATCGTGGCCATCGTCACCGTCGCCGGCCGCGAACTTTATTTCCCCGCCGACCCCGCCCCCGACGGCCTGCGCTTCTCCGGCCGCTAAACCCGCCCGCCGCGTGCACCGCTTCATCCCCGACCCCGACGGCGCCCCGCCGCCCGACGTCAACCCCGAGCATCTCGCCGCCGTCAAACGCTGGACCCGCGAAATCCTCGCGTTGCCCGACGACGCCGTCGTCACCCTGCACGAAACCGCCTGCGCCGACCCCGGCTGCCCCCTCGTCGAATGCACCGTCGCCGTCTTCGACGCCTCCGACGAAACCCGCGGCTGGCGCTTCACCCGTCCCCGCGCCGCCCTCACCAAACTCATGCTGCGACAAACCCTCGCCACCCCGCCCGCCCACCGGCGGAAAGCTTAAGGTTTGCCCGCGCCGGTTGACGCCGCTGATAGTCTTCAGTCAGTGATCACCCGGCGACAATTCATCGGCACCGCCAGCGCCGCCCTGCTCGGCCTGCTGGCCTCCGGCCCCGACCTCCTCGCCGCGAGCGAGGCCGCCTACACCGTGCGCAGAGGCGACACCCTCGCCGTCATCGCCGCCCGGCACGGCGTCAGCATCGCCGCCCTCAAAACCCGCAACCGGCTCTCCTCCGACAAAATCCTCGTCGGCCAAAAGCTCTTCATCCCCGCCGCCCGCGAGATCACCTACACCGTGCGCTCCGGCGACACCCTCGGCAGCATCGCCCTGCGCAACGGCGTCTCCCTCGACGACCTCAAGTCGCGCAACCGACTCTCCACCGACCGCATCCTCGTCGGTCAAAAACTCATCATCCCCGCCGGCGGTTCGCCGACCATCGCCGCCGGCGAACCGCCGCGACTCGCCGAGGTCATCGCCGCCACCCGCTCGCTCAACATCCGGCGCGGACGCTGGACCCACGTGGTCGTGCACCACAGCGGCATCGAGGCCGGCAACGCCAAGGCCTACGACGGCGCCCACCGCCGGCGCGGCATGACCAACGGGCTCGCCTACGACTTCGTGATCGGCAACGGCCGCGACTCCGACGACGGCCAGATCGAGATCGGCCCGCGCTGGCTCAAGCAGCTCGACGGCGGCCACGTGCGCAACGACTACTACAACGCCCACGGCATCGGCATCTGCCTGGTCGGCAATTTCGAAAAACGTCGCCCCGGCGCCACCCAGCTCGCCGCCCTCACCGGCCTCATCGACTGGCTCCGCGACGAAGCCCCGCTCGGCACCCGGCCCAAGTTCACCGTGCACCGCTGGGTCGATAAAAACCACACCGTCTGCCCCGGCCGCCATTTCCCCTACGGCGATTTCAAACGCCGCTACGCCTGAGACGGTTTCGCCCCGCTCACAGCCCGCCGCGCAGCGCGGCCGCGGCCAGTCCGGCGACCGCCCCGAGGCCGACCACCCGGAGCACGTCCCATTTGAACCGCTGGAGCAGCACGAAGAACACCACCGCCAGCCCCGTCGCCAGATAGTCCGCCCGGCCCGGCGCCGGCACGATGATGTTCCAGCCAAACCGCACCGCGAGGTTGAGCACCACGCCCACCACCGCGGCCGTCACCGCCGAGAGCGCCGTGTTCAACCGCAGGTTTCCGCGGCCGATTTCCACGAACGGCGCGCCGACAAAGATAAACAAAAACCCCGGCACAAACGTCACCCAGCTCGTCAACCCCGCGGCCAGCGTCGCCAGCAGCAGCGGCGACATCGCGCCCGCCTCGTTCCATCCGCCCAGAAAGCCGACGAACTGCAACACGAGGATCAACGGCCCCGGCGTCGTCTCCGCCAGCCCCAGCCCGTCCATCATCTGCGTGGCCGACAACCAGCCGTGCGTCTCCACCGCCTGCTGCGCCACGTAGGGCAGCACCGCATACGCCCCGCCAAACGTCACCAGCGACGCCTTGCTGAAAAACACCCCTTCCCGCGCCAACACGTGGCCGTCCCCGAAAATCCACGCCGCGGCCAGCACCGGCAACACCCACACCACCGCCCAGCCCGCGGCCGTGCCGACCGCGCGCCGCCACGTCGGACGGCCCAAGCCCGCCGCCATGCCGTCGTCGATCACGTAGCCGCCGCCCGCCCCGCCGCCCTGCCCGTGCCCGCCGGTGATGTCGAAGATCCCCGGATGCTTCCGCCCGCCCCAGAGCCCGATCAGGCCCGCGCCCAAGATGATCGCGGGGAACGGCGCCTGGAAAAAAAAGATCGCCGCAAACGCCGTCGCCGAGATGCCCCACATCACCGGATTTTTGAGCGCCTTGCGACCGATCCGGAGCACCGCCGCGGCCACGATCGCCAGCACCGCCGGCTTCAGCCCGTAGAAAACCGCCGCCACCAGCGGCACGTCGCCCTGCGTCACGTAAAGCCACGAGATCGCCCACATCAGCACCGCGCCCGGCAACACGAACAACGCCCCCGCCGCCAGCCCGCCCCACACCCGGTGCAACAGCCACCCGACGTAGATCGCCAGCTGCTGCGCCTCCGGCCCCGGCAACAGCATGCAGTAGTTCAACGCGTGCAAAAACCGCCCGTCGCTCACCCACTTGCGCCGCTCGACCAGCTCCCGGTGCATCAGGCCGATCTGCCCGGTGGGCCCGCCGAAACTGAGCAGCCCGATCTTCACCCACACGCGCAGGCCTTCGGCAAAGGTCGGATGTCGGGGAGCGGTCGGTTCGGGCATGGCGGACAAAAGATTCCCGCCAGCCTGCCCGCCGCGCGCCCGGGTTCAACCGGCTTGTCCGGCGAAACGCCGTTTTTTCATCGTCCGCGCGCGGACCGCCCGCAACCCTTCCCGTCTCCCATGGACGACACTCCGCTCCCCGACTGGAAACCCATCCTCGACGCCATCGTCGGCGCCCGCCACGGCGGACAAATCGAAAGCGTGCTCAAGCGCCTGCACGACCTCGACGCCCGACACCCGCACGTCGCCGAGATCGCCTTTCAGATCGCCTGGACGCTCGACACCCTCGACCGTCCGGCCGAGGCGGTCGCCCACTACGAGCGCGCCCTCGCCCTCGGGCTGGAGCCCAACGAACACGCCAACGCGCTGGTCGGGCTCGGCAACTGCCTGCGGCTCGCCAGCCAGGGCGACCGCGCCGTCGAGGTGCTCGACAAGGCCCGCGCGCGCTTCCCCGACAACGCCGAGTTCGCCGCCTATCTCGCGCTCGCCCTGCACGACGCCGGCCGGCACGCCGAAGCCCTGCGCACGCTGATGGACGCCATGCTCGACACGACCGAGGACATCGGCCTGACCGCGCACCAACGCGCGCTGCGCTACCAAGCCGGCCGGCTCGGCTGACACCCGCATCCGACCAAAACCCGGAGTTCAAACCCTAAATCCGGCGATAGAAACCGCGGATTGCACGGATGATCGCGGATTACCAAGACATTATGAATTTCAAGTTTTCGCCCAGAAGGTGAGCCGTTTCCCATATTATATTTTTACGCAACTCACTAGATCCGCGTATATCTGCGTAATCCGCGGTTAAATCCTACCGCCGTCTAGAGGTTAACGCAAAGATGCCAAGGTGTGCACAGGCGCAACGCTCCCCTGCCCTCCCGCAAGGCTTGAATCTTTGCGACCTTCGCGTCTCTGCGACTTTGCGTTAAAACTCCGCCTCCGCCCGAGCGCGCGCAAAAAAACCGGCCCCGCAAAGGGCCGGCTTTTTTTTAAAACAACACACAAGCCGACGGCTCAGATGGCCTCGTCGCCGCGCTCGCCGGTGCGGATGCGGATGACCTCTTCGAGGGGCATCACGAAAACCTTGCCGTCGCCGATCTTGCCGGTCTTGGCGGCCTTCATGACGGCCTCGACGGCCTTGCTCACGGTGGCGTCGTCCACGGCGATCTCGATTTTCACCTTGGGCAGAAAATCGACGGTGTATTCGGAGCCGCGATAAATCTCGGTGTGGCCCTTTTGACGGCCGAAGCCTTTGACCTCGGTCACAGTCATTCCCTCGATACCGATGGTGGCGAGGGCCTCCTTAACTTCCTCCAACTTGAAGGGTTTGATGATGGCGATGATGAGTTTCATGGATGTGATTTAAAACGGGGATTCCGGTCACGGTGGGTGATCGCGCGCCGACTGGCAACCTTCTATAGGTGGCGGAATTTGTCCAAAAATCACCACCGGTTGTCCGCTCCCCGCCGGACCCTCCGACCGCAAAAAAGGCCGGCCCTCCCGAAGGAGGACCGGCCTGCGATTACCCGGCGGAGCGGATCAGACGGCGCTTTCGCCGCGCTCGTCGGTGCGGATGCGGATGGCCTCGTCGATCGGCAGGACGAAGACCTTGCCGTCCCCGATCTTGCCGGTCTTGGCGGCCTTCACGATGGCGTCGGTGGTTTTGACCACGGAGTCGTCGGGCACGACGATCTCGAGCTTCACCTTGGGCAGGAAATCGACCGTGTATTCGGAACCACGATAGATTTCGGTGTGACCCTTTTGGCGGCCGAAGCCCTTGACCTCGGTGACGGTCATGCCCTCGATGCCGATTTCGGCCAGGGCCTCCTTCACCTCTTCCAGTTTGAACGGCTTGATGATGGCGATGATGAGTTTCATGCGGTGATAATTTTGCGTTGAGTGCGGAATTTTTCGAGTGACCGCGGCGGCGAACAGGTCGCGCGCCGCGGTCGGGAGTTCAATTCACTTCGTCGGCTTACTTGTGAGCCGCGGTGAAGTCGGGATAGGCTTCGGCACCGTGTTCGCCGGCGTCGAGACCCTCGGTTTCCTCCTCGGCGCTGACCCGCCAGCCCATGATGGCCTTGATGATCAGGCTGAGGATCAGGGAAGCGACGAACGCGAAGGCGCAGACGGAGGCCGTGCCGAGGAGCTGCGTGCCAAAGGTGGCGGCGTCGGAGAAGAGAGCCACCGCGAGGGTGCCCCAGATGCCGCAGACACCGTGCACCGAGATGGCGCCGACCGGGTCGTCGATCTTCACCTTGTCGAAGAAGATGATCGAGAAGACCACGATGATGCCGGCGATCGCGCCGACGATGATCGAGCCATGCATGCTGATGGAATCGGCGCCGGCGGTGATGCCGACGAGACCGGCGAGGATGCCGTTGAGGGCCATCGAGAGGTCGGGCTTCTTGAGCAGCATCCAGGAGGTGCAGATCGAGAAGAGGCCACCGGCGGCCGCCGCCAGGGCGGTCGTCACGAAGACGTAGGACACGCCGCGCGGATCGGCGCTCAGCACGGAACCGCCGTTGAAGCCGAACCAGCCGAGCCAGAGGAGGAACACACCGATGGTGGCGAGGGGCATCGAGTGACCCAGAATCGGGATGATCTTGCCATCCTTGTATTTGCCGAGACGCGGACCGAGGACGATGACCGCGGCGAGCGCGGCGAAACCACCGAAGCCGTGCACCAGCGAAGAACCGGCGAAGTCATAGAAACCCTTGGAGGCCAGCCAGCCGGTGCCCCACTGCCAGGAGCCGGTGATCGGGTAGATGAAGGTCACCAGCAGCGCGGCATAGACCATGAAGCTGCCCAGCTTGATGCGCTCGGCGACGGCACCGGAGACGATGGTCGCGGCGGTGGCGGCGAACATGCCCTGGAAGATGAAGTCGGTCCACCAGGTGTAGTTGTTGTAGGCGTCGGTCACCATGGAGACGTCGTTGTTATCAACCGCGAACCAGCCGCTGCCCATGGTGAAAAAGCCGTTCCAGACCTCCTTCGAGATGGTGCCGGCATCCGCGTCGAAATAGACGCCCGGATACATGGCGTTGAAGCCGTAGAAGGCGTAGCCGAGCAGGCCGATGCAGACGATGAACACGTTTTTGAACAGAATGTTCACGGTGTTCTTCGACTGGCACAAACCGGACTCCACCGTCGAGAAGCCCAGGTGCATGATGAACACCAAGGCGGCGGAGATCAGCAACCAGAGGTTGTTGACCGTAAACAGGGCGAAACCGGGAGACGCCGCGAAGGCATCGTAATCGGCGTAGGCGGGAGCCTCTTCGGCGGCCGCTTCGGCGACTTCGGTGGCGGCTTCAGCGACGGCCGCGACCGCATCGGCCGCCTCCTGCGCAAAAACCGGGGTGAGCAAAGCCAGCAGCGAGAAGATGCCGATCATCTTCAGCGCGCCGGTCATGGACTGGGACCATAGCTTCATAATATAGGTATCGTGTTGGGTTGGGAGGTCGTGATTTTGAGCTCGCTTATCGTTGAAGCGGATAAGGATCACCCACCAATGAGCAGGCGGTATGCCAACGATTCATGAGTCGTGAAAAAAACTCATAATACCGCCGCCGTCCCTCGTGAGACGGGTGCCCTGCGCAAAAAAGCCGGCCCCCGCGAAGGAGGGCCGGCCGGTGTCGGCAGGATGATTGCCGATGCGGATCAGACGGCGCTTTCGCCGCGCTCGTCGGTGCGGATGCGGATGGCCTCGTCGATCGGCAGGACGAAGACCTTGCCGTCCCCGATCTTGCCGGTCTTGGCGGAGGTCACGATGGCCTCGATCGTCTTGGCGACCGAGTCGTCGGGCACGGCGATCTCGAGCTTCACCTTGGGCAAAAAGTCCACGGTGTATTCGGAGCCGCGGTAGATCTCGGTGTGGCCCTTCTGGCGACCGAAGCCCTTGACCTCGGCGATGGTCATGCCCTCGACGCCCACGGCGGCGAGGGCTGCCTTCACCTCTTCGATTTTGAAGGGTTTGATGATGGCGATGATGAGTTTCATGCGATTTTTTCGGGTTCAGGGTTGGCGGTTCAGTTCTGGCGAGTGGAGAAGTCCGGGTAGGCCTCCATGCCGTGTTCGCCGATGTCGAGGCCATAGACCTCCTCTTCCTCGGAGACGCGCAGGCCGACGGTGACTTTCAAGATCGAGAACAGGCAGAAGGCCGCCGCGAAGGTGAAGGCGAAGACACTGGCCACGCCGACGAGCTGGATCCAAAGCTGGCCGAAACCGCCGCCGTAGAGCAGGCCGTCCTTGATCGCGGTGGCCTCGTCCCAATAAAGGATGTCCACGCTGCGGCTGCCAAAGATGCCGACCGAGAGCGTGCCCCAGGCGCCGCAGACACCGTGCACCGAGATGGCGCCGACCGGATCGTCCACCTTGAGTTTGTCCTCGATGAAGAGGCAGGAGAAATAAACCAGCACGCCGCCGATCAGGCCGATGAGCACGGCCGAGCCGGTGGTCACCGAGGCGCACGGCGCGGTGATCGCGACCAGTCCGGCGAGCACACCATTGAGCGTCATGGACAGGTCGGGTTTGCCGGTGCGCAGCCAGCTGACGAGCATCGCGGCGATGCCGCCCGCGGCGGCGGCCAGCGTGGTGGTGACGGCCACGTGGGCGATGCCGTCCACCGCGGCGAGGGTCGAGCCGGGGTTGAAGCCGAACCAGCCGAGCCAGAGGATGAAC
>Ga0079224_100003054_pt1 | contig 20811 bp, 16 predicted proteins | sample Stecom2015_FD_80414 | JGI IMG/M metagenome (GOLD analysis project Ga0079224, IMG submission 80414) | Agricultural soil microbial communities from Utah to study Nitrogen management - Steer compost 2015 | ecosystem: Environmental > Terrestrial > Soil > Agricultural land | place: USA: Utah...
ATGCCGGATTGATAAAACAGCCCTTCCCATAGCCGGAACGATGCATGGTTGCTGAAAAACGTTCGGAACCCTGAAAGACCTGAAGTCTTATCGTTAGGGGTCATAGCGGAATGTGACAATGATGTGATCGGCCCAGCGATTAAACGGGAAATGGTTTCTAACGAGTTTGTCAGCCTTGCGAAGTATGGAATACAAACGTGTATGCCGCGCGGCGAACTCTGAATGATGCGGCGGCGGAGAGACTGCGGCGAGGCCTTCATGAGCTAATAACCTGAACGATGGACCCAGTGCCAATCGCATTGCCCGCAGCGTATGATAGTGAGTGATAAAGTATTCTCCCTCCAGGTGGGATGGTGTTCCGTTTTTCTTCAGTCTTCGAAAGGCTTTTGTCCCGTTTCCCTTGAGAATGCCGAGTATCTCCCACGGGCAAATTGGTGGCATAATGACCCAGGTGAGCAAACCTCCCGGTTCAAGCAGCGCGGGAAGGTGGCGCGTTACCCGTGAAAGGTCAGGCGTGCAGTTCAGTCCTCCGAAGTTGGAGAAAACGTAACTGAATTTTGTTCCTGTGATTTGATCCAGGTGTTCATAGGAAACGCGACGGCACGTGATGCGCTGCTCCAGATTGGCAAGAGCGATCTTTCGTTCGATCTGTGCGATCATTCCATTTGAAACGTCGGTGGCCACGACGGTATGACCAGCGCGCGCGAAGTACATTGCGTCGATACCCGTTCCTGCATTCAGTTCAAGAATTTTGCTGCCGGGGCTTATAAACCGCTCTACGTGTTCGTAGACCTGCCTGCGCAAATCGCGAAGGATGATGTTACGCGCATCATCGCGATCGTATACAACAGATTGTTTGCTAAATGCGCGTTCGACGGCCTCTGCAGATTCTGAGCCCATCATAATCGGGTGGCCAGCCGGCATTATTTCAATTGCAGGTCAATAATGTAGTGGTCAGAGAAGCCTGCCAGAAAAGCGAAGCGGCTCAGTTTCTTTTCGAGCGAATACAACTTGAAGAGCGTGCGCTTCCGCTTGCTGAAGAATTTCTCCAGGAAGCCTGGCGGAATGGTAATCCCCACGGGCATGGTTCTGACTTTTCTAAACGATTGGCTGGCCCATCGCATGATGCGGCTGGGTTGATAGAACCATGTCCTGATTCCTTCTTCGGCTTCTGCGAGCACTGGCTTATCCGTCCAGCGACGGAATGCTTTCGAAAAGTTTAGCTTAAGCGCAAAGTGTAATGTTTCCCACAGGCATCGCTTCGGCATAACTACAGCGACAAGGCGGCCACCCGGTGCCATAATGGACGGAAGTTTTTGCAACAACTTTTGCAATGCGCCGGGGCTGATACAATTGATGCCGTTGAAATTCGAAAAGATGAGATCGAACTTCTTGTTGAAGACGGTTTCGTCAAACGTTTCGACATCGATGTAACACGAACTGATCTTGTTCTGAAGGGAATACTGCTTCACTTTTTGTTGCGTGACCTTCAGCATTTCTTCCGAGAGGTCTGTCGCGATGAGGCTTACACCCCGTTCACCAAAAAGCGCCGCATCCTCACCTGTACCGCATGTCAATTCAAGAATTTCGAGACCATGGAGTTCCGGTGTAATCTGTTCCAGGTATCTCCAAACGCGCTTGCGTTGCAGCTGGCTGATCACGGCATGTTTGAATAAGGTACTGTGGGTAGGAGCGATATGGTCGAACGGGACTGCCATAAAATCCTCTACTAGTGGTTGTTACATTTTTCGTGCCGATTGCTCAGGTCGGTAGCTTTAAATTACTAAGCTTTTTGTTAAGTGCGTACGAGCGGGCAGCGAAATAAAAAGCCCCCAATCCCGAACGAAAGTCTTTTTCTGTAAAACGCAAAGGTTGAGTGATTAATTTCTTCAAAGCACGGAAGCCACGGCGGGACCGGTATACACTATGCACATACTGGTGCAGTTTGCGGTAATAATCACCCTGGAAGGTTCCCCGGAACATCATGGCCAGGTCGTCCGAATCGGTCCAGTTGCGTTTTTCCCGCATATGATGCTTGACCTTCTCGTAAAAGACTGTTCCCGGAAGGGGATAAGACACTGAAATACCTACTTCATCGGGCATGAGTTCAAGAACCATCTTTATGGTGGCATCTATATCGCTTTGTGTTTCACCGAGATAACCAAACTGGAGGAAAAACGCTACCCGCACGCCGTAAGTGCGGAGCAGGTGTGTGGCCTCGTGTATCTGTGCGATTGTGATGCCTTTGTCCATGGCATCCAGAACCCGTTGCGAACCAGATTCCGCGCCCATCCAAACGGTTTCGATCCCGGAACGCACCAGCGCCTCAATGGTTTCAGGCTCAAGCAGGAGGTCTGCTCGTGACTGGATCTTATACCGAAACTTTAGATCGGCCTCCCTGACCAGACGCGCAAACTCGGCAACCCACCCGGGCTTGAGCCCAAAGATGTCGTCGCACATCCAAAAGTGATCGGGCCGTGCGTTCTCCTTCAGCCACTGGATTTCACGAATCACATGCGCGGGTGACCGGGAAGTGTAACGGTTTCCGTATATGGGCTTGGCACACCAGTTGCATTTAAACGGGCATCCACGGGTTGTGGCAATATTGAGGGAAAAATACCCATGATGACGAAGCCACACCGCACGGTAAGCTTCCAGGTCGACAAGGTCCCAGGCGGGCAACGGCAGCGCGTCCAGATCACGCATCACAGGCCGTGATGGATTACGCCGGAGTTCGCCATTCTTCAAAAAGGCAATACCCGGAATCCCATCCGTTGGAAGATTCCCTTCAATGGCGAGCAACAATTCAGTGAGTGTGACTTCGCCTTCGCCGTGAATCACATAGTCTGCTCCCGCAGTTAGGTATTTTTCTGGATGGTCGCTGGCATCTGATCCGGAGACAATGACACAGCATCCCACACTTTTGGCGTCAGCGATCATGGCATGCGCGGCATCGCGCATGTTCGTAAGGCACATCTTCGACAAGTAGTTGAAGGCATCATCGTACACCACCAGGTATCGCGGGCCGAAGGTTGCTAACGCTTCGCGAAGTTCCTTTGTGCTTTTGCGCAGGTTCGTGTCAAACAAACGAACCTCAAAGCCACGCTCGCGAATTACGGCTGCAGCGAGTATGGTCGCCAGCGGCGGATACGGTTGTTTCATCCGCCACTGCTTGGGGTCGAAGCGATAGAAGTAAGAATGTGTAAAAAGAACCCGCGTCATGCCCGTCACGATTCGTTCAACGTCGGTGCTGAAAGCGTGCGCAGCGTCGCATCATACCGCTCAAGGATACGTCGCTGAAAATGGTTTGGGTGATTCTTGGAAACAGAGTCGGTCGACTTAAACGCTACATCAAAATCATTGGTCGGATATTGCCCAGCGTAAAGTCGCTTCCATCGCCTCTGTGTGAGTTTCCGGAACAAGGCATTTAGCCTATCGCCCGTCCATCCGGCAAGCGCTACTTCAACAGCACGTTTGATCAGACTCTTTCGTGCTTCCGGGAGGTTCTTTGGAGCGCTCGCGCGAAAGTTGGGAAAATATTCAGATACCCATGCATTGGCGTGCATCAGACGATAATAGAGAGAGCGTCCGCAGATGGGAACAAGCGTCGCCAACTCCGTGGCCGTGAAGAGATTCTTTTCTTCGATCTCCAGGCGATCCTCGGTGATAAAGTAATTGCAGCAGCAATATTTGTGACGATTGAGCAGGAAGATGCGCTTGTACAGCGCAATCAGCATGCGCGCTATCCAGAGTCTTCCCCGAGCGGTGACTACAAAAAAATCGAGGTCGCTGTTTTCGTCCATGTATCCTTTGGAAAAACTTCCAGAAGCCAGGACGGCGCGGACGAAGGGAAGGCTGCCGAGAAAGCGTCCGCGTCGATGGGCCAGATTAGACATGCGCATGGCCTCGTTGTTACCCCGCAGCCGCCGCTGTGCGGGACCTTCATCGGGATGCAGTCCATAAAGGTCGCCATAACGATACACGCGTCCCAACTGCGCAAGTCCTTCCAACGCGCGGTCGACATCGCGTCGCGTGACGCTGTTTGTACGGAGGAATTTGAAAATTTCTTCTGACCGTAATGGATATTGAAAAAGGTCAAAGTAGAGCAGCGTTTGGAGAATGGACTGCTCCAACGTGATATCACCGCGTGATTGCGTTTCCTGGGTGCTGTACATTTTGTTCCGGTCAATAGCTGTCTATACCTATACAAGGAGAACGCTATCCGGGTACACCTCAATCCGAAAAATTTTCGCTTTCCAGCTCATACTCCCTGACCGCCGCATTCAATATCCTCCTGTTGATCTGGCGTCTTTCCTCATCGTGCAGCCAACCCCATTTACTGAAATACTTGCTCAGGTTCCGAATCTTGTGAAAGATCACGCCTTTTGTCTTTCGCTGGTCGTGATAGATGACAGCGTGAGGGTAGTACACTGTCCGCGCATGCCGATGGATTCTCCGGCACAAGTCCAGGTCCTCTCCGTAGAGGAAATAACGTTCATCAAACAGGCCCGTCTGCTCAAGCACTGACATCCGCAGGAACATGAAACATCCTGAGAGAAAAGGCACGTCGAGAAGTCGGTGATAATCGGTGAACTGCAATTCGTAAGTGAAGTTTTCCCGATCGGCGAGAGGAGTTAAGAAGTTTCGCGCAATCAGTGTCCACGGCGTCGGCAGCAGTTTGCACAATCGCTGTACTGTACCGTCAGGATTGAGCACCTTTGGCATGACGAGTCCCACATCGGGATTTGCGTCCATAAACTCGAGCAATTCCGGAAGAACAGGCCGCTCAAAGTACACATCAGGATTCAGCACGAGATGATATCTCGAGTGATGCAACACACTCCGCAGCGCGATGTTGTGCGCGGCCCCGAATCCGATGTTGCGGCCGCAGTGCGCGTAAGTGATGCGGGGATCGCGGACTACGTACCGCAGCGCATCAGTAGGAGAATTGTCGATCAGGTACAAAACCGAATTTCCGGCGCTGTCAAGAAAGCTGGATATGGCCCGTTCGAGGACGGGCGCTGAATTTTTGTAGGCCACTATAGATGCGCTCAACGCTCGCATGGGATGCCGCTTCTAAAGAAAAGTACAAAAAAAGGCCCGTGTGCGTTGGCACGCATTTGAAATTATTGCAAAAGATGTGAATTTTAGCCAGTGTCAGTTCGCGAAGAGCTTCATTTTGTCAGCTATGGAAATAATCCGTTCCCTCGAAGACTACGAACGCATTTATCGCAAGAGCGTAGAAGATCCCGAATCCTTCTGGTCGGAAATCGCCGATGATTTCGTGTGGAGGAAAAAATGGACGAAAACCCTTGAGTGGGATTTCAACAAACCGGAAGTCAAATGGTTCATCGGTGGTAAGCTCAACGTTACGGAGAATTGCATCGATCGCCATCTGGCAAAACGTGCAAACCAGACGGCAATAATCTGGGAACCCAACGATCCCCGGGGACCTTCACGCACTATCACCTATCAGCAACTTCACGATGAAGTGTGCCGTACGGCGAACATGCTGAAGAAGAACGGCGTGAAGAAGGGAGACCGGGTTTGCATTTACCTGCCAATGATTCCCGAACTGGCCTATACCATGCTCGCATGTGCGCGCATTGGCGCCATCCACTCGGTGGTGTTCGCGGGGTTCTCCGCACGCTCACTGGTGGACAGGATTACTGACGCCGGTTGTAAAATCGTAATCACTGCTGACGGCTCTTACCGGGGTGGCAAGACGATCGACCTGAAGGGCATCATGGATGAAGCACTGGCGCAATGCCCCGAGGTTACCCGGTGCATTGTTTACAAACGGATCAATGCCGACGTGAAGATGATGAAGGGTCGGGACGTATGGTGGCATGACGAAATCCAGGGCATGGAACCAACCTGTCCCGCAGAGGAAATGGATGCGGAAGACATGTTGTTCATACTCTATACTTCCGGATCCACCGGCAAACCAAAAGGTATGGTGCACACGTGCGGGGGGTATCTCGTGTACGTCACATACACGTTCCTTACCGCTTTTCAATATCGCGAAGGCCAGGTGTACTGGTGTACCGCGGATATCGGATGGATCACAGGACACTCGTACATCTTGTACGGACCGTTGGCAGCAGGCGCGACGACGCTGATGTTTGAAGGTATCCCCTCATGGCCGGACATGGGAAGGTTCTGGCACGTGTGTGAAAAGCATAGGGTCAATATTTTCTATACCGCGCCAACCGCAATCCGGTCGCTGGAGCGCGCTCCGCTGAGCTTTGTAGAAGCCTACGATCTCAACCATCTGGAGGCGCTCGGCACCGTGGGCGAACCGATCAACGAAGAGGCCTGGAACTGGTACTACAAGCACATAGGGAAGAGCCGGTGTCCGGTTGTCGATACCTGGTGGCAGACGGAAACGGGCGGGTTCATGATATCGCCGATCGCGAACATTACACCGCTAAAACCTTCACACGCTTCATTCCCTCTCCCGGGCATTCAACCCGTGATCATGAATGAAGGCGGATTGGAAGTGCAGGGAAATTCTGTGGAAGGCCGGCTAGCCATTAAATTCCCGTGGCCCGCAATGGCGCGCACCATCTATGGCAATCACGAGCGATTCCGCGAGACGTATTTCTCGACATTCCCTGGCAAATACTTTACGGGCGACGGCTGCAAACGCGATGAAGATGGCTATTACCGCATTACCGGACGCGTTGACGACATCATTATCGTCTCCGGTCACAACCTCGGTACGGCGGAAATTGAAAGTGCTATCTGCGAACACTCGGCAGTTTGCGAAACGGCGGTGGTCGGCTATCCGCACGACCTCAAAGGACAAGGCATTTATGCGTTCGTGACATGCTACGACAAGCCGCACGAAGAGGAAAAGCTCCGCAAGGAGGTTCGCGAAACAGTAGCCAAACTGATCGGACCTATCGCGAAGCCCGACAAGATTCAGTTTGTCAGCGGCCTGCCTAAGACGCGATCCGGCAAGATCATGCGTCGCATCCTTCGCAAGATCGCAGAAGGTGACACTTCGAATCTCGGTGACGTGACAACGCTCGTCGATCCTTCTGTTGTGGAGGAAATCAAAGCGGGAGCGTTGGTAGGAAAAGGAATCGAGAGTTAAGAGAGAATAGAGGCAAAAAATAAAAAGGGAGACATCGTCTCCCTTTTTTTGTTCTTCATGGCTAGCTTCCGCACGCCTCGCACGCGTCGGGATTATCGAGCGAGCAGGCCATGTCAGCGCGTTTCTGTTCGTAGTCGGCAACAGGCTCATAGGTGAGTTCCTGTTGATACTTGGATTGCTCCACCGTAGCGGTTGCCGTTGCGACCTTTGGTTCCGGAGCGCGGAGAGGCGCCGGAGTAGTCTCGCGCAGCGCGGCCTTGTCCACCGTAAACTTGATGGCGTCGGCTGCAGCCGTGGAGCGCAGATAGTACATGCCGGTCTTGAGCCCCTTCTTCCACGCATAGAAGTGCATGGACGTTAGCTTGCCGAAGTTCGGGTTTGTGATGTGTATGTTGAGGCTTTGCGACTGGCAAATGTATGCGCCGCGGTCGGCCGACATGTCGATGATGACTTTTTGAGAGATTTCCCACACCGTCTTGTAGATGTCCTTGATGTGCTGCGGGATTTCAGGAATATTCTGCACAGAGCCATTTGCAGCGATCAGTTTTTGCCGCATGGTCTCGTTCCAGAGTCCAAGCTCCATCAGGTCCTTCATCAGGTGCCGGTTCACAACAATGAACTCACCTGACAGGGTTCTGCGGGTGTAGATGTTGGACGTGTAAGGCTCGAAGCATTCGTTGTTGCCGAGGATTTGCGAAGTTGAAGCCGTCGGCATCGGCGCCACGAGCAGGGAGTTGCGCACGCCGTATTGTTTTACATCGCGCTTGAGCTGCTCCCAGTTCCAGCGCCCGCTCTTCGGCGTTACGCCCCACATGTCGAACTGGAATATTCCTTTGGATACGGGCGATCCCTTGAAGGTCTCGTAAGGGCCGTGCACTTTGGCCAGCTCCATGGAAGCCTCCATAGCGCCGTAATAGATCGTTTCGAAAATGTCTTCGTTCAGGCGTCGTGCTTCCGGAGAGTCGAAAGGCATGCGGAGCTGAATGAACGTGTCCGCCAGACCCTGGACGCCAATACCGATGGGACGGTGGCGCAGGTTCGACCTGCGGGCTTCTTCGACAGGATAGTAGTTGATGTCGATAACCTTGTTAAGGTTACGCGTCACTACCTTGGTGATTTCGTACAGCTTGTGGTGATCGAAGGTGCCTTCGTCAGTCACGAACTTGGGAAGCGCAATGGAAGCCAGGTTGCACACGGCCACTTCGTCGGGCGAAGTGTATTCCATGATTTCGGTGCAGAGGTTGCTCGACTTGATCGTGCCGAGGTTCTTCTGGTTGGATTTCCGGTTCGCCGCATCCTTATAGAGCATGTACGGAGTACCGGTTTCGATTTGGGCTTCCAGGATTTCGAACCAAAGATCCTGAGCTTTTACCTGACGGCGATATTTTTCTTCGCGCTCATATTTTTCGTACAGGCGTTCAAACTCTTCCCCGTAGACATCAGCCAGACCAGGCGCTTCGTTGGGGCAGAAGAGCGACCACATCTCGTTATTCTCTACCCGTTTCATGAACAGGTCGGGAATCCAGAGCGCGTAGAACAGGTCGCGCGCCCGAAGTTCTTCCTTGCCGTGGTTCTTCTTGAGATTGAGGAAATCGAAGATGTCGGCGTGCCAGGGTTCGAGGTATATCGCGAAGCTTCCTTTGCGCTTTCCTCCTCCCTGATCAACATAGCGGGCCGTCATGTCGAAGTTGCGAAGCATCGGAACGATGCCATTGGATGTTCCGCCTGTGCCCTTGATGTAAGAACCCTTAGCCCGTATGTTATGGATGCTGAGCCCGATGCCACCTGCCGATTGCGAAATCTTGGCGCATTGTTTCAGCGTATCATAGATGCCGTCGATGCTGTCTTCCTTCATAGTGAGAAGGAAGCAGGACGACAGCTGAGGTTTCGGTGTCCCTGCGTTGAAGAGTGTGGGCGTTGCGTGCGTGAACCACTTTTCGGACAGCAGGTTGTACGTTTCAATAGCTGCGGGGATGTCGTCGCCGTGAATACCGACAGCAACGCGCATCAGCATGTGCTGCGGTCGTTCTACGGTTTTGCCGTCGATCTTCATCAGGTAAGAGCGCTCAAGCGTCTTGAACCCGAAGTAATCATAGCTGAAGTCGCGATCATGAATGATGGCCTCATCGAGTTCTGCGGCGTGTTCCTTGATCACTCTCCAGGTTTCTTTTGAGATCAGCGGCGCGTTTTGTCCGGTTTTCGGATCGACGTAGGTGTAGAGTCGTTTCATCGTGTTGGAAAACGACTTGCTGGTAACCTTGTGCAGGTTGGATATCGCGATCCGTGCGGCAAGTTTCGCGTAGTCGGGGTGACGCGTGGGCATCGTCGCTGCGGTTTCTGCCGCGAGGTTATCAAGTTCTACGGTAGTGACGCCGTCGTAGAGGCCGTTAATGACCTTCATGGCCACTTCCACGGGGCTGATGTGCCGCATGTCGAGGCCGTAACAGAGTTTTTCTATCCGGGCTGTGATCTTGTCGAATTTCACGGATTCCCGGCGTCCGTCGCGCTTAATTACGAGCATATCTTTGATAAGGGTTGTTTGTTGAAAAAAGAGCTCAAAAAATCAGTTCGGTTAGTTTCGATTCTGATGCGTCCGGATGTTGCACCCGGCACGCCGAAAATCCCGGCGTTCTCTGAAATCCAATCTACTTAAAAATCTTCATTCAGGGAAAACTTGGGAGCTGATTCTTTCTCCGTGCTTTTCATGACGCCGGCCTTTTGGTATTCAGCTACACGTTTTTCAAAGAAATTGGTTTTGCCGCGCAGCGAAATCATATCCATAAAGTCGAATGGATTGGTGGCGTTGAAGATTTTTCTTCCGATGAGTTCGTTGAGGAGGCGATCAGCCACGAACTCGATGTACTGGCGCATGGATTCTGCGTTCATGCCGATCAGTTTGACCGGTAGGGCGTCAGTGACAAATTCTTTCTCGATCTCCACGGCGTCGCGGATGATGTCGATGACGGTTTGTTCCGGCAGCTTGTTTACCACGTGATGGTTGTAGATGTGGCATGCGAAGTCGCAGTGCAGTCCTTCGTCACGCGAGATCAGCTCGTTGGAGAAGGAGAGGCCGGGCATGAGGCCGCGCTTCTTCAGCCAGAAGATGGAGCAGAAGGAGCCGGAGAAGAAGATACCTTCCACCGCGGCGAAGGCGATAAGTCTTTCCTGGAAGGTTCCCTGCTCGATCCACCGCAGCGCCCAGTCGGCCTTCTTCTTCACGCAGTCCATAGTTTCGATGGCGTGGAAGAGGCGGTCCTTTTCACGCGGATCCTTGACATAGGTGTCGATGAGCAGGGAATAGGTTTCCGAGTGTATGTTTTCAATGGCGATCTGGAAGCCGTAGAAGAATTTGGCTTCGGTATACTGCACTTCAGCCACGAAGTGTTCGGCCAGGTTTTCGTTCACGATACCATCGCTGGCGGCAAAGAAGGCCAGCACGTGGGTGATGAAGTGCCGTTCGCCATCATTCAGGCCCTCCCAGTCCTTCAGGTCGTGGCTGAGGTCAATCTCTTCTGCCGTCCAGAAGCTGGCCTCGGCCTGTTTGTAGAATTTCCAAATGTCGTGATGCTGGATCGGGAACAGGACAAACCGGTCCTTGTTTTCCCTGAGGATGGGTTCTTCGGCTTGATTGTGGCTCATGGTAACACGTACTTTTATATAGGTTCAACCAAAATCGAAAAAGATATCTGCCCAGGGCCAAACCCCGGGTAGAGGACATTACCTGTAAATCGTATGCTTAGCTGCTACGGAGCTGGTGTCTCCGCCGTCAGTGTACAAATGAAATAAAGATTCCTAATAATCAAAAATGCCGTTTTTGGCCTGTTTTGGGCCATTGTGGAAAAAATGTGGATAATTTGTGGACAGATAAGTCGTTGTCCGATAGGGGTTTAAAAGGGCCTCTTTTAGGCCTTTCTTCCGGTTTGTGGAAGGCCTGATGTGGACAAATAATTTTTGAAATTCTTTTCCGGGCGGTCAGAATCAAAAAGGATCGGGCGTGTACTTCCATTATGAATTCTTTTTCTAACTTTGCAGTCCATTTTCAAAAAGCTATGTACGCGATCGTAGATATTGCCGGAAAGCAATTTAAGGTGGCCAAAGACCAATATATATATGCGCCGAGGCTGGAAGGAAACGCCGGCGAGGCTGTGAACTTCGACCGTGTGTTGCTGGTCAGCGACGACGCCGGTACCCGCATTGGCACACCTACTGTTCAAGGGGTGACGGTTTCGGCCAAAATCCTGGAACATGTAAAGGGTGATAAGGTGACGGTCTTCAAAAAGAAGCGCCGTAAAGGTTATGCCGTGAAGAACGGCCACCGCCAGCAGTATACCAAGGTCCTGATTGAAGGAATCGGTTGATATCTACTGAAGCATATTCACAGATTATTATAGACAGAACCGGTCATGGCACATAAAAAAGGTGAAGGTAAAGTAAAGAACGGACGCGAGTCAGAAAGCAAACGACTTGGCGTGAAGGTCTTTGGTGGTCAGCGTGTCGTCGCAGGCAATATCATTGTTCGCCAGCGCGGAACGAAGCATCACCCTGGCACTAACGTCGGCATGGGCAAGGACCACACTCTTTTTGCACTTACCGATGGCATAGTTGTCTTCAAAAGAGGTCGTCAAAACCGTTCGTACGTGTCGGTCGCACCCGTGACTGAATAGGCAATCTGTTCAAACGATTTCAGGCTGAAAGCCATACCCCAAAGTGGGGTATGGCTTTCGTTTTTTTTGGTCATAACGAACTCACTGTCAGTCGAATTGGTCCACTCATCAAATATCTAAGTTCGGTATTTTTTATTCCGATTTATCCCCTTAACTTGGGGTAAATTAGTTTTAACCTAAACAACAACTTATGAAGAAGATTCTACTCGTTAGCTTCTTCGCGGCCCTTGTATTCGGTGCCTGGGCCCAGGAGCGAACAGTAAGTGGTAGGGTTACTTCGTCGGAAGACGGGGCGGCCATACCCGGTGTAAACGTCCTTTTGAAAGGGACTGCAATGGGTAGTGTCACCGATGCTACCGGAAGTTACTCTCTCACTGTACCGGAATCAGGTGGAACCCTGGTTTTCTCCTTTATCGGCTTCGTCACTCAGGAAGTTGAGATTGGCCAACGCTCGGTCGTCGATGTGATCATGACACCCGACGTCACGCAGTTGACGGAAGTGGTTGTCACGGCTCTCGGTATTGAAAGGGAGGAAAAGTCGATCGGCTATGCTGTGCAGGAAGTCAGCGGCGACGAGATCAGCAACATTAAGACCGACAATTTCGTCAACGCTTTGTCGGGACGTGTTGCTGGTGTTCAGATCAAGAACAACACGAACTTTGGCGGATCTGCCAACGTGTTGATTCGCGGTTCTTCGTCTCTGACAAAGAACAACCAGCCGTTGTACGTAATCGATGGTGTACCCATCGCGAACAACAACGTCAACAACGCCGGACAAACCACTGGACGCAATGGATACGACTACGGTAACACGTCGTCGGATATCAACGCCGCCGACGTTGAGTCCATTACCGTGCTTAAAGGTGCTGCTGCAACCGCGCTGTATGGTTCGCGCGCAGCAAATGGTGTAATTCTCATTACCACTAAGAAGGGTAAGAGCAGCGCTGGCAAGGGCCTCGGTGTCTCTCTCAGCTCAAACGTTACTTTCAGTAAGGTCGACAAGGAAACATTCCCCAAATATCAAAGAGAATACGGTGCAGGTTATGGGCCTTACTACAGCGGTGGTACGCATCCCTTCCTTGAAATAGTTGACATTGATGGCGATGGAACGAATGACCTGATGGTTCCGCTTTACGAAGATGCTTCGCGCGGCGAACGATTCGATCCAAACCTGCTGGTATACCAGTACCATGCCTTTTACCCGGAATCGCCGTTCTACGGTCAACCTACCCCCTGGGTCGCTCCGGCTCACGACCCGATCGACTTCTTCGAAACCGGAAAGACGTTCTCCAACACCATTGAAGTCAACAACGCGACGGAAAATGCCGCTTACCGGTTCTCATACACGAACTTCGACATGTCGGGTATCATGCCGAACAGTAAGCTGAAGCGTAACAACTTCGTGTTTACCGGTTCCTATAATGTTCTGAAGAACCTCAGGGTTTCGGCTCATGCGAACTATATCAAGACTGATGGAAAGGGTCGTCCCTCTACAGGATACAGCGACAACATCCTGTCGTCATTCCGGCAATGGTTCCAAACCAATGTCGACATTATTGAACAAAAGGAGTTGTTTTTCAAGTCCGGCAAGAACCTGACCTGGAACCCGGCCTACTATGATGACCTCGTTCCGATCTATTGGGACAACCCGTACTGGGTTCGTTACAAGAACTACGAAACGGACGAACGTAACCGGATCATTGGTTATACTCAGATTGACTGGGATATTACTAAGAACATCAGCATCATGGGCCGCGCCGCCATCGACACCTATGATTTCCTTGTTGAAGAACGTAAGGAAGTTGGGTCGGGATCAGGCGAATTTGGCGTTGGCCGCCCGGATATCACGTCGGGATACTCAAGGTTTACCCAACGGTTCTATGAAACGAACCTCGACCTCCTGGTTAAATACACGAAGGAGTTTGGCGACTTTGACCTGACCGCGTTTGTCGGTACCAATATCAGAAGGAGCCGCAACGACCGGGTCTTCGCGTCAACCAACGGCGGACTGGCCGTACCTGGCCTGTTTGCCCTGTCCAACAGTGTCGACCCGATGCTTCCTCCGGAAGAAAGTCTGCATGAAATTGGCGTAAACGGAATCTTTGGAAGCGTGAGCATTGGCTACCGCGACTTCCTCTACCTCGATGCTACCCTGAGAAGAGACCAGTCGTCTACGCTTCCTTCTGCCAACAACACATACTCTTACCCTTCCATATCGACGAGCTTCGTGTTCTCCGAACTTACGGATGCACCCTGGCTGTCACTGGGTAAGTTGAGACTGAACTATGCTGAAGTAGGTAATGACGTGACCCCGCTCAGCGTAAAGGACACTTACATTGCAAATGCTCCTTTCTCTGGCAACTCGCTGGTTACTGTAGCTTCATCCAAGAACAACCCCGACCTGAGACCTGAAAAGTCCAGATCGTATGAAGCAGGATTGCAATTGAACTTCCTGGAAAACAGAGTGGGCGTCGACCTCTCGATCTACAAGGTGAACACGTTCAACCAGTCAATTCCGCTCTCTGTGTCACAGGCTACCGGTTATCTTCAAAAGTGGATCAATGCCGGAGAGATGGAAAACAGGGGTGCAGAGTTCGTAGTGTTTGGTACACCCGTTCAAACCAGCAACTTCTCCTGGGACATTTCTTTGAACTGGGCTAAGAATGAGAACAAGGTTGTAGAACTGTACACCGATGAAACAGGCAACGAAGTGACCAACCTTTCGCTGGGCTCTCTGCAAGGTGGCGTTACAATTGTTGCGCGCAAGGGAGAACCTTATGGCGCGATCACCGGTTCTGACTATGTCTATACCGACGGACAACCGACGGTTGGAGCGAACGGTCGCTACCTGATTTCGCCTACCAACGATAATGTTATCGGAAACGTCAACCCCGATTGGACTGGCGGTATCCGGAATACACTCACGTATAAGAATTTCTCACTCAGCTTCCTGATCGACATGCAAAAAGGTGGCGACGTCTTCTCGCTTGACCTTTGGTATGGTATCGGAACAGGGCTGTATGCTGAAACTGCCGGCCTCAATGAAAACGGCGTGCCGAAGCGCAGCCCCGTTGCTGAAGGTGGTGGAATTCTTAACCCTGGCGTTTACGCTGACGGAAGCCCCAACACCACACGAGTTGAAGGTGACCGCTATACTGCAGACGGCTGGGCAGTTAGCCCCAACGCACGGTTTGTTTATGATGCATCGTACGTGAAACTCCGCGAAGTGTCGCTGACTTACAACCTGCCGACCACCCTGCTGTCAAGCACACCCATCCGCGGCGCCTCGATCAGCTTCGTTGGATCCAACCTTTGGATCATCTCCAAAAACCTTCCCCATGCCGATCCTGAGGCAAGCCAGGGCAGCGGTAACATCCAGGGATGGCAAAGTGGTGTAATGCCAATGACGAACAACTATGGCTTCACCTTAAATGTCAGGTTCTAAAAAGAAAATGGAATGAATATCATGAGAACAAAATATTTTGCCCTTCTCGTGTTGACCGCCGTGTTTGTCGGTTGTACCGACAAATTCGAGGAATTCAATACGGACAAGAAGAATCCGGCGATTGCGGCGGGGAACGCTTTGTTCACCAACGCCCAAAAGGAGTTGGCTGACCAGGTGAACCAGACCAACGTAAACCAGAACGTGTTCAAGTTGTGGGCACAGTACTGGACTGAAACGACCTACATTGACGAAGCTAACTACGACGTAGTTACTCGGAACATCGCTGAGCAGATTTACAGATTCATGATCCGCGAGGCGCTCAGGGATTTTAAGGAAGCCAAGGAGTTGATCGCGGTCGAAGAAGGCCCTGAGGCAGAAGCGACCAAGCAAAATCGGCTCATGATTATCGAGCTGCTGGAAGCGTATACCTGGCATCAACTGGTTGACATTTTCGGCATGGTGCCCTATACCGAGGCGCTTAACATTGAAAATGTCTATCCCAAGTATGACGACGGGGCTTTCATCTACAATGACCTCCTGAAACGCGTAACTGATGCAGTTGAAGCACTTGATCCCAGTGAAGGAAGCTTTGGCTCAGCCGACCTTTATTATGGTGGTGACGTAGAAAAGTGGATTAAGTTTGGCAACAGCCTGAAGCTGAAAATGGGAATCATCCTCTCAGATGTGAATCCCACCCTTGCTGAACAAGCTATTACTTCTGCACTGGCGGGAGGAATCTTCGAATCTTCAGCTGATGACGCCCTGATGCCCTACCTGAGCTCTTCTCCCAATCAGAACCCTCTCTACGAGGAGATTGTAGCAACGGGACGAAACGACTATGTTGTGGCTAACACCATCGTGGACATCATGAATGACCTTGAAGATCCTCGGAGACAGTTCTTCTTCACTCAAAAGGATGGAGCATACGTTGGCGGTATATACGGACACTCCAATTCCTACCCCAATTATTCCCACATTCATCCTGACATTCTGGCTCCGGATTTTCACGGGTTTATCCTGACCTATACCGAAATGCTCTTCTACCTGGCAGAGGCTGCGGAAAGAGGCTTTGCCGTACCGCTTACAGCTGAAGAGTACTATAACATGGGTATTAAGAATTCTATCCTCGAGTGGGGTGGTACACAGGACGACGTCGACACCTACCTCGCTCGTCCGGATGTGGCTTATGCTACAGCACCTGATGAATCTGAGGATGGCTGGAGACAGAAAATTGCGACGCAGGCCTGGATTGCAAGCTATACAAGGGGTCTCGAAGGATGGACCACCTGGCGAAGGCTTGACTATCCAATATTCAACATTGCGGAGCAAATTGAATCTGTGCACGACATCCCGACTCGCTTTACCTTCCCGATCGAAGAGCAAACGCTCAACCAGGCGAATTACGCTGCCGCAGTCGCAGCACTTGGTGAAGGTGGCGACAAGTTGACAACAAAGATTTTCTGGGATCTCTATGATGCCAATGAATAATTGGTAGCGATCCTGGACAAAGAAGTAGGGCCGGCATTACGCCGGCCTTATTTTTTTTGAAGCAAGTTTCAGTCTCTCCACCAAAAGGGCCTTACGTTTGAAGATATCCCCATGGGGTAATCTCTGCAGTCCGTACAGCCCGGAGGAGGGACAAAAGGTCCTTCCCCTGTACATGCATCCAGAAGGTCATTGACGACAGGGTAAGAAAGATCACTCTTATTAAGATACCAGCGGATAGCGTTTTCACGCACTACCGTAAAGTATCCAACCGCCGGACGGTCACCCTGAATCGTAGCGATGTTGGTTTCAAGATTGAATGGGGGCTTGTCTGAATGCAACGCGCCCTGATGTTGTTCCTGCATTTCTTTTAGGAACTCGTAGTACCGGGGTGATACCGTCAATTGCCTTATCAAAACGGTGAAGTCCTCGAAAATCCTTTCGTTCTCTTTGGTAGGAAGAAAAAAGAGTTTCTTTTTATATCCACCACCATGATCCTCTTCCAGCTGATAGTCTGCCAGGTAGTACTCGCCATAGACCCAACACTTTTTGACAGGAGAAAAGAGCGAAGGCAAAGGAGCGATAAAGACCCAATGCGGTGTAAAATCCCACTTGAAATATGCCTTTCCATCTGAATTCCGCGATGGAACCTCTAGCATGACATCGATTCCCGCTACAGGTCTTACTTCCTTCTTGCCGGAGATGATTTTGTAAGTCAGCTTTTCAGTTTCCTGGAAACTAATGTTCCCCATTGTGCCGCCTGGATCGGGTGGCATGGTTTCCCATGTACTTTCGTAGATCTCGTCTGACGCCGTCGTTATCCTGAGTTTATAGGAGCGGCCGGGCAACGCTTTGAAATCGGGGTCCCCGATCACATACCTCCCCTCAAAGCCCCCGATATAAGGCACCACCTCTCCCAAATCATCGATCAGAACAACAGAAGCGTCGGTCACGGGTTGGACGCGCTGGTTGCTTACGTCACTGGTAGTGCTTAATCTGACCCAGAAGAGTCGTCCATCAGCGGGATAGAGTTGTGTGTCAAAAAACGACTTGTCGGAAATTATCCCCTCAACAACAAGTCTGGGTTCATTGTCTTTTACGACAAACTCATAAGGTTCAACACATCCGAGAAATAATAAAAGAAGGAACGTCCAACGGGAATAAGGGCGTCGCTTAAATCTCAATATCATACATTGGGCATTGGCCGTGCGAGGCCCGTAAAGGTAATGGAATTCATGCTTCTCCCAATCAGAATCTATCGCACGAGGAGATCACAAAAAATAGTTTCAGTCTCTCCACCAAGAGGGTTTCACGGTTGATGATATGCCGTTAGGATATGCTCTGCAGTCCCAACATCCGGGAGGCGGGACAAAGCGTCCTTCCCCTGTACACGCATCCAGTAGGTCGTTGACAACAGGATAGGAAAGTTCACTCTTATTGAAATACCAGCGGATAGCGTCTTCGCGCACTACTGCAAAGTATCCAACTGCCGGACGGTCACCCTGAACAGTCGCGATGTTGGTTTTCAGATTGAAAGGAGGCTTATCGGAAAGCAACGCACTCTGATGCTGTTCCTGCATTTCTTTCAGAAAGTGATAGTATCCGGGTGATACCGTTAGTTGTCTTATCAAAACGGTGAAGTCTTCGTAAATCCTCTCGTTTTCATGGGTGGGAAGAAAGAAGAGTCTCTTCTTGTACCCTCCTCCGTGATCCTCCTCCAATTGGTAGTCGTTCAGGTAATACTGGCCATACACCCAGCACTTCTTAAGGGATGAGAAGAGCGGAGGCAGAGGAGCGACAAAAACCCAGTGTGGTGTAAAATCCCACTTGTAATACGCCTTATCAGCTGAATTCCGCGGTGGCACTTCCAGCATGACATCGATTCCCGCCACCGATCTAACCTCTTTCTTGCCGGCGATGATTTTGTAGGTCAGTTTTTCGGTTTCCTGGAAACTAATGTCTCCCATCGTACCGCCTGGGTCGGGTGGCAGGGTTTCCCATGCGCTCTCGTAAATCTCGTCTGATGCCGTAGTTATCCTGAGTTTGTAGGAGCGGCCGGGCACGGCCTTAAACGCCAGGTCGGGGAGTACGTACGTCCCCTCAAAACCCCCTTCATAAGGTACTTCCTCTCCCAAATCATCGATCAGGACAACAGAAGCGTCTGTCACGGGTTTGACGCGATGGTTGCTCACGTCGCCGGTGGTGCTTAATTTGACCCGGAAGAGGTGCGCATCAGCGGGAGAGTGTTGCGTGTCGTAAAATGATTTGTCGGAAATAATCCCCTCAACAACCAGCCTGGGTTCATTGTCCTTTACGACAAACTTATAGGGCTCAACGCACCCGAGAAATAGCAGAAGCAGGAATGTCCAACGGGAATAACTGCGTTTCTTGAATTTCAATATCATACATCGGGTATTCGCAGTATTGATTTTATAAAGTTAATAGAATTCAAGCTTAAAGGAGGGATTCGCTAGGACAAATTGCATAGCGTCTTTCCTACTTGTTTTTTGCATATTTGACGCATGTATCCAGCGAATACGGTCGTTACGGATGTTCTATTGGGAAAGCGAACGTCCCGCACGCCAGTGTGGCTCATGCGCCAGGCAGGACGTGTCTTATCCGAGTACCGAAAGGTGAGAGAGGACGCCGGCAGCTTCAAAAAAATGGTCACAACACCTGAACTTGCGTGTGAAGTAACCATTCAGCCGGTCGACATTCTCGGTGTTGATGCCGCAATCATCTTCTCGGACATCCTTGTAGTTCCTGAGGCTATGGGACTGCGCTATGAAATGGAGGAGAACCGGGGACCTGTATTCCCAAGACGAATTGATTCGGCCAACGATCTTCGTGACTTGCACATTGCGCAGGCTGAGGAACTCAGCTACGTGATGGATGCCATCGCACTGACCAAACGCGAACTCAACGGGCGAGTACCGCTTATTGGTTTTGCCGGTGCGCCATGGACAATCTTTGCATACATGGTGGAAGGCAGTGGCAGCAAAACCTTCAGTCGCGCGCGACGCATGCTGTACCGTGAACCCGAACTTGCCCATCACCTGCTTGACATGATCACGGCGAGTACCGTCAACTACCTCAAAGGCCAGGTGAAAGCCGGTGCAGATCTGATCCAGATCTTCGACTCATGGGCCGGTGTACTCGGACCCGATCAATACGATGAATTTTCTTTAAAATACATTCGCCGGATTTGTGACGAAGTCACCGGTGTCCCGCGAATAGTCTTCCCCAAAGGTGCTTTCTTTGCGCGACGCGGATTGAACGATGTGAACTGTGAGGCTGTGGGTCTCGACTGGAACATGGACATCCGTGAATCACGCCAACTCATGCCCGACAAAGTCTTGCAAGGCAACCTTGATCCATGCGCCCTCTACGCGACTCGCGATGATATCCGAAAGGCAACTATCAAAATGCTTGAAGCCTTTGGGCCGGACAAACACATCGCCAATCTGGGACACGGCCTTTATCCCGACACGGAAGTCGATAGCGTAAGGTGCTTCGTGGATACGGTGAAGGAGTATAGTGAGAAGGTGCGAGGTAGGAAGTAAGTATTCCTTGTCAGCTAATAGAAAGAACCTCGCGCGTTGGGACCCCTTTTAGGGACTAAGTGGCGTGCGGCGGGAACAGGACCGTTTAAAGGGTGATCGCTATCGGCACATTAAGCGAGCATTTTTAGCAACACCGTCAACCTGTTCTTCAAATTCCTGCGGTCGACGATAAAGTCAAGGAAGCCATGATCAAGCACGAACTCCGCGCTTTGAAATCCTTTGGGAAGGTCCTTGCCGATGGTTTCCCTGATGACGCGAGGGCCGGCAAAGCCAATGAGTGCGCCGGGTTCCGCGATATTGAAATCACCGAGCATGGCGAATGACGCTGTAACGCCGCCGGTGGTGGGATCTGTAAGCAACGAGATATAGGGAATGCCCGCTTCATCCAGCAGGGCGAGTTTGGCTGACGTCTTGGCCATCTGCATAAGTGAAAGTCCGGCTTCCATCATGCGCGCACCGCCCGAGCGGGAGATGAGCAGCAGCGGAATACGGTGTTTCAGGCAGTGATCAATAGCCCGCGATATTTTTTCGCCGACAACGGAGCCCATGGAG
>Ga0079224_100003056_pt1 | contig 20808 bp, 17 predicted proteins | sample Stecom2015_FD_80414 | JGI IMG/M metagenome (GOLD analysis project Ga0079224, IMG submission 80414) | Agricultural soil microbial communities from Utah to study Nitrogen management - Steer compost 2015 | ecosystem: Environmental > Terrestrial > Soil > Agricultural land | place: USA: Utah...
CGAAGGAGCGCACGAGCACCATGGCGAGGAAGCCGACCACGAACAGCTGCACCAGCGGCGGCTGCTTCCCGTCCTTCGCGCCGTGCCGGCGCTGCTGCATCGACATCACCGCCATCACCGGCGCGAGCATCAGCACGCGGGCGAGCTTCACGATCACGGCGACGGTGAGCGCCGCGCCCCCGCCGATCGCGCCGCCCGCGGCGACGACCTGGGCGACCTCGTGGATGGAGGCGCCCGCCCAGGGACCGGCGGTCTCGCCGTGCAGGCCCATCAGCGCGGCGGCCGCGGGCACCAGCACGATCATCAGCGAACCGCACAGCACCACCAGCGCCACGGCCGTGACCGTGTCCTCCTCGCGCTCGTCGTCCGGATCCGTGACGCCAGCGGCCGCCGCGACGGCCGCCGCGCCGCAGATCGAGAACCCGCAGGCGATCAGCAGGGTGAGGTGACGGCCGACGCCGACGAGCCGGCCCAGCAGCACGGTCCCGAGGATCCCGGCCCCGACCACCGCGACCACTACCAGCAGCATTCCGATGCCGAGGGAGGCCAGGTCGCCGAGCGCGACCTGCAGTCCCAGCAGCACGATCCCGGCGCGCAGCAGCTTCTTCGAGGCGATCGCGAGACCCGGGGCCGCGGCCCGGGGGAGCGGGACGACGTTCGCGAGCACCACGCCGACGACGATCGCGAGGACCAGGGCGCTGATCCCCGGCAGGAGCGGTGCGACGAGCATCGAGACGACCGCGACGCCGAGGGCGAGCGCGAGGCCCGGCAGGACCGAGGGGGTCGGGGACGTCGAGGGCGTCGGCGTCGAGGGGGCGGCGCCGGAGGAGAGGGTACGTGAGGGGGCGGAGGGCATGACGTCCACGGTTCCATCGCCTCTGACCTGCCGGTAGTCGGCAGTTCACCAGCAGGGCATATAGTTCTGATATGCTATCCTCTCTGCCGAACCTGTCGGCCCTCGCCCTGTTCGTGGCCGTGGTGGACGAGGGCGGGCTCGGCGCCGGCGCCCGGCGCGCCGGGATCCATCAGCCCAATGCGAGCCGGATGATCGCCCAGCTCGAGGCGCAGGCGGGCACCGCCCTGCTCGAGCGGGACCCGCGAGGCTCCCGCCCCACCTCCGCCGGGCTGCTGTACGCGGCACAGGCACGGCAGCTGCTGGAGGCGGCCGAGCAGTTCTCCGACTGGCTGCGGCACAGCCGCGAGGAGGGCGTGCACGAGCTGCGCGTGGGGGTGTCGATGACGATCGCGGAGCACCTGATGCCCGCCTGGCTGGCCGAGCTGCGCCGCCGCAGCCCGCGCACCCGGGTCGATCTCGAGGTGCTCAACTCCACCCAGGTCCTCGCCGGGGTGCACGACGGGCATCTGCGGCTCGGCTTCGTCGAGACGCCCCGCCTCCCGCGGGACGTGCACACGCTGACGCTGCGCGAGGACGAGCTCGTGGTGGTCGTCGCCCCGGAGCATCCCTGGGCGCTGCGCCAGGGGCCGCTCGAGCTCGACGAGCTCGCCTCGACCCCGCTCGTGGTGCGCGAGGGAGGGGCCGGCACGCGCGACGCCTTCGAGGAGCTCGTCCCCGCAGCGGGCGGGACCCCGCCCGTCCAGGAGCTCGGCAGCAACGCCGCCGTCCGCATCGCCGTCGCCTCGGGCGCAGGGCCCGCGGTGCTCAGCATGCTCGCCGTCCGCTCCGGGCTCGAGAGCGGGCAGCTGCTGCGGGTGCCGCTGGCGGGCTCCCGTCTGCGCCGCCCGCTGACCGCGGTGTGGAACGGGCCCCGGCGGCTCAGCGGCCCGGCAGCGGATCTCGTCGCCGTCGCGACAGCAGCCACGCCGCCGCCCCGGTGATCGCGCCGAGCAGCGCGCCCGTCACCAGGCCCGAGGGCACCGAGGTGAGGCGGAGGATGATCGCCAGCGCGGTCGGGTCGAGGTCCGCGAGGTTCCCGCCGAGCTGCGGCGGGGCCCCGTCGAAGGCGGCGTTCCACAGCAGCTGATGGGTCACGACCAGCATCGCGCCGTGCAGCAGCCCCACCAGCAGCAGCGTGGTGAAGGGCCGGGTCACGCGGCAGGCCAGCACCACTGCGACCCATACCAGCAGCGGCACCGCGACGAACACCAGGTTCACGGCCGTTCCCTCGTGCAGCAGGTCCAGATCGTGCAGGACCACGCGCGGGATGCCCAGCAGGGCGAGAGCGAGCTGGGCGAGGACGGGGAGGCGGCGGACGCTGTCGTGGTTCATGCTGACGAGCCTCTCCTGCGTCCGCTCCGCGCCGCATCGGCCCGAGGGCGCGGCCGGGGTACGTTCGGAGGCGACATCGAGAGCAGGAAGGGTGCGACATGCCGATCCTCACCAACACCGCGGAGCAGCCCGAGCAGCCGCGCCGCGGCGCCGTCTGGTCCATCGCCGTGCCCGAGCGCGAGCTGGACTCCAACCTGATCCGACTGCCCGCCGGGGAGGAGATCCCCGCCCACATCGGCGCCGAGGTGGACACGCTCGTGCACGTGGTGCGCGGCGAGGGCGTGCTCACGACGGAGGACGGCGAGGAGCCGCTGCGCGCCGGGGACGTCGCGCTGCTGCCCCGCCGCACGGTGCGCGGGTTCCGGGCGGGGGAGGACGGACTGGAGTACCTCACCGTGCACCGGCGCCGCCGGTCGCTGACGATCCAGGGGCCGCGAGACTGAGCGCGGTGCAGCGGTCACCCGCGTCCGGACGTGGCGCCGCAGGTCAGAAGGGCGGCGGATCCTCGTAGGGAGAACTGCCGGGCTCCTCATCTCGCGCAGCCGGCTCGCCCTGGGCGGGAGGCCCCTTCGGGATCGGCGATCTCGGCGGTGAGGTCGGCGGTGGTATCGGAGGCGGCGGCGCGGTGCGGCGGTCGACGAAGGCCCGCCAGGCGCGGTCGAGGTCCTCGACGGCGAGTCGTGTGCCGAGGTCGATGTCGTCGGCCGTGATGACCTGCTCGCCGCGGGTGCCGATCCGCCAGCGGGTGCGTCCCGGGCCGCGTCCCTCACCGGGCTCCGGCCCGCTGACCGGGACGGGGAGCCTGGTCGGGTCGAGATCGCCGGCGGTCTTCGCCTGATGGTGCTGCCAGCACAGCAGGTGGAGGTTCTCGAGCTCGGTGCGACCGCCGCGAACGGGGTCGGCGTGGAAGAACTCCTCGATGTGGTCGGCCTCGGAGGCCCAGGAGACCGGTCGTGTGCAGCCGGGGACCGCACAGGTCGAGCTGCGCAGGCGGAGATGCTCGAGCATGGCCTGCGTCGGCGGATAGCGGTCCGGGGGCAGCGGCAGGAAGGCTCCCGTGCACGCATCGGTGAGGATCCGGTACCAGACGCTCTCGCCGCCGGCGATCTCCCTCGCGACCGCGGGAGGGAGCGGGATCGTGCCCTCCAGCATGCCGGGGGCGTCGGAGAGGCCCAGCAGGGTGAACGCCGGCACGGTGACGTTCAGGCGGAAGCGCGGCGCGGGCACCCGCACGCCGTCGGTGTCGAACTCGGCGTTCAGCATCAGGTCGTAGCGGAGCCGGTCGAGCGGCACGGGGCGCTGGGTCGCGCTCGCGATGCCGTCGAGGTCATAGGGGATCTCGGTCCCCTCCCGCAGGGCGCTGCGCTGTGCGGCCTGGATCGCATGCGCGGTCTCGTCCAGACGCTTCCAGAACGCGAGGACCTCGGGGATCGGCCCGCGCAGCGACGCCGCTCCGGTCCCGGCGCGCCCGTCAGGGGTGAGCTCGACTTCCCGCGGCAGAGCCTCCTCCGGCGCTGAAGGCTCCTTCTCCCGCTCGGCGAGCAGCCGCACCAGCGCGCGCAGCAGGGTGAGGAAGCGCTCGACGGGGATGTCGGCGGGCCAGGCGGTGAGCGCCGCGTCCAGCAGCCTCCGGGACTCGTCGCCGAGATCCTCCGACTCGCGCAGCACCTTCTGGAACCACCAGCTGGGCAGCGCACCCGCCTCCAGGCGTGCGAGCGTGCGCGGCAGCTGGTCCACCGCGCGGTGCGCCGCCAGGAGCTCCCGGTGCGCGACGCCGTGCGTCACCCGCAGCGCCATCGCGGCGCGGAGGGTGTCCACGTCGTCCGCGCAGTCCCCACCCTCGGACTCGATCAGCGCGGCGAGGGCGCGGAGGCGCGCGGCGAGGGCGCGGGCGCTCGCCGTCTCGGCGTCCCAGACCCGCTGGGCCGCCTCGCCGAGCCGCATGTCCTCCTCGCAGCCCGAGCGTGCGGGGAGGTCCTCCCGCGTGCGCGCCGCGCGGGCCCGGACCACGCGCAGACGGGAGGGGATGGAGTCGAGGAAGGCGAGGGCGGCAGGCTCGAGGGGTGTGCCGCCGATGTCGGAGCGGTCGACGTCGGAGCGGTGGGTGTCATCGTCGCCGGCGCTCGCCGGCGTGCTCGTCGCGGTGCTCATGTCCCCTACCCCCTCGGTCGTCCCGGAATGTCACGAGACTACGGCGTCGGTGTGACAGAAGAAAGGTGTGTGGATGAGTTTCGGATGTCTCCCAGGGGTATCCACGGAATGGCGCGCTCGGAGGTGTGGATAAGTGAGGTGTGGGGAGGGGAGGTCGCGTGAGTGAGAAGGGGATCGGGGACGTCATCCACAATCCGAGATGGGAGTTTGTCGTCTGTCGGAGGTAGGGTGTAGGGCGTGTCGCGCGGGGGTGGGGCTGTGGGTTGTGTCTTCATGCTATTCCGTAGAGTCGCATTCGGTGAATGCGCGAAAGAGATCCTCTTCGAAAATATGTGCAAGGTCTTTCGGCTGATGATGGTCGAGCGGTGCGGAAATGTGCCAGGCGATATATCGCGGTTCCGCCTCAGGCCGCGTCCGACGGCCCGACGCTCTCGCGTTCTCCCGGCGGTCGCGCTCCGTCAGCGTCCGGCCCCGCTCCGCCATCCGCGCGCCCTCGCCCGCTCCCCGTCGGCCGCCGGCGCGCGGGGCCGACCGGTCGACTCTCCCCCCCCCTGCACCCCCGCACCGCACCCCGCGGTTCGCGCGTCCTCCCCGCGACCAGGCAGACTGGGGGCATGGCTGACCCACAGGATCCCCGCGTCGCGGTATATCTCGATTTCGACAACATCGTCATGTCCTGGTACGACCGGGTGCACGGACGGCAGGCGTACAGCCGCGACCGCCACCGCATCGCGGAGGACCCCACCGAGCCCGAGATCGCCGAGCGGCTCGCGAAGGCGACCGTCGACGTCGGCGCCGTGATCGACTTCGCCGCCTCCTTCGGGTCCCTCACCCTCACCCGCGCCTACGCGGACTGGTCCTCGCCGGTCAACGCCGTCTACCGCAGCCAGCTCGTGGCCCGCGCCGTCGACCTCGTCCAGCTGTTCCCCGCCGCGGCCTACGCCAAGAACGGCGCCGACATCCGCCTCGCCGTCGACACCGTCGAGGATCTCTACCTCCTGCCCGACCTCACCCACGTCGTGATCGTCGCCGGGGACTCCGACTACGTCCCCCTCGCCCAGCGCTGCCGCCGCCTCGGCCGCTACGTGATCGCGCTCGGCGTCGCCGGCTCCACCGCGAAGTCCCTCGCCGCCGCCTGCGACGAGTTCGAGTCCTACGAGAACCTCCCCGGCGTCGAGCGGCCCTCCGCCCCCGCACGTTCCCGTTCCCGGCGCCTCGGCGGCGGGGACGAGGAGGGACGCGGGACCACGCGCTCCCGCAGCCGGCGCGACCAGGGCGGCGCTGACGGCACGGACGGCACCGACGGCGCAGAGAGCACCGAGAGCTCCACCAGCGCCGAGAGCACCGAGAACAGCGGCGGCTCCGGCTCGCGCCGCGGCGGCCGCGGCCGGCACAGCGGCGCCGACAGCGACGCGGGCACCGCCTCGCAGGAGATCGAGGACCGCCTCGACGACACACTCGAGGACGAGGGCGAGGAGGACCCCCGCGAGTCGGCCACCCGCCTGCTCGAGCGCGCCCTCCAGCTCGGCGGCCGCGGCGACAGCGAATGGCTGCACAGCTCGGCCGTGAAGTCCCACATGCGGCGCATGGACCCCTCCTTCAGCGAGAAGGCCCTCGGCTTCCGCTCCTTCTCGGAGTTCCTCAAGGCGAACTCCGACATCGCCGTGCTCGAGGAGACCGGGCACGAGCGCCTCGTGCGCGCCAAGGACTGACGGGGACCGACGCGCCATGACGACCCTGCTCTCCGGCGCCCTGGCCGGACGCACCGTCAACACCGCCGTGGACCGGCGCTCCGAGGAACTCGCCGCCGCCCTCGAACGGCACGGCGCGCGCGTCGTGCCCGCCGCCGCGATGTCCACGATCCCGCACGTCGACGACGAGACGCTGCTCGAGCGCACCCGCGCGCTGATCGCCGCGCCGCCGGACGCGACCGTCGTCCTCACCGGCGTCGGGCTGCGCGGCTGGCTCGAGGCGGCCGACGCCGCCGGTCTCGGCGCGGACCTCCGCGCCGCCCTCGGGGCCTCCCGCATCCACTCCCGCGGCACCAAGGCCCACGGCGCGGTGCGCGGGGCAGGCCTGGACAGCGTCTACGTCGCGACCTCCGAGACCGCGGCCGAGCTCGGTGACGAGCTGCTGTCCACGGGCGTCGACGGTCTGCGGATCGCCGTCCAGCACCACGGCTCCGGCGACGACGGGCTCGACGAGCTGCTCACCGCGCACGGCGCCGAGGTGATCAGCCTGACCGTCTACCGCTGGGGGCCGCCGTCGGATCCCGCCGCCCTCACCCGCGCGGTCGAGCTCGCCGGCGCCGGAGGGGCCGACGCCGTGCTGTTCACCTCCGCGCCCGGCGCGACCGGCTGGCTCGACGCCGCCGCACGGGCCGGGACCCTGGACGCGGTGCGGGAGCGCGCCCGAGCGGGCGCGCTGGTGCTCGCGAGCGTCGGCCCCGTGACCTCCGCGGCGCTGACCGCCCGTGACCTGCCCGTCCTGGAGGCGGAGCGGGCGAGGATGGGCTCTCTCGTGCGCACCGTCGTGCAGCACTTCGCCGCACTCTCCTGACAGCAGGAGGCGGAGAGGGGGATACTGGGGTGCCCGGGACAAGGAGGCCGTCCGATGAACACGTTCCTGTGGATCCTCGCCTTCGCCCTCGCCGCGCTCTTCGTGGCCAGCGGCGCGATCAAGCTCCTCGCACCGCGCGAGCAGCAGATCGAGAAGACCCCCTACGCCGAGGACTTCCCCCACAGCGTCATCCAGGGGATCGGCGCCCTGGAGATCCTCGGCGCGCTCGGCCTCGTCGTCCCCGCCCTCACCGGCATCGCCACGGTCCTGGTGCCGCTGGCGGCCGCCGGTCTCGCGATCACCATGGTCTTCGCCGCGCTCGTGCACGCCCGACGCGGCGACCCGTTCCGCGCCATGCTCCCCTCGATGCTCCTGGCGCTCGGATCGGTGGTGGTGGCCTGGTCCCGCTTCGGCCCCTACCCGCTGTGAGCTGAGCCCGTCCGGCGCCCAGCCCGCAGCAGCGCCCGCAGCGCGAGCCCGACCAGCAGCGCCCAGAACGCCGCGCTGATCCCCGCCACCGCGATGCCCGAGGCGGCGATCAGCACCGTCACCCCGGCGGGGAGCTGCTCCTCGGACTCCGCGAGCGCGGAGCGCAGCGAGGCCACGAAGGTGCCCAGCAGCGCGAGCCCTGCCACCGCCGGGATCACGCCCTCCGGCGCGAGCGCGATCAGCTGTGAGAAGGCGGTCGCGCCGAGACCGCACAGCACCAGCACCACGCCCGACGTGGTCGAGGCGATCCAGCGCCGCTCCCGATCCTCCCCGGCCTCCGGCCCGGCCGCGAGAGCGGCAGTGATCGCCGCGAGATTCACGCCGTGCCCGCCGAGCGGCGCGCCGATCATCGTGCCGAGACCGGTGGTCACCATCGACGCGCGCCACGGCACCTCATAGCCGAGGCTCCGCATCACCGCCACGCCCGGCACGTTCTGCGACGCCATTGTCACCAGGTACAGCGGGAGCGCGACCCCCACGACCGCGCCGACGGTCAGCGTCGGGACGGTGAGCTCCACCGCCGGGAGCAGCGGGGGAGCGGCCGACGGGGAGGGCGCCGCCGTCAGGGACACGACGATCACGACGCTCGCGGCGAGGAACGCGAGCGGGGAGGCCCAGCGCGGTGAGAGCCGCTGCGCGAGCGCCCACACCACGATCACCGGCGCCACCGCGAGCGGATTCGCGGCCACGCCGAGCACCGGGCCCAGGCACAGCTGGAACAGCACCCCGGCGAGCATCGCCTGCGCGATCGGGGTCGGGATCCGGGCCATCAGTGCGCCGAGCGCGGGCACCAGCCCCGTCAGCACGATCAGCACCCCGACCAGCACGAACGCACCGACTGCGGCGGGCCAGCCGCCGTCCACCGCGCCCGTCGCCGCGAGCAGCGCCGCGCCCGGGGTGGACCAGGCCACCGTGATCGGCAGACGGGTGCGCAGCGAGAGCAGCATCGAGCACAGCCCCATCAGCACGCTCACCGCGAGCAGCCCGCTCGCCGCCTGCGCGGGCGAGGCGCCGACCCCCTCGAGGCCCGCGAGGACGACGACGAAGGAGCTCGTGAACGCGACGAGACCGGAGATGATCCCGGCCGAGACGGGGCGCAGCATGAGCGCAGACTAGGCGGCGGGCGGGGTTGCCCGCGCCGCGGTTCGCGGGGAGGATCCCAGGGTGGCTCCCACCGACGTCGTCTCCTGGCTCCTCGACACCGACCCCTCCCTGCGCTGGCAGGTCGAGCGCGATCTGCTGGACCAGCTGCCCGAGGTGTGGGAGGCGACCCGCGCGCGCATCCCCCACGAGGGCTTCGGGGCGAGGCTGCTGGACCACCAGGACCCGGAGACCGGGCTGTGGGCCGGGGGCGCGTTCTTCCCCGCCGGGTTCTTCGACGACCCCGAGAACCTCGAGCTGCCCGGCCAGCCCTGGACCGCGACCACCTGGTCCCTCACCACGCTGCGCGAATGGGGCATGGACCCCGCCCCGCTCGTCGAGCGCGACACCGCCGCGAAGCTCGCCGAGCACGCGCACTGGGAGCACGACCCCTCCCTGCCCTACTGGGGCGGCGAGGTGGACTGCTGCATCAACGCGATGACGCTGGCCAACGGCCTCTGGCTCGGAGCCGACGTCTCCGCCCTGCCCCGCTGGTTCCTCGCCCACCGCATGGACGAGGGCGGCTGGAACTGCGAGTGGGAAGACGGCTCGACGCGCGCGAGCTTCCACTCGACCCTGAACGTGCTGCGGGCCCTGCACGTGCACGAGCAGGCCACCGGCGGCTCGCCCGTGCTGCGCGCCGCGAGGGGCGAGGCGGAGGAGTACCTCCTGCAGCGGCGCCTCATGCGCCGGGAGAGCACCGGGGAGATCGTCGGCCCCTGGGTGGAGCATTTCCTGTACCCGCCGCGGCACATCTACTCCGCGCTGCGGGCGCTCGACTATTTTCGCGAGCGGGATCTGCGCGATCCGCGGATGGCCGACGCCGCCCGGTCCGTCCTCGCCGCGCAGCAGGAGGACGGCACCTGGCTTCAGCAGCACCGCCTGCCCGGTGCGGTCTGGTTCGAGGTCGACGTCCCGGTGGGGGAGCCCTCGCCGTGGCTGACCCTGCAGGCACTGCGGGTGCTGCGCTGGTGGGGCGAGGGCTGAGGGCCGGGTCACAGTTCGATCACCGTGACGGCCGGCGTGCGCGAACCCGCCCCGGCCGCGCCGACGGGCCGATACAGTGCGGGCCACCCCTGTGCGGGTGCACTGGATCACATCCCCGCCCGTCCCCTGCACGGCATCACCACCCCTGATGCCGACCGGCCTCCTGGAGGACCCCGATGTTCGACGCCGCCATGACCCCCACGCGACGCACCATGCTGCTGACGATGGCCGGGGTCCCCGTGCTGGTGACCGCCTGCGCCCAGACCACCGAGGACGGAGGGTCCGACGGCGGATCCGGCGGCGGGGGCGGCGGCGCCCTCACCATCGGCACCACCGACAAGGTCACCGCGCTCGACCCCGCCGCCGCCTACGACAACGGCTCCTCGACGGTGTGGACCCAGTGCTACGCCTACCTGATGAACACCTCCGTCGGCTCCGAGGACGGCGTCCCCGAGCCGGACCTCGCCGAGACCGCGGAGTTCACCAGCGACAACGTGTACACCGTCACCCTCAAGGAGGGGCTGACCTTCGCGAACGGCAACGAGCTCACCAGCGAGGACGTCAAGCACACCTTCGACCGGCAGCTCGCGATCGCCGACCCCAACGGCCCCTCGAGCCTGCTGGGCAACCTCGAGAAGGTCGAGGCGGTCGACGAGCTCACCGTCGAGTTCCATCTCAAGGAGCCCGGCGACCAGACCTTCCCCTACGTGCTGTGCTCCCCGGCCGGCCCGATCGTCGACGCCGAGGTGTTCCCGGCCGACGCCGTGCTCTCCGACGCCGAGATCGTGGACGGGAACGCCTTCTGCGGCCCTTACGCGATCACCAGCTGGAAGATCAACGAGCTGGTCACCTTCGAAGCCTTCGACGGCTACAAGGGGCTGTTCGGCGCGCCGGCGACCGCGAGCGTGTCGATGTCGTACTACGCCGACCAGAACAACATGAAGCTCGACATCCAGCAGGGCAACATCGACTGCGTGTGGCGCTCCCTCTCCGCGACCGACATCGCCGACCTGCAGGGCGACGACGCGGTGACGGTCCACGAGGGCCCCGGCGGCGAGATCCGCTACATCGTCTTCAACTTCCACACCAACCCCTACGGCGAGAAGACCGAGGATCCGGATCCCGACAAGGCCCGCGCCGTCCGCCAGGCGGTCGCCGACCTCATCGACCGCCAGGCCATCGCCAGCTCCGTGTACAACGACACCTACACCCCGCTGTTCTCCTACATCCCCGAGGGCCTGCCCGGCGCCGGCACCCAGTTCAAGGACATGTACGGCGACGGCTCCGGCGGCCCCGACGCCGAACGGGCCCGCGGCCGGCTCGAGGACGCGGGCGTGGAGATCCCGGTGCAGCTGAGCCTGCAGTACAACCCCGACCACTACGGCAACTCCTCCGGCGACGAGTACGCGGCGGTCAAGGGCCAGCTCGAGGCCGACGGGCTGTTCGCGGTGGACCTGAAGTCCACCGAATGGGTGCAGTACAGCGACGACCGCGTCGCCGACGTCTATCCCGCCTACCAGCTGGGCTGGTTCCCGGACTACTCCGACGCCGACAACTACCTCTCGCCTTTCTTCGTCACCGAGAACTTCCTGGCCAACCACTACTCGAACCCCGAGGTCGACGAGCTGATCCAGAAGCAGCGCGGCACCGCGGATCCCGCCGAGCGCGAGGCGCTGTTCGTGCAGATCCAGGACGTCGTCGCCGAGGACATCTCGACCCTGCCGCTGCTGCAGGGCGCGCAGATCGCGGTCTCCACGGCGGAGGTCCAGGGCGTCACGCTCGACTCCTCCTTCAAGTTCCGCATCTCGCCGCTGTCCAAGTGACCGCCGCCGCCGAGACCGAGGTCGAGCACGCCCCCCGACGTCCGCGCCGCCGGGCCTCGGGGGGCGGCCTCGGCCGCTACATCCTCCTGCGCTTCCTGCTGATCATCCCGACCGTCTTCATCCTGATGACGGTGGTGTTCTTCCTGATGCGGATCACGGGCGACCCGATCACCGCCGCGCTCGGCGGCCGGCTCACCCCGAGCGAGCTCGCCGCCCGCCGCGCCGAGGCCGGCTACGACCGGCCGCTGATCGTCCAGTACTTCGACTATCTCGGCGGGGTGCTGCGCGGCGACTTCGGCACCACCTACACCGACCGCACCCCCGTCACCGAGATCCTCACCACCTACGGGGCGGCGACCTTCGAGCTGGTCGTCTACTCGGTCGTCGTCGCGCTCGTGATCGGGGTGCCGCTGGGGATGATCGCGGCCCGCACCCGCGACCGCTGGCCCGATGCGGTGCTGCGGATCGTGGCGATCCTCGGCTACGCCACCCCGGTGTTCTTCGTCGGCCTGCTGCTGAAGCTCGTGTTCTCCGTCGGGCTCGGCTGGCTGCCGGTCGCCGGGCGGATCTCCACCCGCGGCGAGATCACGATGAGCACCATCCTGAACCCCAGCCCGTTCTTCCTGCTGGACGCGCTGCGGCTGGGGGACCTGGAGCTGCTGCGCGACGTGGTCTCCCACGCGATCCTCCCCGCGATCGCGCTGGGGATCCTGACCGGCGGGATCTTCCTGCGCCTGGTGCGCACCAACATGATCGGCACGCTCGAGATGCAGTACATCGAGTCCGCCCGCTCCCGGGGCGTCGCCGAGTCTCGCCTGACCACCCGCCACGCCCTGCGCCCGGCGCTGATCCCGATCATCACCGTGATGGGCATGCAGATCGCGATGATGCTCGGCGGGGCCGTGCTCACCGAGACCACCTTCGAATGGAACGGCCTGGGATACATGCTCGCCGAGTACATGAAGGCCCGCGACTACGTCGCCGTGCAGGGCATCGTCATGATGCTCGCCGTGATCGTCGCGATCTCGAACTTCGTCGTCGACGTGATCGCCGCGCTCATCGACCCGAGGGTGAGGTACTGAGATGACGCTGTCGAACCCCGAGCCCGTCGGCGACGGCGACGCCGCCGGCACCGACCTCGCCGCCGAGTCCGCGGTCGTCGCCGCGACCGCCCGCGCGCCCTGGTACCTGCGCCTGCCGGTGGTCAGCCACCTGCGCCGCAGCGTCGGCCTCCAGCGCGGGATGCTGGTGGCCGGCGTGGTCCTGGTGGGCCTGCTGCTGCTGACCGCGCTGCTCGCCCCGCTGCTGGCCCCCTACGGCTTCGCCGAGACCGCGGCGGACGGCGAGGCCTTCGGCACCCAGCGGCCCCCGTCGGCCGCCCACCCGCTGGGCACCACCGTCACCGGCTTCGACGTGCTCTCCCGCGTGATCTGGGGGACCCGCACCGCGGTCGCCGTGATGGTCTGCGCGGTCGCGGCCTCGCTGTTCCTCGGCGTCGCGCTCGGGCTGCTCTCCGGATACATGGGCGGCTGGCTGGACCGGGTGCTGGTGATGCTGGCCGATGCGATCTACGCCTTCCCCTCCCTGCTGCTCGCGATCGTGATGTCGATCGTGATCTCCGGCGGGCAGTCCGACGCCTGGGGCGGCATCCTCGCCGCCGCGCTGTCGATCACGGTGGTGTTCGTGCCGCAGTACTTCCGCGTGATCCGCGCCGAGGTGGTGCGGCTGAAGGCCGAGCCCTTCGTCGAGGCCGCGAAGGTGGTGGGCACGGGGCACCGCCGCATCATGGGCACCCACCTGCTGCGCAACGCCACCCGCACCCTGCCGCTGATCTTCACCCTCAACGCCTCCGAGTCGATCCTCACCCTCGCGGCGCTGGGCTTCCTCGGCTTCGGCATCGAGCCGACCAGCGCCTCCGAATGGGGCTACGACCTCAACCGCGCCATGTCCGACGCGACCAGCGGCATCTGGTGGACGGGGCTGTTCCCGGGCCTCGCGATCGTGCTGGCCGTGCTCGGGGTGACCCTCGTGGGCGAGTCCGTGAACGACCTCAACGACCCGCGGCTGCGCACCCGGCGCCGGCGCCGACGCAGCGAGAGGACGGTGGCCGCATGAACCAGGCCCCAGCACGTCTCGAGATCCGGGACCTCGACATCCGCTTCGCGACCGACGGCGGCGAGGTCCACGCCGTGGACGGGGTCAGCCTCGAGGTCGCCCCCGGGGAGATCCTCGCCGTCGTCGGCGAGTCCGGCTCCGGCAAGTCCGTCACCGCACGGTCGGTGCTGGGGCTGCTGCCGGAGACGGCGGACGCCACCGGCACCGTCCTGGTCTCCGGCACCGACGTCGTGCGCCTGTCCGCCGCGCAGATGCGCCGCCTGCGCGGCGAGGACGTCTCGATGATCTTCCAGGAGCCCTCCAGCGCCCTGAACCCCGTCTTCCCGATCTGGTGGCAGATCGGGGAGGGGCTGCGCGCCCATCGCGGGCGGATCTCCCGCAAGGAGATCCGGGCCGAGGCCGTCCGGGCGCTCGAGTCGGTGGGGATCCCCGACGCGGCCGAGCGCATCGACCGCTACCCGCACGAGTTCTCCGGCGGGCAGAAGCAGCGCATCATGATCGCGATGGCGCTCGCGCTCGGCGCCGAACTGATCGTCGCCGACGAGCCCACCACCGCACTCGACGTCACCGTCCAGGCCGAGATCCTCGACCTGCTGCGCGACGTGCGCGACCGCTTCGGCACCTCGATCATCCTGATCACCCACAACATGGGCGTGGTCGCGGATCTCGCCGACTCCGTCGCCGTGATGCACCACGGGCGCGTCGTCGAGCGGGCCACGGCGACGGAGCTCTTCGCGGACCCCCGCGAGGAGTACACGCAGAAGCTGCTCGCGGCCGTGCCGCACCTGGGCCGGGACTCCGCCTGGAGCGCGCTCGAGCCCGCCGCGCAGCAGGCGCTCGAGGAGGCGGAGCCGCTCGTCGTCGCCCGCGACCTCGTCGTCGAGTACCCGGGCCGGCTGGGCCGCGCCCCCTTCCGCGCCGTCAAGGGCGTGGACCTCACCATCCGCCGCGGCGAGGTGTATGGCCTGGTGGGGGAGTCCGGCTCCGGCAAGACCACCATCGGCCGCGCCATCGCGGGGCTCGAGCGCACCACCGGCGGGAGCCTCGCCGTGCTCGGGCACGAGATGCGCGGGATGCGGGAGCGGAGCTTCACCCCGCTGCGGCGGCGGATCGGCTTCGTCTTCCAGGACCCCGCCACCTCCTTCAACCCGCACCTGACGATCGAGCAGTGCATCGCCGAGCCGCTCGTCGTCCACGAGCAGCAGCTCGACGCCGCCGAGCGCGGCCGCCGCGTGCGCGAGCTGCTCGAGGCGGTGGAGCTGCCGGGCGACTACGCACGGCGCTACCCCCACGAGCTCTCCGGCGGGCAGCGCCAGCGGGTCTCCCTCGCCCGCGCGCTCGTCCTCGGCCCCGAGCTGCTCGTCGCCGACGAGCCGACCAGCGCCCTGGACGTCTCCGTGCAGGCGACCGTGCTGGCCCTGTTCCGTGAGCTGCAGCAGCGGCTCGGCTTCGCGGCGCTGTTCATCAGCCACGACCTCGCCGTCGTCGACTCCCTCGCCCACCGCATCGGGGTGCTCTACCGCGGCGAGCTCGTCGAGGAGGGGCACGGACCGGACGTGCTGCAGCGGCCCCAGCACCCGTACACACGCCGCCTCATCGCCTCCCTGCCCGTCCCGGACCCGGCCGAGCAGGCGCGGCGGCGCGAGGCGTACGCGCAGGAATGGGGGAGCGGACGCGAGGAGAGCTGAGGAGGCGGGCCGGGCGAGTTCACGCGACGTTCAGGCCCGCGTCCCGGAGCCGGGGGAAGGACGTCATGCCGGAGGGGTTCGGTAGGGGTGCCCCATCCCTCCGCGAGACAAGGCACCCCATGACCCCCTCGCCCCTGTCCCCGTCCCGGCGCGGCCTGCTGCGCACCTCCACCGCCGCGGCGATGGCCGGACTCGCCACCGCCGGCGCGGCCGGCGCCGCGACCGCCGTGCCCTCGGCCTCTGCGGGGAAGGACGGCATCGTGCGCAACCGGCTCCGCTTCCGCGAGGACGGCACCTTCACCCTCGTCCAGTTCAACGACACCCAGGACGGCCCCCGCACCGACCGCCGCACCATCCAGCTGCAGGAGGCGGTGCTCGACGACGTGCAGCCGGACTTCGCCCTCATCAACGGCGACGTCATCAACGGCTCGCCCACCAGCGCCCTCGAGGCGAAGCAGGCGATCAACAACGTGGTGCGGCCGATGGAGGACCGCGGCATCCCATGGGCGCTGACCTTCGGCAACCACGACGAGGACTCCACCCCCGTCACGGGCCTCGACGAGAGCGCGTACATCGACTTCGTGCGCCAGTACCCCCACAACCTCAACACCCCCGGCGCCGCCGTCACCGGCACCGGCAACCAGGTCCTCACGATCCGGCCCCGCCGCGACAGGGGCGAGGCCTTCGCACTGTGGCTGCTGGACTCCGGCCGCTACGCCCCCGAGCAGATCGCCGGGCAGGACTTCGAGGGCTACCCCGACTGGGACTGGCTGCGCCCCGACCAGGTGCAGTGGTATCTCTCCACCTCCGCCGCGCTCGAGCGGCGCAATCGCGGCCTCGTCCCGGGGCTGGTCTTCCAGCACATCGCCCTTTGGGAGCACCGCTTCGCGTGGTTCGCGAGCGTCGACGCCCGCACCGAGGCCGACCACGCCCGCGCGGTCCAGAAGCACTCGATCGTCGGGGAGCGCAACGAGGACGAGTGCCCCGGCCCGTTCAACTCCGGCATGTTCGCCGCGATGCTGCAGCGCGGCGACGTGAAGGGCCTGTTCGTCGGCCACGACCACATCAACACCTATGTCGCCGACTACTACGGCATCCAGCTCGGCTACGCGCCGGGCACCGGCTTCGGCACCTACGGCCTCGGCGGTGCCGAGGACCACCGCCTGCGTGGCGCCCGTATGTTCCGCCTCGACGAGAGCGTCGAGGGGATCTACGCCGGGACCGAGCTGCGCCACGCCTCGGACTACGGCATCGATCTCACCGCCGGCACCCAGCCGGGCGAGCCGGCCGAGTTCCCGGGCGGGGTGAGCTGACCTTCAGCTCCAGGTGACGGGCAGCTCCGGATCGGCCATGTCCACGTTCGGGATGCCCATGCCGCCGCCCAGCCACATCTCGCACCGGCCCTTCTGGCCGTCCTTGGTGCACTCGATGGTGGTCGTGACCGAGCCGACCGAGGTGCCCTCGACGTAGGTCGGCTCGTCGGAGGAGGGAGTCGCCTCCATGGTGTCGATCGTGCGCTGCGTGTCCTCAGAGATGGAGCGCTCCACGGTGTTCTCCACCATGGTCCAGCCGTCATCGCTCGTCGTCGGCACCGGGGTCATCCCGCAGCCGGCCTCGAGGGTGGTCTGCTCCAGGCAGGCCTGGACCGCTTCGTCGACCGCGCCGCGGAAGGCCGTCAGCCCCTCCTCGGTGAGCGTCGCCTCCGGCCACTCGAGGGAGCTGTCCAGCTCCCCGACGAGCAGCGGATCGGTCGAGGTCAGCGCGAAGTGCTCGGTCCCGAGGGCGACCTCGTAGCCGCCGGGCATCAGGGCGATGGACTCGCCCGCGGTCACCTCGGCGCCGTTGACCGTCAGCCCCAGGCCGTCGAGGCCCTCCGGGACCTGGGCCATGGTGTGGCCGCCGGTCAGCTCCATCACGCCGTCGTCGTCGTAGTCGTGCACGCGATACGTGTCGGAGACGGTCTCGTCACCCACCGTGAAGGTCACCGGCACCTCGCCCTCGGCGAGGCCGCCGTCGTCGATGACCGGGGTGCCGAGCTCGACCCCGGTGATCGGCGCGGCCTCGAGGGCGGCGGTGTACGCCTCGACGGGCAGCGGCGCGGCGCCCATGTCCTCGTTCACCGGGTTCAGCTCCAGGGCGGTCGCCGCGTCTCCTGCGGCCAGGGCGTCGAAGTAGTCCGCCACCAGCGCGGTGGCCTGCTCCTCCGGGGGGAGTTCCGCCGCGCCGGTCTCCCCGCCGCCGCCCCCGGAGTCGCCGCCGCGCACTGCGAAGTAGATGATCAGCGCGATCACGACCAGGATCACCAGCAGGCAGCCGCCGCCGGCGAGCACGCCGGCGATGACCAGGTTCTTGCGGGCGGAGGACTGCGAGACCGGCTCCGCCGGCGGCGGGGTGAAGTGCTGAGGGCCCTGCGGCCCTCCCTGGGCAGGGCCCTGGGGCGGCGTCGGTGCGGTCATGGTGGTTCCCCCGGAGTCGTTCGTGGACGTGTGTCCACAGGGTAGTCGGGGAGGTGCTCAGCCGGCGTCGGAGCCCAAGAGCGCCTCGAGGACGTCCTCTCCGTACTCGGCGAGCTTCTTCGCGCCCACCCCGCTGACCGCGCCGAGCTGCTGGACGGACTGCGGCGCCGTCTCCACGATCCCGACCAGGGTCGCGTCGGAGAAGACCATGTAGGGCGGGATCTGCTTCTCCTTCGCGACCGAGGTGCGCCAGGCGCGCAGCGCCTCGAAGCGCTCACGCTGGGCCGGTTCGAGGGTCTCGGCGGCGCGGGAGGCGCCGCCGGCGCGTCGGCCGCCGCCGCGCGCGCCGCGCTGCGGGGCGCGGTCGACGGCGAGCTGCACGGTCTCCTCGGAGCGGAGCACGGGGCCGGCCTGCGGGCCGGGGACGAGCACGCCGTAGTCGCCCTCCGCCTCGAGGACCCCCCGTGCGAGCAGCTGCCGGATCGCGGTGCGCCACTCCTTCTCCGTCAGCTCCTCGCCGATGCCCCAGACGCTCAGCTCGTGGTGGCGGGAGGCCAGGGAGCGCTCGGACTCGCGGCCCAGCAGCACGTCCACCACCTGGCCGGAGCCGAAGCGCTGGCCGCGCTCCCGGTCCAGACGGATCACGGCGGAGAGGAGCTTCTGCGCCGCGACCGTCGCGTCCCAGGTCTGCGGAGGGTTCAGGCAGGTGTCGCAGTTCCCGCACGGGGAGGAGTCCTGGCCGAAGTAGCGCAGCAGCTGCACGCGCCGGCAGTCGACCGTCTCGCACAGGGCGAGCATCGCGTCGAGGTGCGAGCGGGCGTTGCGCTTGAACTGCTCGGAGCCCTCGCCGCCCTCGATGAACTTCCGCTGGCTGACCACGTCGCCGAGGCCGTAGGCCATCCACGCGGTCGAGGGCAGGCCGTCGCGGCCGGCGCGGCCCGTCTCCTGGTAGTAGCCCTCGATGGACTTGGGCAGGTCGAGATGGGCGACGAAGCGCACGTCGGGCTTGTCGATCCCCATGCCGAAGGCGATCGTCGCGACCATGATCAGCCCGTCGGCGCGCAGGAACCGCTCCTGGTGGTCCTGGCGCACCTCCGGCGGCAGGCCCGCGTGATAGGGGAGTGCGGGGATGCCGCGGTCGGCGAGCCACTGCGCGGTGGTCTCCACCGACTTGCGGGAGAGGCAGTAGACGATCCCGGAGTCGCCCTCGTGCTCGGCGGTGATCAGGCGCAGCAGCTGCTCGCGCGGGGAGGCCTTCGGCTCGATGCGGTACTGGATGTTGGGGCGGTCGAAGCTCGAGACGAAGTGCCGCGCCTGCTGCATCTGCAGGCGCTCCGTGAGCTCGCGGTGCGTCGCCTCGGTCGCGGTCGCGGTCAGCGCGATCCGCGGCACGCCGGGGAAGGCGTCGGCCAGCATCGACAGGCCCAGGTAGTCGGGGCGGAAGTCGTGGCCCCACTGGGAGACGCAGTGCGCCTCGTCGATCGCGAACAGCGCCAGCTGAGCGCGCTGCAGCAGCTGGACGGTGCGGGGGAGGACCAGGCGCTCCGGCGCCATGTACAGCAGGTCCAGCTCCCCGGCCAGCAGCTGCTGCTCGACGGCCTGCGCCTCGTGCATCTCGAGGGTGGAGTTGAGGTACGCGGCGCGGATGCCGACCGCCTCGAGCGCCGCGACCTGGTCCGCCATCAGCGCGATCAGCGGCGAGACGACGATCCCGGTGCCCTCCCGCAGCAGGGCGGGGATCTGGTAGCACAGCGACTTGCCGCCGCCGGTGGGCATCAGCACCACCGCGTCCCCGCCGCTCGCGACCTGATCGATGATCGCGGCCTGCTCGCCCCGGAAGGAGTCGTAGCCGAAGACCCGCGAGAGGATTGCGAGCGCCTCCTCCGTCCGTCCGGCATCCCCCTCGCGCAGGGCGGAGACGGTGTCGGCGGGAGGAGGGGTGCTCATGCCCGCCACTCTAGGCCGCGGGGCCGACGGGCCGCGAGCGGGCGGGCCCGGCTGTGGACGGCGGTGGGGAGTGCTCTCCATCGCTCCGGGACGCCGCCCTGGTTACCCTGCGGTGACACGGACTTCGGGGGAGAGGAACGCATCATGATCCCGCTGCGAGCACGTCTCATCGCCCGGCGCCACCGGGAGCTCGTCGGGAAGCCGCTGCGCTCCCGGCGGGTCGGCGCCGGCCCGCTGCTGCCGCTGATCCTGGCGGGCATCGTGGTGCTGATCTGGCTGATGCTGGTGCTCAGCCCGGGGGAGAGCCCCGCTCTGACCATAGGGTTCACGCTCTTCCTGGCGCTGTTCATGCTCGGCCTGTATCTGTTCACCATCGACTCGCGACTGGTCGTGTGCGAGCGCGGGATCCTCCTGGGCAGGCTCGTCCCCGGCCTCCCGTTCAGCCCCACCTACGTGATCGCCGGCCGGGAGATCGACCCGCGCACCGTCGCCGTGGTCACCGACGGTGCGAAGACCGCCGCGGAGCTCGGCATGCCGTTCTTCTTCTTCCAGTACAAGACGTTCCCCGGCGCGCTCGGGGTGCACGCCGTCGTGTTCAACGGGCCGTGGGGAGCCGACATCGAGGCGCCCCGACAGTCGCGGCACCGCCGCCCGGTGCGGAAGTCGCTGTTCCTGTTCTCCCACCGGAGCGCGACGAAGATCGCCGAGGAGATCCTCCACGCGATCGGCCGCGACGGAGCGATCCCGCCGGGGTTCGCCCCGCACGAGGGACTGCGGCCCATCCTCGTCACGGGGCGGCGAGAGGACGCGGTCGCACAGATCCCGGGCGCCTGGCCGCCGGACGGCCACCGCTGAGCTCTCACTCGTCCTTCGCCCACACCCCGGTGTCGATCGGTCGGCCGATGGCGAGCGCGGCGAGCAGGCCGACCGCGGCGAGGCCGACGGGGAGCCACATGGCGTCGGCCATCGCCGCGGCGTACGGGGCGTGCAGGAACGGGGGCAGGGCGCCGGCTCCGGACTCCGCGCCCGCGGGGGCACCGCCCTGGCCGCCGGTCGCCTCGCCGAGGCGGGCCGCGATCCGGTCGGCCATGAGCGTCGCGATGCCGGCCGAGCCGAGCACCGAGCCGACCTGCCGCATCTCGTTGTAGACGCCGGAGCCGGCGCCGGCCTGGGAGGGCGGGAGATTTCTCGTGGCGGTCAGGGACAGCGGCCCCCAGATGCAGGCG
>Ga0079224_100003059_pt1 | contig 20800 bp, 19 predicted proteins | sample Stecom2015_FD_80414 | JGI IMG/M metagenome (GOLD analysis project Ga0079224, IMG submission 80414) | Agricultural soil microbial communities from Utah to study Nitrogen management - Steer compost 2015 | ecosystem: Environmental > Terrestrial > Soil > Agricultural land | place: USA: Utah...
GCGGCGCGGCGGCGCCTGCGCCCAGCCGCGCTGGAGCGCGGGCCATTCGCGCCGAGGGCGGGACGCGGCGCGGCGGCGCCCCGCGATTTCGGATCGCGCGGGCCGTGGTGCTACACTGCCGCACGATGTCCCGGCACCGGGGGAGCTGGAGCGCGCGGCCCGGCCGTTCGCACGGGTCGGCGCTCGCGCTCGCGCTCGCGCTGGCCGGCCTGGCGGGCTGCGACATCGACGGCGCCGCGCCCGGCGTGCGCGGGCCGTGCGCCACCGCGGCCGGGCCGCTCACCGAGTGCGACCGGGTCGTGATCGACGACGCCGAGGACGCCTGCTGGCGCATGGTGGAGTGCGGCGCTCTGGCGGTCGCGCGGCCGGACGACCGCGGCTCCTGCGGCTTCTGCGACTGGGCGAGCTGCGTGCGGACCATCGAGGAGCTGCCGGACCCGCAGGTCGAGCTCGTGCTGGACTGCATCCAGGCCGCCAGCTGCGACCTGCTCAAGGCGCCCGGCGCGCCCGAGGATCCCGACAGACCCCCATGCATCGCGCAAGGCGAACCCTGAGCGCGCGCCGGCTCGCCGGCGCGGCCGCGCTCCTCGCCGCGCTCGTGGCCCTGCCCGCCCCGGCGGTGGCCGACCGGGTGGACGAGCTGATCGCGCTGGTCGAGCGCAAGCCGGACGGCATGACCCGCGACCAGTGGCGCGAGAAGCGGCGCGACGCCGCCCGCGAGCTCGGCAAGCTGGGCGACCGGCGCGCGGTGCCCGCCCTCATCAAGGTGGTCGAGACCGAGGAGTTCGACGTGGTCGGCGAGATCGCGATCGAGTCCCTCGGCCTCCTCGGCGACGCGCGCGCCGCTCCGGTCCTGCAGAAGGTGATCGAGGATCCGTCGCGCGACCGCTACGTCCGCGAGGCCGCCCGCAAGGCCCTGCGCCGCGTCGGCGGCCCCGCCGACACCGGTGGGGGTGCGCCGGCGAACACCGGCTCGGATCCGGCCGCGGCCGCGGGCACGGACACGGACACGGGCACGGACACGGACGCGGCCGCGGCAGCCGCTCCAGCCCCCACATCCGGCCTCGACGCCATCTTCGACGACGCCGAGCAGGAGATCCCGCGCGGCCCCGCCTTCGACGACGACATCCTCGGCGCCACCGAGCGGATCACCTTCGCCCTCGGCGGGGTGCGCCTGGCCTACGACACCGTGCGCGAGACGCCGACCCTCGACGGCGACGTCGCCCTCGGCTGGGAGCGCACCCGCGACCGCGAGCGCAGCGCCACCCGCCTGGCGGTGGACGGAGCCGCGGTCGCCGGCGTGACCGACTACCCGGGCGCCGGGCAGTCGTCGCGCTACGGCCTGGTCGTCGCCTCCGGCGTCGCCGAGGCGCGCCTGTACGCCGAGGGGCGGCCGGTCTACGGCCTGGCCGCCGCCGGCCTGGCCATCTCCTTCGAGCACATCAAGGTCAACCGCCCCGGCACCGACGCCGACGTGTCGGAGACGCTCCTCGGCCTCGACGCCGAGGTCGCCATCGGCGGCGGCTACGGCCGCGTCCTCGACGTCGGCGAGGCGCTGCGGCTGCGCCGCATCGAGCTCCTGCTGCGCCGGGCGCGCGCCCTCGGCCGGCCGATCACGCCGGACCTCGCCGAGCGCATCCTGGCCACCTGGTGGGCGCTGCGCGGCGAGCTCGGCGCCCACCGCCGGCTGACCGCGACCGTCGCGCTCCTGCGCGAGGCGGGCGTCCTGCTCGGCGAGCCGGACGCCTCGCTCACCTACCAGATCCTGCAGGTCCTGCTCGACGGCCAGCTCGCCCGCCGGCCGCGCGGCCTGGACATCCAGCTCGGCGTCGCCGAGTCGTACCTGGTGCGCGACGACGCGCTGCCGGTCGAGGACGGCCGCATCGAGAGCGTGTTCGCCGGCGCGCGCTACGGCTCGCAGTCGACCGACGGCACCCGCGAGATCGTCGGCCGCGCGATCGCCCGCTACCGGGTCCTGCCGGAGGACGGCGATCCGACGCCGTGGTCGGCGGTGGCGACCGCGGCCTACCGCACCTACTTCTACAGCCGCTGGTCCGACCCGGTCGGCGCGCTCGAGCTCACCGCCGAGGTGGGCGCCTCCGACGACGGCTACGACGGCAGCGAGATCGCCTCGCGCCTGGGCGCCGGGGTCGGCTGGCTGTGGTCGCCCAACCGGGCCTCGCGCTTCCGGGTGTCCGGCCAGGCGCGGTGGGAGACCGGCGAGCTGTTCCTCGGCGCCGCCTTCGAGGTGACCTACGGCCTGCTCGACGCGGTGTTCGTCGGCTCCGGCGCGTATCCGCGCTGAGGCGGCGGCGCCGCCCGCTCAGCGCGCCAGGCCGCGCACGAACGAGCGCACCTTCTCGAGCGCGCCCGGATCGAGCGCGCCGTCGGCGCCGCCCGCTCAGCGCGCCAGGCCGCGCACGAACGAGCGCACCTTCTCGAGCGCGCCCGGATCGAGCGCGCCGTCGGCGCCGACGAACGACACGCCGCGCTCGCGCCCGCGGGTCCAGACCACCTGGCCGGCGACCGACAGCGAGCCGGCGTCGATCGCGACCGGCGTGCCGGTGGCCAGGTCGTCCGGCCCGGCCTTCTCGTCGAGCTGCACGCAGCAGCCGTGGTCGCTCACGTCGATGAGGCGCGCCGGCGACGCCTCGCCGGCCTCGCGCGCGTCCCGCACGCGGGCGGCGACGTCGACCCGGAAGCGCCGCGAGCGGCGCGCCGGGACCTTGTCGGCGTCCGCCAGCGCCTGGGTGAGCAGCATGTCGTGCGGCTGGCCGGGAGAGAACGCGATGACCGCGCGGCCGGCGGCCTGGTCGCGCCGCACCACGCGGCCGGAGAGGGAGTAGCTCGCGCTGGCCGAGGCGATGAGCACGCTCAGGGAGACCGGCTCTCCCACCGCCAGCTCGTCGTCGTCCGGAATCACCAGGCCACCGTCGGACAGGTAGCCCCAGTAGGCGTTCAGGACGTCCTTCCCGCTCTCGAAGCGAACCGCCAGATCTCTCACGTCAGCGCACCCCTTCCCCGTGCCCAGTACCTTCTCGTCCCCACCGAGAATCGAGGTTACAGCGCGTCCCCGGCCCGCGACAACCGAAATGCTGGCCCCCGCCTGCGACACAGAACCGCACCGGATCTCGATTGTTTCGGATCCGTGACACCATGCGCCACGGCGCCGCCGCGCGAGGTTTGCGCGCTTACTCGAAGGCGAACTCGTAACGGACCGTGGCGGCGGGGCCGGCGGGGAGGTCGACCGAGTCGACCAGGTGGCGCAGGCAGCGCTCGACCGCCGACGGGACGTTGCTCTCCACCACGTTCAGGTGGCCCTGCGAACCGTCCGGGTTGACGCCGATATCGAACAGGACCCGGGATCCGGCCGCGAGGTCGCGCTTCTCGAGCGGCTCGATGCACTGGCGGGCCCGCGAGCTCTCGTCGAGCGCGGCGGCGAGCTGGGCCGACCGCAGGCGGCGCGCCTCCCGACGGCCGGCGGCCGGCCGCCTGGGGGCATCGGGCGCCGCGGCGGAGGCGACGGCCGAGGCGGACGCCCGCGCGCCGGCGACCACCAGGCCGCCGTCGGCCGCGCGGGCGGCCTGGCTCCCGCCCGGCTCCGCCTCGATCCAGGCGCCGGGGCCCCAGGCGCCGCGCTCGTCGGCGACCTGGATGTGGTGGCGGCCGGACATGACGCGCAGGGCGAAGCTGCCCTCCCCCACCCACGCGCCGTCGACCCGGACCCGCCGGCCGGGAGCCGCCGCCATCTCCAGGCGCGAGCTGGTCTCGAACAGCGCGCGCGGTTCGGTCCACGCCGGCAGAAGCGGCGCGGCCAGGCTCTCCTCCAGGCGCGCGAGCCGGGCCGGATCGATCGGCCGGCGCGCGGCGCGGTCGAGCACCACCTCGCGCAAGAGCGCCAGGCTGTGGCCGCCGTCGAGCGCGACCTCGCGCTCGCCGTCGCTGACCACGACGCGGCCGTGGGCGCAGGCGACCTCGAGGGCGCCGTCGCGGTGGTCGACCCGGAACGCGGTGCCGCGCACCGAGATGCGGTGGCGCCCGGCGACCACGTCGAAGGTCTGCCCCGGCTCGCGCGGAGCCAGGTCGAGCTCGACCACGCCGTCCACCTCGAGCTCGATGCCGCCGCGGTCGAAGCGGCGCAGGCGGGCGCGGCTGTCCGGCTCGAGGGCGAGCCCGCTCCGGTGGCCGAACTGCACCACCAGCCGGCCGTCGCCGCCGGTCGACAGCTCGGCGCCGGCGGCGATCGATCGATCGAACAGCGCGTCGAGCGGCAGCGGCGCGCCGTCGACCAGGACCTCACCGCGCGCGAAGGTGACCACCCCGGCGAGCGCGGCCGGCCGCTCGTCCGGCGCGGGCGGCCGCTCGGCCGGCGCGTCCGCCGCCGCCCCGGGCGAGGTCGCCGGCGCCGGCGCGGCCACCGGCGCCGCGCCGCCGCCATCGCCGCCGCGCGCCCCGAGCGCGATCACCGCCGCCGCGGCGGCCGCCGCCAGGACGCCGGCCCCGCCGGCCACAAGCGGCGCGCGCCGCCGCCACCACGGGCGCCGCTCGCGCCGCAGCGCCGCGTACCGGGCGGACGAGGTCTCCCAGTAGAGCCGCACGCCGATCTGCTCCCAGCCGATGTCCGGAGGCTCGGCGGTGGCGATCCGATCCATCGCCGCGCGCGCCCGCGCGATCCGCTCCCCGGCCGCCGCGCAGCGCCGGCAGCGCTCCAGGTGGCGGGAGATCCGCCGGCGATCCCGCTCGCCGAGCCGGCCGGCGGCGGCTGCCGCCAGCCGGTGGGCGGGCACGTGACCGCGCCGGCTCACTCGTCCTCCCCCGCGATGTGGCGGTAGAACTCGCGGCGCGCGTAGAACAGGCGCGTGCGCACGGTGACCGGGTGCGCGCCTACGAGGTAGGCGATCTCCTTGAGGTCGAGCCCCTCGATCTCGTGCAGGTAGAGCACCAGGCGCTTCTTGGGCGGCATCGCCTCGAGCGCGCGGTAGACCCGCTCGCGGTCCTGCTTGGCCGAGAGCGCCTGCTCGGGATCGGCGGCGCGCGCCGCGCCGGCCTCGCTGCCCTCGAGCGCGGCGGCGGTGAGCGGCACCGGCGCCGGCCGCCGCGCGCGCGCCCGGATGCGCGCGAGCGCGACGTTGACGCAGATGCGGTACAGCCAGGTCGACAGCCGCGCCTCGCCGCGGAAGCGATCGAGCCCGCGGAAGGCGATGACGAACACCTCCTGCACCAGGTCGTCGAGATCGTCCCGCCGGCCGAGGACGCGGTAGAGGTTGGCGCCCACCTGGCGGCGGTGGCGCCGATACAGCTCCTCCTGGGCGGCGCGCTCGCCGGCGCGGCAGCGGCGCACCAGCTCGGCCTCGTCGGCGCGCTCCTGGGCCGCCGCCGGCGAGGCGGCGTCCTCCCTGCCGGTCTTTCGGCTCACCCCCAGCACGATACCGGATCAGTGGTCGCCGCCGGCCCATCCGTTCACGCCGCGGGCGCAGCGCGCCGGCCGCGCTCCGGCGGGCTCACCCGCCCGGATGGGCCCGAGATGGCGGGAGGACGGGCGTTTCGGCGCCTGGCGCCGCCGCCGTGATTCAGGGCACCACCGACACCACCTCCGCTCCGACCAGGGCGTTGATGGCGCCGGCGAACCCCGGGTACGAGGTGGCCACGTTCCCCACGTCCTCGATCCGGCTCGGGCCGTCGGCCGCCAGGGCGGCGACCACGCCCGACATCGCGATCCGGTGATCGCCGGCCGAGTCGATGTGGGCGGCGCGCAGCCGGGCGCCCGGCTGACCGCGCACGGAGAGCCCGTCCGGCCGCTCCTCCACCTCGACGCCGAAGGCGCGCAGCATGGCGCAGGTGGTGGCGACCCGATCCGACTCCTTCACCCGCAGCTCGGCGGCGTCGCGGATCTCGGTGGTGCCGTCGGCGCGCGCGGCCAGGACCGACAGGATCGGCAGCTCGTCGATGGCGCGCACCACGGTGGCGCCGCCGATCGCGGCGCCGCGCAGCGCCGCGCCGCCCCGCGGGGCGGTCACCACCAGGTCGGCCACCGGCTCGCCGCCGACCTCCCCCTCGCCGGCCCGCTCGATCCGGCCGCCCAGCTCGGCGACCACGTCGAGGAACCCGGTGCGGGTCGGGTTGACGCACACGCCGGTCACCTCGACGCGGTCGGCGCCGCACTCGAGCGCCGCGGCCAGGAGGAACGCCGCCGACGACGGATCGCCCGGCACCGCCAGCGCGCGGGCGGTCAGGCGCCGGTCCCAGCCGGTCGCGTCGAGCACCACCTCCCCCGCGCCGGTGATCTCGATCGGCGCGCCCATGTGGCCGAGCATGCGCTCGGTGTGATCGCGCGACGGCCCCGGCTCGCGCACCCGCACGGGCCCGCTGGCGTACAGGCCGGCCAGGAGGATGGCGCTCTTGACCTGGGCCGAGGCGACCGCGAGCTCGATGTCGAGGCCGGCGAGCGCGCCGCCCGCGCCGTGCACGACCAGCGGCGGGTAGATCTCGCCGGCGCGATCGCCGCGCGTGCTCCCCTCGATCACCGCGCCCATCGCGCGCAGCGGCTCGGCGACCCGGCGCATCGGCCGGCGCGTGAGCGACTCGTCTCCGAAAAGGCGACTGTCGAACCGCTGGCCGGCGAGGAGCCCGCACAGCAGACGCATCGTGGTGCCGGAGTTGCCGCAGTCGATGTCCCCCTCCGGCCGGGTGAGCCCGTCGACGCCGACGCCGCGCACGCGCACGCGTCCGGCGCCGAGGTCCTCCGCGCGGGCGCCCATCGCCTCCATCGCGGTGCGCGTGCGCCGGTTGTCCTGCCCGCCCGACAGGCCGGTCACCTCGACCTCGCCGTCGCACAAAGCGGACAGGAGGAGCGCGCGGTGGCCGATCGACTTGTCGCCCGGCACGGTCACCCGTCCGGACAGCGCGCGCGGGGCCGGCTCGATCAGGAACGCGGTCATGGCACTTCCTCCTCGGGAACCTCGTCGGCCGGCGCGTCCGGTTCGGGCGCCGCCGGCGCGCCGGCCGGCGGCGGCGCGGCGAGCCGGGCCATCACCCGGTCGACCAGCAGGCCGAGCCGGCGCGGCCCGATCACCAGCACCACGCGGGCGTCCGGCCCGCGCGCCTGGACCCGGGCGAGCCGGGCGATCCGCGCCACGCCGAGGGCGCGCAGGGCCGGCGTGATCGCCACCCGGCGCACCAGCCGATCGACCGCCTGCGCCAGCTCCTCCGGGGTCGCCTCGCCGTCGCCGCCGAGCAGCGCCACCAGCGCGAGGTCGTCGGCCACGTCGAGCCAGATCGACAGCCAGGCCGGCACCGCCTCGATGTCGAGCTCGCTGGCCAGCGCGACGCGGGCGTCGAAGCCGAGGCGCGCCGCCATGCGGACCGAGGCGCCCTCGGCGCGCTCCGGCATCGCCAGCGCGCGGGGCCGCCGGAGCTCGAGGTCGCCCGCCAGCGCCGGCTCGCGCCCCTCCACCACGGCGGCGACCCGGTCGAGCAGCGCCGGCGGCCCGATCGCGACCACGTCGCCGGTGATCGCGCGCGCGCCGGCGAGCTCGCCGGTGCGCGGCCCGGCGGCCAGGACGAGCTGGGCGGCGTCGTCGTGGCCGACCCGGTAGGAGACGAAGACCAGGAGGTCGGACGCGGCCAGGAGGCCGGCGCGGGCGCCGCCGCCGGTCACCGCGCGCACCAGCGGCCCGACCTGCGCGTTGTCGCGCAGGCGCGCGAGATCGATCTCGAGGAGCGCGTCCGCCCCGGCCGGCGCCAGCTCGAGGAGGCGCTCGCCGGCGGTCGGCCGCCGCTCCGGCACCTCGATCGCCTCGGCCGACAGGGCCGAGGGGGACGTCGAGCTCGACGCCGAGGACGAGCCGCAGCCGGCGAGCGCCGTCGCCAGCGCCGCCACCGAAGCGCCGCTCCACCGGCGCGCGGGCGCCATGGCGCCCCGCCCGCTCACGGCAGGACCGTCCGGAACGCCTCCAGCGTCCGCTCGATCTCCTCCGCCGTGCCGAGCGAGACGCGCAGGTGCCGCGGCAGGCCCCACGCGCCCATCGGCCGGGTGATGACGCCGCGCGCGAGCAGCGCCTGGTACAGCGGCGCCGCCTCGCGGCCGCACTCGACCAGGAGGAAGTTGCCGCGGCTCGGCACCACGCCGAGCCCGAGCTCGCCGAGCCCCGCGCCCAGGCGCGCCAGCCCGTCGCGGGTCGCCGCCACCGAGCGGGCCACATGCTCGCCGTCGTCGAGCGCCGCCAGCGCCGCCGCCTGCGCCACCGACGGCACGTTGAACGGCCGGCGCACCCGGTCGAGCAGCCCGACCACCCGGCGGTCGGCGACCGCGTAGCCGACCCGCAGCCCGGCCAGGCCGTGGATCTTGGAGAAGGTGCGCAGGGTGATGATCCACGGCCGCTCGCGCCGGTACGGCTGCGAGGCCGGGTAGTCGCCGCCGAGCGCGGAGGCGTACTCGTGGTACGCCTCGTCCATCACCAGGAGCGCGCGCGGCGGCACCGCCGCGAGGATCCGCTCGAGCTCGTCGCGCGCGAGCGCGTGGCCGGTCGGGTTGTTCGGGTTGGCGATGAACACCAGCCGGGTGCGCGGGCCCATCGCCGCGCACAGCGCGTCGACGTCGACGCGGAGATCGGCGCGCACCGGCGTCTCGGTGAGCGGCGCGCCGTGGGTGCGCGCGGCGATGGCGTAGCTGATGAACGCGTGCCGGTGGGTGACCACCTCGTCCTCGCCGGGCCGGCAGAAGGTCCGCACCAGGAGGTGGATGAGCTCGTTGGAGCCGGCGCCGACGGCGATCTCGTCCGGCGCCACCTCGAGCCGGGCGGCCAGCGCGCGGCGCAGGGCGTAGGCGCTGCCGTCCGGGTACAGGTGCGCCTGGGCCAGCGCGCGCCGCGCCGCCTCCACCGCCCGCGGCGACGGGCCGAGCGGGTTCTCGTTGGACGCCACCTTCACCGCGCGCGTGATGCCGAGCTCGCGCTCGAGCTCCTCGACCGGCTTGCCCGGCTGGTACGGCTGCAGGGCGGCGATGTGATCCGCCACCGCGAAGCGGGCGTCCTCCCGCGTCATGTCGCGTCCGCCTTCCGGTACGAGCCGAGCACCTTGAACATCTGGCATGCCTCCGCCAGCGAGCCGAGCACCGCGGCGATGTCGTCGTCGGCCTGGTGCCCGTCGAGATCGAGGAAGAAGACGTAGTCCCACGCCCGTCGCCGCGACGGCCGGCTCTCGATCTTGGTCAGGTTGATGCGCGCGTCGCTGAGCGGACGCAGCACGTGGAACAGCGCGCCCGGCCGGTCGGACAGGGCGAGCAGCACGGTGGTCTTGTAGTCGGCGCCGGCCGCCCGCGGCGGCGGCGCGTCCTGGGGCGGGCCGACCACCAGGAAGCGGGTCATGTTGTCGGCCGCGTCCTGCACCTTCTCGCGCACCACCGCCAGGCCGTAGAGCCGGCCGGCCAGCTCGGCGGCGATGGCCCCGCCGTGCCCGTCCGACAGCGCGGCGCGCGCCGCGTCGGCGGTGGAGGCCGACTCGACCAGCGTGGCGCGCGGCAGGTTGGCCTGCAGCCAGGCGCGGCACTGCGCCAGCGCCTGCGGGTGCGAGTAGACCCGCTCGATGTCGCGCTCGGTCGCGCCCGCGCGCGCCAGCAGGCAGTGGGCGATCGGGACCTGGATCTCGGCGCGGATGGTGAGCGGGCTGTCGAGGAAGCTGTCGAGGGTGTGGTTGACCACCCCCTCGGTGGAGTTCTCGACCGGGACGACGCCGTAGTCGGCGGCGCCGCGCTCCACCTCGGAGAACACGCCGGCGATCGAGCCGCACGGCAGGGTGAGCGCCGAGGTTCCGAACTGGCGGCGCACCGCCTGGTGGGTGAAGGTCGCCTCGGGGCCGAGGTAGGCCACCCTGACCCCCTTCTCGAGGCTGAGGCAGGCGCTGATGACCTCCTGGAACACCGGGCGCAGCGCGGAGGTGGGGAACGGCCCCGGGTTCCGTTCCTGCAGCCGGTCGATGATCGCCCGCTCGCGGCTGGGCGCGTAGAAGCCGGCCCCCGCCGCCTGCTTGCGCGCCGCCACCTCGGCCGCCAGGGCGGCCCGCCGGTTCAGGAGGGCCAGGATCTCGTCGTCCACCTGGTCGATCGCCTGGCGGAGATCAGCCCAGAGTTCCGCCAGGGTATCCGGGTCGCGGGCCATCGGCGCGGAACTCTACTATATTGTCGAGACATGCGCAGGACGCGGATCTGGATAGCCGGCGCGGTGGCGCTGGCGGGCGTACTGATCCTCTTCCCCGACCTGGCGCTGGCCAGCGAGGCGGAGGAGTTCGCGCGCGACCTCGATGAGCGCGGCTTTCTGCTGATGCTCATCTCGAGCGTCGGGCTCGGGTTCACCGCCTCGCTCACCCCGTGCGTCTACCCGATGATCCCGATCGTCGTCGGCGTGTTCGGCGCCCGCGACGAGGCGGTCACCCGGCGAAAGGCGTTCGCGCTGGCCACCGCCTACGTGCTCGGCATGGGGGTGGTCTACACCGCGCTCGGCATGGCGTTCGCCCTCATCGGCAAGGCGGGCGACCAGGGGACCATCCTGGCCAACCCGTACGTGGTGATCCCCCTGGTCGGCTTCTACGTGGCGCTGGCCGCCTCGATGTTCGGCGCCTTCGAGCTCAACTTGCCGTCCGGGTTGCAGGCGCGGCTGGCCCGGGTCGGCGGCAAGGGCTACGGCGGCGCGTTCGCCATGGGCATGGTCGGCGGCTTCACGGCGGCGCCGTGCACCGGCCCGTTCCTCGCCGGCATGCTCGGCTGGGTAGCGACCACCGGCGACGTGGTGCGCGGCGGCTCCATGCTGCTCTTCTTCGCGCTCGGCATGGGCATCCTGTTCTGGATCATCGCGGCCACCTCGGTGTCGCTGCCCAGGAGCGGCCGCTGGATGGAGTGGGTCAAGTCGGCCGGCGGCATCGCGCTGCTCGTGGTCGCGGTCTACTTCCTGCGGCCGATCGTGCCGGCGCTGGAGGAGCTGGGCACATCCAGCGAGCTGCTCCTGGTCGCCGGCCTGGTGCTGGCGGCCGCCGGCATCGCGGTCGGCGCGGTGCACCTGTCGTTCCACGGCGGCGCCGGCGAGCGCGCGCGCAAGGCGGCCGGCGTCCTGGTGACGGTGGTCGGCTGCCTGGCGGTGATGAGCTGGGCGCTCACGCCGGACCGCAAGCTGCCCTGGCACACCGACGAGGCGGCGGCCTTCGCCGAGGCCAAGGCGAGCGGCAAGGGCGTGATGGTCGACTTCGCCGCCACCTGGTGCAAGCCGTGCGGCAAGTTCGAGACCGACACCTTCGCCGCCGAGGGCGTCTACGAGGCCATCGTCGACGGCTACGTGCCGCTCAAGTTCGACGTCACCCACGGCACCGACCTCGACGACGAGCGCCAGGAGAAGTACGGCGCCGAGACCCTGCCGGCGGTCATCCTGCTCGACGCCGACGGCCGCGAGCTGGGCCGCGCCGTGGAGTACATGGGGCCAGGCGAGTTCCTCGATCTCCTCCGCCAGGCCGACAGGAAGCGCGCCGAGGCGGCGCCGCCCCGCTCGTGAGAGGCGAGCGGCCCGTCGCCTACTTGAGCTGGATCTTCAAGCGCAGGTTGAGGAGTGCGGCCGCAGAGACCTGGGCGTACTGGGTGCTGAGGTCGTTGGCGGTCGCGCCCGGCCCGCTCTTGAACAGGTAGCCGACCTGGACCGGCACCAGGACGCCGAGCGACCAGCTCGGCGTGAGGCGCCAGCCGGCGCCGGCGTGGAGCTGGCCGAGGAAGCCCTTGTCGGTCACCTGGCTGTTGTCGAGCGGCGGATCCACCTGCTGGCCGGTGCCCAGCCCGAAGCCGACCGCCATGCCCAGCTCGGCGTAGCCGGACGAGATGCCGCCGTCCACCCCGCCGAGGTCGTTGCGCACGCCGCCCTTCTTCGGGCCGAGGTCGAGCTCGACGTCGAAGCCGGTCATGAACTGGGTCCAGGTGCCCGACAGCTCGCCGCGCACGTACTGGTCGTGCTCGACCCACACGTCGAGCAGGAGGACCTCGACGCCGACCGCGGCGCCGTAGGCCAGCCCCTCGGCCCCCTTGTGGAACGCCTCGTCCTTCTGGTCGCCGGCCAGCCCGGCGCCGCTCGAGCCGCCGCCCTGGGCGCGCGCCCACAGGCTGACGAGGTCGGCGCGCGCGGCGCCGTGGCCGACTGCGGCGGCGACGAGCGCGCTCGCCGCGATGGAGAGTCGAAGCTTCACGGGTTCCCCCTGCCGGAATGAGCTCAGTTGATGGCCACCAGCTCGGAGCCGTCGCGGCCGCAGAAGGTGGCGGCCAGATCGTGACGGCTGCGGCACTGCGGGCAGATCTTCGCCATGACGCCGGTCGGCTCGGTCGGGTCGCTGTCGCGGCGGGTCGCCTCGTACACCGCCACCGCGACCAGCTCGGAGCCGTCGTGCGGGCAGAAGCGAGTGCCGGGGTCGAAGCCGCGCCGGCAGGCCGGGCAGACGCTTCCGCCGGCGCGGGCGTCGAGCCGGCTCAGCGGCACCAGCTTGCGCGCGTCGCGCGGGCAGAACTCGAGCACCGACTCGTACTGGTGGCGGCAGGTCGGGCACGCCATCGACTCGGTGCGGGTCACCGCCTCGAGCCCGCCGGCGCCGCTCGCGACCGCCGGGCCGGCCGATTCATCGCGCGCGCCGCCGGTCATGCGCGCGGCGGCGCGCGGGGCCGGCGAGGAGCCGGCGCGGCGCCGGATGATGAGCGCGAAGGCGATCAGGAAGCCGAGGATGACCAGGAGGAGGCCGATCAGGCACAGGAGCGCGACGCGCGCGCTCTCCGGGATCCCGGTCGCCTCGAGGACGACGAACGCCAGACGATCCAGGGGCGCGGAAGCGGACACAGCGCAGGCTCACCTCAACGCTAGCAAGCGCGAGGCGACCCGGTCAAAGCGAATCGATCCGGGGCGCGACCTGGCGCACGACAGTCGCGGGGGCTAGAGTGCGTCCCGTGTCGGAGCTGCTGATCGGGGGGCGGAGACCCGGCCGCCACCGGCGGCTCAGGTCGCTGGCGATCCTGGCGATCCTCGTGCTCCTGGCCGCCCTCGCCGGGTACTTCATCTTCCGCCGCATGGTGGCCTATGACGAGCCTTCGGGGAGCTCGCCGTCCGGCCCGGTCGTCGCGTCGGTCGGCGAGGGCGGCGCGTCGCTCACCTGGGGCGGCTGCGCGCTGCGTCACGAGGGCGGCATCGCGGTGGTGCGCCTTGTCGGTGGCGCACACACCCTCGGCGCCTGTCACGGCCGGCTGCTGGGCGGCGCGGTCGGGCGCGCCACCGCGCCGCTGGTCGGCGCGGTCGAGGCCTCGGTGCCACGCGACGGCCTCATCGCCGGCCTGTTTCACGGCGCGCGCCTGCGCTGGCGCTACCGCCTGCTCGACGACGGCATGCCGCCGGCGCAGCTCGAGGAGATCGCCGGGGTGGCCCACGGCGCCGGCGTCTCCTTCGAGGATCTGGTGCGCGCCCAGGCGGCGCTCGACGTCGGCGCTCCGTCGGCCCGGGCGGCCGGCGGCGGCTACCGCGCGGTCGCGCGCGCGCTCAGCGTCGGCGTGCCGGCGACCGGGCCGAGCCTGATCGGCCGCACCGTCTCGCTCCTCGGCGCCGCCGACGGCGGCGAGGGCGCGCGGCCGCCGCTGGTGCGCTTCGTCGCGCGCGAGGGGGCGATCCCGTTCGCCAGCGTCGGCTGGGCGGGACAGGTCGGCGTCGTCACCGGGATCAACGCGCGCGGGATCGCGATCTTCGTGCACCCGGCGTCGTCGACCGACGTGAAGCCGACCCGCCTGGCGCAGCCGGCCGCGCTGATCGCGCGCGACGTGCTCGAGACCGCGGGCACCCTCGACAAGGCGGTCGCCGTGGTCGAGCAGGCCTCGCCGCTCGGCGCCGCCGGCTACCTCATCGTCGACGGCGCGCGCCAGGTGGCCTGGATCGAGCGCAGCCCGACGCGCACCCGGGTGGTGCGCAGCCCGTCGCCGGTGGCCTACGGCGACGTCCTCACCACCGAGCCGTTCGCCGAGGACGCCGACAACGACCGCGCGCGCCGCACCCGCCCGTCGCTGGCGCGGGTGCAGCGGGCGGCGGAGCTCGCGCGGCGCGCGCCCGGCGCCGCCGCCGAGCACGTGGTGGCGATCCTGCGCGACGCGGCGGCGCCCGGCGGCCAGGAGCTGCCGCCCGGCCACCGCGGCGCCATCGACGATCCGTCGGCGGCGCACACGGTGATCGTCGATCCGGCCGGCCTGCTCCTGTGGGTGGCCGACGGGCCGGGCGCCGGCGGCCGCTTCCGCGCCTTCGACCTGCGCCACGAGCTGCGCGGCGAGCCGCCGCGCGAGGCGCTCCTCGCCGGGCAGCCGGCCGACCCGGCGCGCGATCCGGCGGTGGCGGAGCAGGTGCTGGCGGCGCTCCGCGACCTGCGCGGTGCGCGCGACGCGGCGGCCGACGACGAGCGCGGCCGGGCCCGCGAGCTGGTCGCGCGCGCCCTCGCCCGCCGGCCGGACCTGCCGGCCGCGCTGCTCCTGGCCGGGGATCTCGCCCGCGCCGCCGGCGATGTCGACGCGGCGCGCGCCCACTACGGCCGCTACCTCGAGGTGGGCGACGACCTCGCCGCGGTCGACCAGGTCAGGTCGTACCTGCGCGAGGAGTGAGCGGCGCCGCGCTCACGGCAGCGCGGCCAGCTCGCTCTTCTCGGTCTCGGTGAGGACGGCGTCGATGTCGACCAGGAGGAGCACGCGCCCCTGCCACTTGATCAGGCCGGAGACCAGCGCCGGCGCCACCGGGCCGGCCCCGAGGCTGGGCGGCGGCTGGATGCGATCGGTCGGGATGCGATCGACGCCGGTGACGTCGTCGACCATGAGCGCGACCGAGCTCGGGCCGAGCGGCGCGACCAGGAGCTTGCCGGCCGGGGCGGCGGGCGCCGCGCTGGCGGGCGCCGCGCCGCCGGGCGCCGCGCCGTCACCGAAGCGGCGGCGCAGGTCGACCACCGGGAGGAAGCGGCCGCGCAGCTCGATGATCCCCTCGACGAAGCCGGGCGCGCCGGGCAGCGGCGTGACCGGCACCGGCGGCAGCACCTCGGCGATGCGCATGACGTCCACCGCGCACTCGCGCCCGCCGGCGCGGAAGCAGGCCACCTGGAGCGTGCTCTCCTGCAACCGGAGCATCTTACCTGTAGACTGAGCGCATGCGCGCGAGGCTGCTCTCGCTCTGCTCCGTCCTCGCGGCCGGCTGCCCGCGCGCGGAGGCGCCGCCCACCCCGCCGGCGCGGCCGACCCCGTCGATCAGCGTGCGCCCGCTGGCCATCGAGCAGAACCCGGTGCGCGGCCTGGTGCTCGGCGCCGGCGGGCCCGGCCGCGCCGCCCCGGTCGCCCTGGCCAGCCAGCCGCGCCCGATCCGGCTGGTGGCCGGCGGCCCGGTGCCGCACGCGCGCCGCGCGGTGACGGTCGAGGTCTCGCGCGCCGCGCCGGGCGCGCGGCCGGCCGGCCGCGCGCCGGACGGCGCCACCTGGGCCTGGGACGTGGCCGCCGCGCGGCTGGCGGTCGCGGCCGCGCTCGCCATCCACCCGGCCGAGCTCGACGTGCAGGTCACGGCGCCGCCCGGCACCCGCCCGCCGGGCGCGGCCACCCTGGCGGTCGCGGTCCTGGCCGGGCTCACCGGCGCGCCGCTCGATCCGGCGGCGCTGGTCATCGGCGAGCTGATGCCTGATGGAACCCTGGCGCCGGCGGCGCGTCCGATCGCCGAGCTCGACGCCGCCCTGCGCCGCGGCGCCAGCGCCGTGGTCTTGCCGATCGGCGCCGCGTCGGCGCGCGCCCCGGGCGGCAAGGGCGCGGTCGACCTGATCGCGCGCGCCTCCCGCGGCGGCGCCGCCGCGTCGCAGGCGGGCGACCTGGCGCAGGCCTACCGCGCGCTGACCGGCGCCGCGCTCCCCGGGCCGGTCGCGGCGCCGCGCGACGACATGCAGCTCGCGCCGGCCGAGCTCGCCGCGCTGGAGGCGGCCTACCAGCGCCACCTCGCGCGCATCGCGGCCGGCTGGGGTCACCTCGCCGAGCAGGCCAACCGCGCCCGCCTGCCCTCCCCGCTCGCCGAGATCCGGCTGGCCGGCGCCGGCGGGGTCGAGCGCGCCGAGCGGCTGCGCGCGCGCGGCTCGCTGCCGGGCGCCTACGCGCTCCTGGTGTCCGGCGCCGCCGCGGCCGACGCGGCGATCCGCATGAACCGCGCCATCCGCGCGGTGCAGGACGGCCAGGCGGATCTCGCCCGCGCCGAGCTCGCGGTGCCGGCCGGCGGCGGCCCGACGCCGGCAGCCGGGCCGGCGCCGGTCGGCCAGGTGCTGCGCCAGGTCGCCGCCCTCCGCCACCGGGCGGCGGCCGCCGCCTGGCGCGCGGAGGCCGCGCGCGCGGCGCCGCGCGCCGCGGCCGCCGCCGCCGAGCTGGCCGGCAAGGGACACGACGAGCGCCTCTCGCGCGAGGCCCGCGCCGAGCTGGTCGCGGCGATCGCGCCGGCGGCGGCGGCGATCGCGCGCGCGGCGGCGGAGGATGCGCGCGCCGGCGACCGCGCCGCGTTCGGCGCCGCCAGCGGGGAGCGCCTGGCCGCCCGCGAGAGCGCGCTCGAGGCGCTCGCCAGCCTCCACGCCGAGGCGGCCCTCGCCGGCCTCCAGCTCGTGCCGGCGGCGTCGCGCCCTGACGGCTCCGACGCGCTCGTCGCGGCAGCGGCGGCGGCCGCCGCCTCGGCGTCGGCGAGCGGCGCCGGCGATCCGCTCGCGCGCCTGGCCGCCGCCCGCCTGGCGCGCGATGTGGCCGCGCGCCTCCTGGCCCGCGCGCCGCTCTCGCCCGGCCGCGCGCCCTGGACCGACGCGCCCCTGTCGCGCCCGCCGCGCCGCGCCCTGGCCCACGCCCTGCGCCTGGCCGAGCGCGCCGCCCGCCAGCACGCCTCCGCCGCGCGGGTCGCCATCGGCCACATCCCGGCCGGCGCGCGCCTGGCCTACCAGGCGGCGCGCGCGCTCGCGCGCGGCCGGCCCGGCGAGCGTCTGCGCGCCGTCGAGCTCTACCGCGCCGCGTCCGCCGAGTCGCAGCTCGCGGTGCTGCTCGCCCTCAGCGCGGCTTCTCCCGTCGACCCGGCCTCGCCGGCGACGCCGCCTCCGGCGCCTTCTTCGCCACCGGCGACGCCGCCTCCGGCGCCTTCTTCGCCGCCGGCCGCGTCGCCCCGCTGACCGGGTCCGGCGCGGCGATCGCCTGCGCCTGGGCCTGCTTCTCGCTCGCCCGCTGCCGGGTGTGCAGGATGTCGGCCATCTCCTTCTGCGCGCCCGGCGTGTCGATGATCGCCACCCGCTCCTCGTCGAGGCCGTCGCCGCTCTCCTCGATCCACATCTCGAGGGCCCGCCGCGGCGCGACCAGGCCGGTCGCCCGGCCGGGCGGCTGCACCGCGTACTCGCGCACGCCGGCGCGGCGGACCACATCGCGGATGCGCCGCACGTGGCCGCGGAACACCTGCTCGTCGAACGGCCCGGCGGCGCCCAGCCCGAAAAGGATGATGCGGCTGAACGGCAGCCGGCGGCCCGGCGGCATGAGCAGCGACTCGCCCGCCTCGCCGCGGATGCGGCCGAGCTTGATGAGGCGCGACAGGCGGCCGCACAGGCGCCAGTCGACCAGCCCGGCGGCGCCGCGCAGCGGCCGCTCGTCGCGGAAGAAGGTCAGGACCAGCGCGTCGCCGCCCGCCTCCTCCCACTTGCTGAGCTCGCAGCCGAGGAACTGGACCGACATCACGCCCCCTCGTCCCGGCGCAGGTTGTGGGCGATGCGGTCGAGCAGCCCGTTGACGAACGCCGCCGAGTCCTCGGTGCCGTAGCGCTTGGCCAGCTCGACCGCCTCGTTGATGATCACCTTGACCGGCACGTCGTCGGAGCGGCGCAGCTCGCAGGTCGCCAGCCGCAGGATGTTGCGGTCGACCCGCGACATCCGCTCGAGGCGCCAGTTGCGCGACGCGCTCTGCACGGCGTCGTCGATCTCGCTCAGCCGCTGGCGGGTCTCGGCGACCAGCGCGTGAGCGAACTCCACCGAGGCGGGATCCAGCTCCAGCTCGAACAGGGTGGCGTACTGCGCCGCCGCCTCGCGGGGGTCGGCCCGGTCGTCGACGTCGAGCGCGTACAGCACCTGCAGTGCGTAGGCGCGCCCCCGGCTGCGGACCCCGGCTGCCACCTGTCTCAGTCCCCCACGGCGCGCAGCAGGCTGACCATCTCGATGGCCGCCAGCGCCGCGTCGAAGCCCTTGTTGCCCGCCTTGGTGCCGGCCCGCTCGAGCGCCTGCTCGATGGTGTCGGTGGTGAGGACGCCGAAGGTGACCGGGATGGCGGCGGAGGCGGCCACGTCGGCCACGCCGCTCGCCACCGCGCCGGCGACGTAGTCGAAGTGGGGCGTGGCGCCGCGGATGACCGCGCCGATGCAGACCACCGCGTCGTGCTTGCCGCCGGCGCGCGCGACCAGCTGGCGCACGAGCTGCGGGATCTCGAACGCGCCCGGCACCCAGTAGACGGTGACGTCCTCCTCGCGCCCGCCGGTCTGCACCACCGCGTCGATGGCGCCGCGCACCAGCGACTCGACGATGAGGCCGTTGAACCGCCCGGCCACCACCGCGAGCTTGAGGCCGCGGCTCGAAAGCTGCCCCTTGATCTCGACCGCCATCAGGTCCTCCTCGTGACCGGACGGATCGGCTTGACCTCGGCGGCGCCGGTCGGCCGCGCGAGCGGCACGCGCTCGACCACCTCGATGCCGAAGCCCTCGATGCCGACGATCTTGCGGTCGCTGTTGCTCATCAGGCGGATCTTGCGGCAGCCGAGGTCGGCCAGCACCTGGGCGCCGAGGCCGAAGTCGCGCAGCGCCTCGCTCTGGCCGCCGGCCCGGTCGGCCGCGGGCGGTGCCTCGCCGCCGCCGACCTGGCGCTCGAACGCGCGCGCCAGGCTGGTGCGCTCCTTGTTGAACACGTACAGGAACACGCCCTCCTCGGCGGCGTCGATCGCCTCGAGGGCGGCGGCCAGATCCGGCCGGGTGCGCAGCGGATCGCCGATCGGGCACATCGACTGCACCCGCACCAGCACCGGGCGGCCGGCCTCGCCGGCGGCGCGCACGTCGCCGCGCACCAGCGCCAGGTACTCGGTGTCCTCCACCTGGGCGCCGTAGAGGTAGGCCTGGAGCGGCTCGCCGGGGCCGAGCAGGCCCGGCCGCATGGCGCCGGCGCCGCGCCGCTCGACGATGTGCTCGTGCTGCAGCCGGTAGGTGATGAGGTCGGCGACGGTGACGATGCGGACGCCGTGCTGGCGCGAGAAGACCTCCAGGTCCGGCATGCGCGCCATCTCGCCGTCGTCGCGCATGATCTCGCAGATGACCCCGGCCGGCTTGAGCCCGGCGAGGCGGGCCAGGTCGACCGAGCCCTCGGTCTGGCCGGTGCGGACCAGGACGCCGCCCGGCCGCGCCTTGAGCGGGAAGACGTGCCCGGGCGAGACCAGGTCCTCGGGCCGCGCGTCGTCGGCGATGGCGGTGAGGATGGTGGTGGCGCGATCGCGCGCCGAGATGCCGGTGGTGACGCCGCGGCGCGCCTCGATCGACACGGTGAACGCGGTGCCGAGCTGGGCCTGGTTGTCGCGCACCATCATCGGCAGGCCGAGCTGGTGGATGCGCGCCTCGTCGAGGGTGAGGCAGATGAGGCCGCGGCCGTGCGTGGCCATGAAGGTGATCGCCTCGGGGGTCACCTTCTCGGCCGCCATGACCAGGTCCCCCTCGTTCTCGCGGTCCTCGTCGTCGACCAGGATGACCATCCGGCCGTGCCGGATGTCGTCGATGGCGCCGCGCACGCGCTCGATCGGATCGGCGGGGCCGTGGGGCGGGGGCGCAGAGGATACGGGTGTCACGGTGTCTCGCCTCCGGGTGCCGCTCGCGGGCCGAGCAGGCGCTCGACGTACTTGGCGATCATATCGACTTCCAGGTTGACGCGCCCCCCCGCCTGCAGGGCGCCCAGGGTGGTGACGGCCGCCGTGTGCGGGATGAGGGCGACCGCGAAGGAATCGTCGTCCAGCAGCCGAGCCACCGTCAAGCTGACCCCGCTCAGCGCGATCGAGCCCTTCTCGATGATGTAGCGGCCCAGGCCGGCCGGGGCGCGGACGTGGAGCTCGAGGTCCTCGCCGGCGCCGCGCCGCTCGGTCACCTGCCCGACCCCGTCCACGTGCCCCTGGACCATGTGGCCGCCGAGGCGGTCGCCGGCCCGCAGCGCGCGCTCGAGGTTGACGGCGGCGCCGGGCGCCAGCGCGCCGAGGGTCGTGCGCCGGAGCGTCTCGCTGACCGCGGTGACGGTGAAGGCGTCCCCCTCGTGGCCGGTCACGGTGAGGCAGACCCCGTCGATGGCGATGGAGTCGCCGACGGCCAGCTCGCGCGCATCGAGGCGGCCCGGGCGGATCGCCAGCGCGCGCCCGCCCTCCCCCGGCTGGACCCGGAGGACGGCGCCGGTGTCCTCGACCAGGCCGGTGAACATGCCGGGTCATGTACCACGGATCCGGGCGGATCCCTCCGGCGGGGCGCCGCCCGGCTGAACCCCTGTTCGCCGCGGCCGGCCCCGGCAAGCGGCCGCCGGCGCGTTGCCCCTCCCGGGGGGGCAACGCGCGCACAGGATCGAGCGGAGCGGGGCGCCGCCCTGGTCGCGCGCCGCGGCTCACCTGGCCGGGCGCGGCCGCAGGACCAGGCGCACGTCCTCCCCGATCTTCTGCGGATCGCGCGCCAGGCGGAAGCCGCGCGCCCTGGCGAGCTGGTCCACCCCCTCCCCCGCCACCCAC
>Ga0079224_100003060_pt1 | contig 20800 bp, 13 predicted proteins | sample Stecom2015_FD_80414 | JGI IMG/M metagenome (GOLD analysis project Ga0079224, IMG submission 80414) | Agricultural soil microbial communities from Utah to study Nitrogen management - Steer compost 2015 | ecosystem: Environmental > Terrestrial > Soil > Agricultural land | place: USA: Utah...
CCTTTCGTTAGCACCAAGTTATGTAAGCGTGCTCCTGAAACGGCCGGGGTAAATAAACTAACGACAACGCATGTCATCATGCATGCCCAAAATACAATACCCGTTCTATTAAAAAAAGGCATATCGGGGAATGCAAATTCCATTATCAATGATAAAGGTATCGTCAACAACCCAGCAGCTAATGCTCCCTGGGAGGTTGTGCGTTTCCAGAATACCCCCATGACAAACATCGTCGCAATACCAGGTGTAAAGAGCCCATAGAGATTCATGAGATACAGGAATACCGGTTTGTCTGAATAGCCGATCAGAACAACGGCACTTAGGATACCCAATATAATAATGGCAACACCTGAGCGCTTGCCAAATCGAATAGCTTCTTCATCTGTTGCATTCTTGTTTATATATTGGCTATAGACATCGACCGTCAATATCGTTGTACAAGAATTGATAGCCCCTGAAATATGCGACATGATTGCCGAGATCAATCCCGCCATCACCAGTCCTATCAATCCCTTTGGTAGCAATGTTTCCACCAAGGTAGCGAAAAGCAAGTCCGGCTGATCTAATGGCGGTAAAAATTTAGGTGCGACCAAAGCGGGGATGGTAATAATCAACGGCACGAAAAATTTGAGATAATTACCGAAAATAACGCCCATTTTCCCGTGCCATTCATTTTTTGCAGCTAACACGCGCTGTACAATAAATTGGTTCGTTGCGCAATAAAATATACTTATACACAACAAACCTCCCAAATACATCGTCCACGGAAAATCCGGATCGGAAGCGGGATAGAACATCTTCCAATCTTGCGTAGAATCGACGACCGCCTGAAATCCTCCAGCAGCATTTATCGTGGCAAATGTGAGCACAATCCCACCAAGCACCAATATCGCGAGCTGCACCATCTCTGTCCAGATCACGGCCCGCAAGCCTCCCAATACTGTATATAACCCCGTTAAAATGGCCATTCCGAAGATACTATGCAAAATAGGAATACCAAAAAGGGCATGTAGTGAAAGCCCACCTAAATAAAGTACCGCTCCGATCTCTACAAATACATATGTAAATAGAATTAAAATAGCATATAAAACACGTGTTGCATTTCCATATCGCTTTTCGAGGTATTCCGGTACCGTATAAAAACCATTTCTAATATAGAAAGGTAAAAATATCCACAGTAGGGCATTAAAACCGATCAATATCGCACCCCATTCCAATGTGATGGCCACAAATCCACGGCTATAGGCGGCCCCCATCGCACCCACTAAATGGTGACTACTGATATTTGCTGCGATAATACTGCCTCCAATCATCCACCAGGAGAGCTTGTCTCCCGCTAAAAAATAATCCCGTTTCGAAGAGGACGCACGTTTCGAAGCATACAATCCCAACAATACGATGCCGACAATATATACTACAAATATGGTAATGTCAATCCATTCTAGTTTCATAGGTTAGCAGTTTTATGATTGCCTTTTCTGTTTCTTTTATCAATATTTCCAAACTACCTTTGTCGTAAGGACTCTGCCATACCGCGTAAATAGCTTTTTCATACAACTCTTTCGGCGCGAGGTAACCTACATAACCATTTGCAATATTGATAAACGCAATACAATGGTTCGGAAACGCTTTCCTTATTTGCATCTGGTAAACGGAGTAGGCTTCATTTGCCTGTGCCACTACAATGGCATTCCCCATTTTCCAGATCCAAACGGGTATCTCCGCCACCTGTTGATCGCCTATCGTTTTTCTAGTGTTATATTTTCGCCAAAGCCTATCTTTTAACACTCTATCCTTACATTGCTGATATTCTGCCAAGATCGACGCTGCACTATCCAACTTTTTATAAGGCACTTGTACTTGTACCACTACTTTCTTAAAGTCGACAGGCGTTTGTTCATCTTTGAATTTCCAACAGGCTAGAGGTGCACCGGAAACCAGTGCTGTCTCATACACCCAATTCTGTTCTCCATTGCCCATTTGTGCTAACGTGGATAGTACAGCATAACCTAATTGCCTACCATTAGCTTCTACGAGTTTAGATTCTTTGACATATTGTTTTTTTGGAGCGAGGTCACCGGAAGCACCTTGCAAAAATAGACAGGGCACATGGAGAGCACGCTCAACCGTTACCCGCAACTCTCCCACAAAATCTGGCGATAGCAATTCATTTTCATGTGCAAAGCTTGTTGGATGGCAAGCATAATTACAGATTACTCCTCTCAAAATGTTGGATGTATCACGTAATTGCCCTACCAACAACGTATGGTCCGGTTTTTCGATGGGATTGAAACCAATCAAGTAGTCGCCTCCAACCTGCAGATCACGATTACACGCTAAATCACAAACACCATATCCCCAAGTCAGTCGGCCATCAAATATCGCTGACTTCGCTTCCTCTATGCAGGCAATCGCCTGGTCTTTTAAAAAGTCGAGATAAGGTGCGATAAAAGCTCCTCCTGGCTGGTCCTCGTCCGTAGAACAAATACTTGGTCCGGCATGCGTGTGCGAAAGTGCCAATATCAAATCCGTCTCTTCCAAGTTAAAACGCGCCAGTAGTGCCTGTCGGATTCTCTTTTCATCATTTGCATTTTTCCACCAGCCGAGGTCTGCCGTCAAAAAAACAGCTGCCTGCCCGTCCGCCGACTCGGTATACAGGCATTGCATCAAAAGCTCTTGGTGTATTCCGGTGGCTTGATCAAATTTTGCTGCACCCCAATTGCGAGCGTAAATGCCAAGAGGAGGCGTTATATTCCGCGTTCCCAATCCAAATCTTGCTCCTAGGCCAGCGTAAACATCCCGTAAACTGTCTTTCGTTGCTATCATGTTAGGGTCTGATTAAGGATAGTCCACCATCCAATACGATGGATGCTCCTGTCAAATGTTTACAATATGACGAACACATCCATAACACTTGCTGCGCAATTTCATCGGCTTCCAATATCGTACGCAAGGGAACGGTAGCCATTGCTTTTTCCTGTAAATCAGGATTTTCAGCCCAAACGACTTTACTTAGCCCCGCATTTACATAACCCGGTGCAATTTCATTCACCCGGATACCATATGGCGCATATTCCAGTGCCATGGATTGGCACAGCATGCGAATAGCTGCTTTTGAAACACTATATGCAGGAAGATTTTTATGAACCGCGTGAGCCGCCCAACTTCCCAAAAACACAATATTGCCCGATATGTTATCTTCCACAAAGTATTTAGCACAAGTATTTGCCATAAAAAAAGAACCGTTGAGGTTCACGTCCATTTCCGCTATCCATTCTTCGTGTCCCAACGCTCGGTAGTCTTTAAGCGTGACACGTGCAGCATTCGGAATACAGATCGATATAGCTCCGTAATTTTCCCGGCAATTTGATAACCATGCATCTACCTGATTGGGATTCGTCACATCGACTTGATCATAATGCAGGTTGACCGTCGAAGATCCCAGCAAAGCCCATTTCTCACAGGCCGTCGAGAGATCGAATTGATCGCCAACACAAACTATTGCTCCGCTATCCAAAAACGCAAGCGCTAGCGCTTGTCCGATATCACCTAAACCTCCACTGATTACGATTACTTTATTCTTATATTCCTGCATATCTTATGTTTACCAATCGCCTACACTTCCATCCTTATAAAATGTACGTTGTAAAATCTCTTGTTGGAAAGGATGTTTTTTCACTTCTTCCTCATTGATCTCGATACCTAGCCCTGGTTTCTTGTTAGGTAATACAATCCGGCCTTTTTCCTGCACGGTAAACCCTTCGGAAACCACATCTTGACGCCACTCTACATCCTTATGTACACTTTCACATATAATATAAGAAGGCGTAGCAAAGCCCAACTCTATCGACGCTGCCGTACTAACAGGCCCTTGCGGATTATGTGGTGCCATAGAAACACGATATGCTTCAGCCAACGCACTAATCTTACGGGCTTCAGAAAGTCCGCCACAATGCGTGATATCCGGTTGAATGACACTGACGGCACGTCTTTCCAACATGTCCCGAAACGCGTGGACACCTATTAACCGTTCGCCCGAGGCAATGGGCGTGCTTACCGCTCGCTGTATGAGTGCAATATCCTCCATCGTTTCCGGCCAGCATGGTTCCTCAAAGAAATACAAACCATAAGGCTCTAATGCTTTAGCAAACTGCAGTCCCATGCGTGGGCTCGGGCGGGCGTGGCAATCCACCATAATATCAATATCATCGCCCACTGCGTCTCGCATGGCCCGAACACAAGCTTCGGCGTATTTAATCGGGCGGAGCCCTTCTAGCGGCATAGTTTCAGGTACTGCCATCGATTTAAAGGCTGTAAACCCTTCGTCTACGGCTTGAAGTGCTAAATCACCAAATCGCTTCGCATCGTCCGGTGCAGTTTCGTAGAAATCTTCCATACGTCCTCCGCCCAAATGACAATAGAGCCTTATATAATCACGTACGCGTCCACCCCAAAGTTCATGGCAAGGTACGTTGTGAATCTTACCGAGGATGTCCCAAAGGGCAATATCGATTCCGCTGATGGCAGTTCCTCGAACAACCCCATTGCCATGCCAAAAATGCTGCCGGTACATCATTTGCCATAAATGCTCAATGCGTCGTGGGTCTTCGCCGATTAATAGTTGTGATAGATCTTTGATTGCACCGACCACACTTTGAGTATGCCACTCTAATGTAGCTTCTCCCCACCCCCATAATCCGGGTTGGTCTGTCATGACCTTGACAAAAATCCAATTTCGCATGCGGGCATGGCATACTAGCGTTTCAATTGCTGTAATTTTCATCGTTCGCTATAAATTTTTAATTACGCGTTCAGTCGCTTCCAATGTTCTGTTAATATCATCTGCTGTATGGGCAAAGGATATGCTCCCTTGTTTAATTGCCGCAGGAAAATTAAAAACTCCCTCTTGAATCAATTTTTTACGGTATTGTAAATCCAATTCAAAGTTGTGGTTGTCCAAAATATCGTGAAAATTGACAGGCGCGTGGTCCATAAAGTATATACAAAAAGCAGAGCCTTGACGGGCAACATAAAACGGTACCCCCAATTTAGGAAATATTTCGTTATAACCGGCTTCCAATTGCTCCCCCAGTCGTTCTACATGTGCATACACCTGATGTTCCGCACTACCGAGTTTCCGTAGCGTGGCTATCGCCGCAGCGGTGGTCAAGGGAAAAGCATTAAAAGTACCGGCGATCATCACCCGTTTTTCTTTATCCGGATGGACAAAATAATCCATATATTCTTTTTTGCCGGCAATAACACCTAAGGGATAGCCATTGGCTACCGCTTTTCCGAATGTCGAGAGGTCCGGTTCTACGCCACATAGCGACTGATATCCCCCAAGTGCATGTCTGAATCCGGTTTTCACTTCGTCAAAAATCAATAAAAACCCAAGGTCGTCTGCCATTTTCCGAAGTCCTTCCAAATAGCCGGACAGCGGTTTTACAATACCGACGTTTTGGAGAATAGGTTCCAGAAGTATACAAGCAACCTCATGTTTTGTAACCACATTCCGAATACCCTCCAGGTCGTTAAAATTAACAACATGAACTAAATCGCTGTGATTTTTAGGTATGCCGGCACTCAATGAATCGAAAGGATACTCCTCTCCTATACGCATAGGACCAACGTTCTCTTTTTGGCTGATAACATTACAAGCGACATCGTTGTGCCATCCATTATAACCACCTTGCATAACGATAACGTGGTCTTTACCTGTTACTGCCCGGGCAATTCGTATAGCATGATAGGTCGCTTCGGAACCCGTCGTCGTAATTTGTATACTCGCTGCATTTGGCACCGAGGAACAAAAAAGCTCTGCAAACTCTCCTTCTAATAACGTAGGGCCAGCTCCCATTAACACTTGTTGTTCTTGCAGTGTTTTTAACACCGCCGCGTTAATGTCCGGATCATTATGTCCTAAAAAAGAAGCTGCAAAACCCGCTTGGTAGTCGATGTAACTATTACCATCAATATCTGTTACCTTACTCCCTGACCCTTTTACAAAACAAATGTTTGGATCAGATTTCCGGTTTAAAGAAACTACCCCTCCCGGTATCCATTTTGAATTTTCCCGCAGGATGGCGGAAGATTTTTCATTTTCTAGCATGCTCATTTACCCTTTACTATTATTATTTTTTTATAATTGGACAATTTATGAAGTCAATAAACATTTTTAAGTTAGTGAAAACATAACGTCAATCTCATTTTAAATGTATACTAATTTACAATGTTTTTGTATACATTTAAAATAAATTTTAAAATAATTCTATGCAGATATTAATTGAAGGTTTGAATTTCCCCGAAGGCCCCGCATTTGATATAGATGGCGGAGTATGGTTAGTCGAAAAAAATGCAGGGAACCTGGTGTATTACCGCGATCATCATTACGCACGTATTTTTGTTGGCGGCTACCCCAACGGTATTGCCATCGATCCGAAGGGGAAAGTATGGTTTTGCGATGCAAAGCAAAACAGCATTCGTCAATATGACCCACTAAGCAAGGGTTGTATAACGCTGGCACATAAAATAGCAGACATCCCTCTCAAAATGCCGAACGACCTTTGCTTTGATCCAAACGGGAACCTTCTTTTCACTTGTCCAGGAAGTGATCTTACAGACGGAGAAGGATATATCTGTTGTCTATCCAAAGAAGGCGCTTTAAAAAAAGTGTATACCGGAATGTTCTATTGTAATGGATTGGCTTTTGGAAGAGATAATGAACATTTCTTCGTTGCAGAGACGGGTACGAAGTGGATTTGGAAAATGACATGGGACATCTGCACACATACAATTAGTCGGTCCGAAAAATTCGCTTATGTAGGTGGCTCGGTGGGACCGGACGGCATAGCGGTAGACAGGGATGGATTGTTGTATGTCGCCCTATATGGCTCAGCAAAAATAATCGTATTGCGTCCCAGTGGAGAAATTGTTAACGAAATTGATATAGAAGGCAATAACCCCACCAATTGCGCTTTGGATCCGCTAGGAAAACAAGGCCTTCTCATTACCGAGGCGGAAAAAGGCACATTGCTGCAATGGGGAAGCACAAAAAAAGGCTTGTTATGGTAACAACAAGCCTTTTTTGTTCACTTTTCACTCCACAGATTACATCCATTCCAACGCCGCCTGCTCACCTCTATCCAAATGATGGACTAGCGTATTATAAGCTTTCTCCCAATCATCCGCTTTGAGAGCTTCCACCAATGCCCTGTGCTCTGTATCTGTATCTTTATAGTCTTCCATCTGCCCCATAATGGCTCCCAACTTCATGTGGAACAAAGGGATGTTACTGTTTTTATAAATATTAATCAATCTGGAATTATCTGTGCCTTCCATGATTTTTTCATGAAACTTCACATCGGCTTCACAAGCTCCGCCATAATACCCTTTATTGACCATGTCCGTAAAATCATTACAAATTAATTCTAATTCCTTCACCAACTGCTTACTCTTCTTTTTAAATAAGAGTTTTAAAGCCCCTACTTCGAGCAGTTCCCGCAATTCCCGGATTTCCTTTACGTCATCGGCAGTCATATCTTTTACAAAGCATCCGCCTTTTTCTCCAAACTCCACTAAGCTTTCTCCCGCCAACCGCATAAATGCCTCGCGAACAGCTACCCTACTTACCGCTAATTTTTCTGCCCAGGCACTTTCTACTAAACGGGCCCCTCCGGCTAATTGACTTGACAAGATTTTTTTACGTACTTCCGTATATACCTTGTTGGCAAGCGAATCTTCCCTCATATTGTATACAATTATTCAAAATATTAATACGCCCCTTCGCGGGCCCCATACGCTCTACCTGGTTGTAGTTGAATAACCCCAGCAGTTGATTTCCAACTGGCCGTATGATTGTCCTTCATAATATTCAGGTTAAAGCTACTATTTTTTACTATATTTTTCGCATTCCAAAATCCATGTTTTAGTCCTACGAAAATAAGTTCATATTCCCGGCCTACCGGAACATCTATTTGAATTGTTTCATCTATATATCGATCTGGTTTTGCCATGACGACAATTCGATCAGCAAGCTTAAAAAGATAATAGTTTTCCGCTTCCACAAATTCTACGGGAAGCTTGGCACCCGATTCTTCCGTCATTTGAAATACAGTGGCATAACTGGACCGTATATTTTTTTCGTTCGGACGTACCATAATACGTGTGCCCTTTGCTTCCGGCCAACGTGATTTCGCTTGATAAAAATCTCCAAATACATAAGCAGAAGAATCCCCATGGTGCACAATCGTCTCACGATCCATTGCTTTCGGCTTTAACATATCAACATAGGTCGTACCGGATTTTCCTTGAAATTCACTTTTTAGCACAAATCCCTTCGGATGGATCGTTGGTTTCTCTAAGGTATTAATTTGCCAGTATGGTTCAAAATCAACACTATTGGTTTCCAATTCATCTAAGAGAATTATGGCTGCAGGAACATCTTTGCGATTGAGGTTCAAGAATAGAAAGCTCTTACTATACGCTCTTACCTTTGCTGAATAAGCGGCTGTTAGATCGACATTGAAAAAACTATAACTTGGACGGATTGGATCTGGACCGAATGCCGACGCACGTATTTCACCTGTGTGGTACCAAGAATCATTCAAGACCTCATCTACGGTCCGTGGAAACCGTTGGCTAAAACGCGTTCCGCCATCATTCGTTTTCGTACGGAACAACAACGGTTCATTCGGGTCACGCACCAACATCATGCTATGCGCTACTGAACGTTTATTAAAATTAAAGTCATAGGGAGAACCATACGAAAGGTAAAGCCCTAAGTCTCCCACTTGGATACCATGATGATATATCTGTAATGCCCCAGCATCAGCGTGCTGATGGTTCCCGAAATGATAGCCACCGCCTTTTATCTCCGCAATGACATCTCCACTTTCCTTTTCTATACTCCAGCCTGTACGCGCCACCATAGACCCCAATATCTTACCAAAATCTTTTGTTAATGGAAGTGAGCTCAAATCGTAGTCTGGCATTAAATTCGGATCGTTCAACAGCAAAAATAACACCGGATTGTCCGGCAAACCTCCTTGTTTATAGAATTCACCTTTTATCATACGATCACCAGAAAAAGCGTAGCATAGCAGCATGGTTTGCGGATTCTTCCAATAGAACCCTTCACCATCCGAATATTGCACATTGAACATATCACCATCTCGCAGCATCTTGCCGTCAGGCGTACGCATGTATAACCAATAGTCAGACATTTTCTTTATGTTGTCATCAAATACCGAATACCCCAACATACGATAATATAACCATACGGCATGCATCTCCCAACCAAATCTATAACCTCCGTAATCGATTCCTTGGTTATGTCTCGGCGATTGGTATTCGAATTTGCGCATAGGTACTAATTGCTCCAATATCGTATAGGAGACATATTTATAATGCTCCGGTTCCTCATCATATACCGCTAAACTCCAGGACAACATATCCCGACAAATCTGCGCCTCATTCCCGTGCCCATTGATGATACTTTCTAATCCATAAAAAGGTGGCCAACCGATCTCCATATCCCGCACAAGACGCATTAAATTTTTTCTCAAAATGGATTTGGTTTCGGCGGCGATAAGCGGATAGCACCAGTCATAGACTAATGATCCGGTATAAATCGCCCTGCCCAACTCTCTTGTAATATCACCATAACGCACATTTCCAAACTCCAAAACCGACAGGTACTTAGCCACCAAATCAACAGCTTCTTTACCTATGGCTTCATCTTCCGTCATTAAATAATAAAATGCTTTCTTTTCGATCACCTGCTCCAGCTTTTCATCATAAAACATCTCCCGCTCCGAATCAACATGAAATGGATATGGCGTCAACGCCGTGGCTTTTACTTTTTCCCAAGCTTGTGTATGTTCTGACGATTGTAATCTCCCGCGTACCATTGGCAGACTCTCGCTGTTCACCCACAACCTCGGTCTCTCTTTTCCAGGTAATACCTTAGGCACATATTCCTCTGCTTCTGGAGGCGCCTTAGGCGGAGTATATGGTTTTATGCAGATGGCATTCAAAATCAAGTTCTGCGGAAGCCAAATTTTTAATTTTTGATTTTTGTTTGTTATCTCAAATCTACCCAGCTCTTGTTTACTACCGCTATGACTGTCGTAGACAATACGTTTTGTAAGCCGTGTCGAACCTAATTGAAAATAAGCATAACGTGTTAATCTCCCCGTGCTATCTTCTTTTTTCAACCGCTCCATATCTTCAGGAAGGGCGTCTGTCTCCAATACATACCAACCGATTTCGGGCACTATAATACCTACCTCTATATCCGATGGTCGATTGGGATAACCGTCATCCACCTGCGCACGAAGTGTTACACCTTGTTGTTTACCTGTTTTTCTAACAACTGCCGTTTTTTTATTTACCTTTTCCTTATACAAGGGGATTACAGTGGCAGGTTCCTCCTGTCCATTAGACAACAGTGCATACAACAGAAACGGGAATATTAAAACAAACCTACTAAACATTCTTATTACAGCGAGAATTCATAAAATTAAATAAAAGGGAGTAATTTTCTACTCCCAGCCTGGATTTTGTGTCAAACTTGGGTTCAGATCTCTTTCTGAAATTGGGATCGGCCATAAGTAATAGTGATCCGGAAATCCCCTTTGTCGGATTTGCACCCCCGTGAATTCCGTCATCCACACACCGTCTACCACATCTTGAGCAATACCCCATCGCCGTATATCAGAATAGCGCTGACCTTCACCACATAACTCCACCATTCGCTCATGCCGTATTCTTTCCCGCATTTGCTCTTTGGACAAATCTGTAGGAAGATTCGGCATGCCTACACTGGGGCGGCTACGCACTGTATTTACTGCATTATATACGCTTTGATCCGGTGAGCCCAATGCTTCGTTCTGTGCTTCAGCATACATAAGTATTACATCTGCCAGACGAATAAGCGGAAAGTTTTGCGGCATGTTATCCTGTAAAGTATAAACTGATCCTGTTTCTACAAATTTTCGCCAAGCATAGCTGCCATTCGTCCAGATTGGCACATAAGCATTCGGGGCGTTGCCATCAACGGGAAACCGATAGAGATATTCCACCCCTCCTCTTCCTAAGAACGTCGACCATGGCACAACGATCCCTTGATGCATACGGGGATCACGGTTTTCAAACAATTTCCGCACAGCTGCTTCATCGTTCCAATCATTGGCATTATTGGGATTAAATGGATCTCCATTAGCATTTTGGAAATTCGCAAAATCAAATGGGCTCCCATCTATCATCTCATAAGCATTCACCAATTTGGGTGTAGGGCGTGTACGTTGCGAACCACTTGTTGGTCCCATAGCGTTTCCATAGTTACGATCTGTAGCAATACCATGCCCCTGCTCGGCAATATACTGCACATCAAAGATGACTTCGCTATTGTTGTTGCCCGCTACACGGAACAACGTGTGATAATCGGAAAGCAATGACCTATCACTATTTTCTATCAGGTATTTGAAGTCTGCTGCTGCCTTTTCATACTCCTTGGCCCATAGATGTGCTTTTCCGCGCATGGCCAATGCCGCCCATTTGGTTGCCCGACCTTTATTGGACTGATCATAACTCTCCGGCAATAGTTCATACGCACTCGTCATATCCTTCACGATAAATTCGTATACTTCTCTATCCGTATTACGTGGCTCATAAGCTTCATCGACATTGATCGGATAATCATATAAAGGCACACCTCCAAAATAATCCCATAATTTAAAATAGAAATATCCGCGGAGAAACGTAGCTTCACCCAATACGCGATTTTTTGTAGTTTCGTTCATTTGGATAGATGGTACTTGCTGCAATACCGTATTTGCCCTATAGATACCTTTGTAGAAAATACCCCACGAATTTTTGTAAAAATCGGCATCAGCGGGAAATAAACCTGTTGTCAAGCCAGTTGCCCATGACTGATAGGAGATATCGGTAAAATCATCCATCATTCCGTGAATAATAATACTATTTGTGAATTCGCGGTTGGCATGATAGATGGCATTTACCCCCATAATGGCATCATCCTCCGATTGCCAAAAATTGCCTTCGGACAGCCCCACCAATGAGTTTCTATCAAGAAAATCACTACAAGATCCCAGCACGCAAACAGCTAATGTTGCCAGAATAATATTGTTTATCTTTTTCATCATGATTTTTCTTTAAAATGTAACATTTAAACCAATTACCCATTGTTTCATGGACGGATAAGCCATCGCCGCGTTTTCTGGATTGTACCCTTCAAAATTTGTAAATGTGAAGAAGTTTTCCAGATTCGCATATAACCTTAGCCGGTCCACCGAGAATTTGGATGTCGTGGTTTTTGGCAATGCGTAACCAAACTGCAAGGACTTAATTCTGAAAAAGGATGTGCTATGCAACCAATAATCGCTGTTTACGGCATTCAACGCTGACCCCGAAGTGCGTAAGCGCGGATATTCCGTAGATTTATTTTCCACCGTCCAGCGATTTAGAATTTCTTCACGCTGCAAGAAGCCTTCATTGATATTAAATGTGTTAAAACCGTCATTACCCCAATACTGCCTTACACCGCCGATACCCTGACCGACAACATTCAAGTCAAAACCTTTATAAGCAACACCGAAATTTAACCCATAGGTGATCTTGGGGAGTGCAGAATAATCTTTCACGACGCGATCTTCTTCATTGAAGTTCTTATCGCCATTTGTATCCTTATACAACATATCTCCCGGTTGCGGACGACCTCCTACATACGCGCCGAACGTGTAACCGTCATCAATTAAAGCTTGAATTTCTGTTTCGTCCTGTAATATCCTATCAAATTCCAACAAATAGAAACTATTGAAAGGGTTTCCCTCCTGGGTAATGGTCGGACCACTGATAGATCGGTCGCCATTGAATTTTGTCACTTCATTCTTGTTGGTGGAGAGGTTAGCACTTACATTGTACGACAGATCCGCACCAACGTTTCCTCTATAGCCGACTTGAAATTCCAATCCTCTATTTTTCATTTCGGCAATGTTCTGCCATGGTGGCGCAAAATTTCCCAAAATCAATGGAATAGGGATTTTGGTTAGAATGTCAGAAGTTGTCTTATCAAAGTATTCCGCTGTCAATGTCAATCTATTTTGTAACATCGTCAAATCCAATCCGATATTAGCAATGGTGGTTGTTTCCCATTTGATTCTGCTGTTTGCCAGCTCCACCGGGCCCACGCCTTGTGGGAGTTGGCCACCAAACGGATAAAGATAAGATCCGTAGACCACTTGCCAGGTATAATCCCCAATTCTATTATTTCCGAGCGAACCCCATGAACCTCTTATTTTCACATCGTCAAACACGGTCTTCAAGGGACTTGCAAAGGATTCTTCCAATATTCGCCAGCCTGCAGAGAACGATGGAAAAAATCCCCATCTATTTTCTGGCGAGAATCTGGATGAGCCATCATAACGGGCATTGGCTTCAAAAAGATATTTACCTTTGTAGTCATAATTCACTCGTCCAAAATAAGATTGCAAAGCATCGTCTGTTCCTGATCCTCTGATATATTCCATATTGGCTGCGGCATCCATGATATAAATGGCGTCGTCCCCCAAAACATCATTCTTTCTGGCATTAAACAGGTCCATGCGATTATATTGCTGATCAAAACCCAACAACACGGAAAGGTTATGGCTATCATTAAACGATTCTGTATAGCGCAAAAGAGTATTCAACACAGTAGAGTAATCCCTACGACTACCATTGAACAGACCGTCAATAGCTGGCCTTAGCGGATATTGAAAATCGGTTTGTAAATTCCAAAGGGAGTATGGTCTTGAGTACTCCCAGTTTCGGTCATTCCCATAGTTAAAACCAAAACTACTCTCCCATTCCAAATTCTTCAGCAAATTAACAATACCGAAGAATTTCATCCCTAAACGCTGTCTTTCGTAATTTCCCCGTATATTATCCACATACGCCCGGGGGTTGTTACCTGGCGGCAAATCAGGGAACATTTCACCTCCGTAGCGCCCATCTTCATAACGAGGAATTACGCCCGGTGTCGTGTTACGTATATTGTTAAAAAAACTGGCTACATCAAGCGGATCTCTGTCAGACCAGGTACCAAACACATTCCCCCCTAAGGTCAGGAAATTTTTAACCTTAGCATCCGCGTTGATACGAAAATTATACCTTTTATAAGCAGAGTTATCGATGATCCCCTTATTATCCAGATACCCCAATGACATCGCAAAGTTTCCTCTTTGACCGCCTCCTCGCATGGAAACATTATGTTCTGTCAATAAGGAGCTATTTAGCATTTCATCGTACCAATCGGTATTCGGATATAAGGGGTTACCGGCAGCCGATTCTTTTCGCCATTGATCGATTAAATCGACACTATATTTATCCCGCCCTTCGGATTCATTTACCAATTCCATGTGCGTCGCCATATCGGTGATAAATGCAATATCTTTTGCAGTATTCTGCTGCCCCATATACCCGTTATAAGTGACCGTAAAATTCCCCTCACTACCACGTCTGGTTGTAACCAAAATAACCCCATTAGCCGCTCGTGATCCGTAAATGGCGGCTGAAGAAGCGTCCTTAAGAATCGAAACGCTTTCTACATCATTAGGATTCACATCGTTTAGCGCTCCTGGCACACCATCGATAACCACTAAAGGCGAAGCATCATTCATTGTCCCCATTCCTCTCACCATTATATTAAAGCCTTCCGCACCAGGAGCAGCAGACGTTTGCGCGATATTTAACCCGGAACTCATACCGACCAAAGCGGACGATAAATTCATCGTTGGGCGACTATCAGTAGCTTCGTCGAATCGTACACTTGACACCGCACCTGTTAGATTTATTTTTTTCTGGCTTCCATATCCCACTACAACGACTTCGTCCAGTGCCGTCTCCGAAGATTGGAGCACAACCATCTGCACATCTTCGCCATTGAGCACCTGATTATTAAATCCAAGCAATCGAAATTGCAATCTGTCAGAAGCTGAACCGTTCAGTTCGAATCGACCTTCTTGATCCGTCACCGCAAAGGCGTCTGTATTTAAATTGCGTACTTCCACACCAGAAAGAGATTGACCGCTGGCATCTGTTACCCGCCCAGTCAGTTGTTGCTGAAAATACATTGGATTTTCGGAAGAGGCATCGGCATGCAACGATAAGGATTTAGAAGCACCAAGTGTTGCTGATGGTGTATTTACCAAAACACCTAATGACATAAAAGGAATACCTATCAAAAGACAATTCCTGTTTACGACATCCCTGATTTTAAACTGCTTTAGTTTCATTGATCGTCAGGTTTAAATGAATAGTTAATTATTTAGTTTCATCTGGTATTAATTAAACGAACCTGCAATAGATTTCTTTCTATTTTTTTAAATCCGCATCATAATGAATACAATAATAGCAATATTATGTATACAATCAAATTATTTTTCTATTTTTTTTTAATACATTTATTTATAATCCAAATAAACATCACTTAGTTAAGGAATCGTTATTTTGATTAAGTCAAACCGATTACAACTAATATTTGTATACAAAAAACATTATTTTTTGTATATTAATTTTAAATATTATAGATTTGGTTAAATTAATAAAAATAGAAACACACCATACAAACCAACGCACAAAGCAATAACAAAAAAATAAAAGGTATGGGATTTTCTTTTTGTTAGGGGTCTTATTAAAACCAACATATGAAGCCACAAAATATATATATTGGATTCACTACCATAATCTTGTTTCTTTTCTCCTGCAGGCAGGGATCTGAAAAAGAGCTCCCTGTAATGAACAGCATTCAATTGGAGAATAGCATCCTATCATTAACAAAAGAAGCAACAAACCTCAACGTCCCTTGGGATCTACAATATGACCGTATTAACGATGCCATTTTATTTTCCGAGATTGGAGGAGCTATCCGCAGACTCGACATAAAAAGTAAACAGGTTTTATTGATAGATAGCATACCAGATGTTTACCAGCAGCGGACATTAGGCCTATTGGGCATGGCGCTTTATCAACCAGAAAACGAGCAGGCCTATCTATACCTTTCCTATACCAGTAAAAAAGATAGTTCAATTTTTTCAAATCTTTATCGTTATAACTATAACCCGACTGGCAGATTATCAAATCCTGTACAGTTATTGCAAATTCCGGGAAATACCGGACATAACGGTTCCCGAATAGTCATATCCCCCGACAAAAAGGTTTATTGGGCTACCGGAGATGCAGCAACAGATACATATGCCCAAGATAGCACATCTCTTAATGGTAAAATACTACGACTTAATCTGGATGGCAGTATCCCAAAGGATAATCCTATTGCCAACAGCTATGTATACGCATGGGGCTTTAGAAACATGCAAGGTTTGACGTATAGCACTGAAGGCATCCTTTACACCTCGGAACATGGTGATGCAATTGAAGATGAAATCAAACTCATCCTTCCACTTAAAAATTATGGCTGGCCACTTATCGAAGGAATGATTGATACAGAAAAGGAAAAAGCAAAAGTGAAAACGTTGGCTATTGAAGAACCGATTAAATCTTGGACACCGGTCGTCGCTCCCGCGGGATTAGCCTATTACGGTTCAGATGTTATTCCAGAGTGGAAAAAAAGCTTATTACTGACAACATTAAAAAACCAGTCGCTCCGCATCCTATCGCTATCGGACGACGGTCATCGTATTATTGACGAACAGGTTCTATTCCAAGACCAGCTCGGTCGATTACGGTCTCTCATCACCTTGCCTAATGGTGACATCTATTTTTGTTCTAGCAATAGAGATTGGAACCCACAAAAGGGTTTTCCCAAGCAAGAGGACGATGTGATTTACCGATTGCGCGTCAGTGAGAAAACCCATGCTCCTATTTTACATCCACAAAGCGTCGATACACAACCGGCGGCTAAAGACGGACACGCCTTATATGAGGCGTATTGCACATCCTGCCACAAAAGTGACGGGGAGGGATTGACGAATACATTTCCGCCCCTAGCAAAGTCCAATACTGTCAATGGCGACGAAAAGGCACTCTTACAAATTATTCTGCACGGTGTGCAAGAAAAAAACATGGAAAGCATTAAATATGAAGGGGCTATGCCGGGTTTTTCTTTCTTAACGGACGCGGAAATCATCACGATTGCAAATTATATCCGCACGAACTTTGGTAACAATGCAGGCAAAATCGAATCCAGTTCATTAACGTCTTTAAGGTAGTTCTCCATGAAAAACAACAATAGTAAAAAAGAAAGCTTTTTTAAAAATTGGTTCTCCATCTTAGGCCCAGGCATCATTACAGCGGCGCTTGTCTTTGGTCCGAGCAAAATGACCATCACATCCAAAATGGGAACAGATTATGGCCTTTCCCTTTTATGGGTTGTTGTCATTGCTATCTTTTTCATGATGGTGTTTACCGATATGGGCACCAGAATCGGCATAGCGCAAAACGAAACGCTGTTGAAATTAATTCGCAGTAAATTTGGAAAAATAGCCTCCATTGTCATCGGGTTGGGAATCTTCTTGGTAGCTACATCTTTTCAATCGGGGAATGCTACGGGTGTCTCCATAGCCATTTCCGAGGCGACAGGAACGAATCCGAAGCTATGGATTATTGTTTTTAATGCTATGGGCATCTTGCTGTTATTTTTCAAATCATTATACCGTATGCTAGAAAAACTGATGTTAGCTTTTATTATATTGATGCTATTCGCTTTTTTATCTACCGCAATTATGGTACAAACGCCTATATCTGTATTCATAAAGGGGTTTATTCCATCAATTCCTCCAGCCTCCCTCGGACTGATTATCGCATTTATAGCGTCATGCTTCTCTGTAGTCGGCGCATTTTATCAAAGTTATCTCGTACAAGCTAGACGGAAATTATCTAAAGAACCCCAGAATGCTGGACGTCAACGACAAGGAAGCCGTGTGGGCATCCTGCTTTTAGGTATTATGAGTGCGGCTGTAATGATATCTGCCGCCAACACACTTCATCCATTGGGTATACAGTTAAATTCGGCGGCTGATATGGGCAAAGCACTCGAACCACTCTTGGGATCCTATGCATCGTATCTTTTTTTTATCGGATTATTCGGCGCTTCTTTTTCTTCTTTGATTGGAAACGCCGTATTAGGCGGATCATTACTGGGTGATACGTTCGGCTATGGCAACAATCTTGATCATCCCGTAGTGAAGTTCTTCATATCACTTGTCATGATTTTTGGTTCTATTATAGCCCTTGTATTCGGAAAGCTCCCGTTAGAACTGATTGTCTTTGCACAAAGTATTACCATCTTTCTTGTTCCTTTTATTGGAACACTCATGTTCCTGATAGCAAACGACGAAAAAATTATGGGTAACCATAGGAATAACCCGCTCACCAAAGCCTGGGCAATGCTCGGACTGCTTATGCTCGTTACACTTGCCATTAGCAATGCACACGATCTGTTAACTTAAACAACAACATATGCATTACGGAAATTTAAAACAACTTGAAGAAGATCTCTTAGCACCCTCGGCCGCGTTGATTGCTGACATACAAAGAATCCAGGGTGATATTATGTTCTTGGGTATCGGAGGGAAAATGGGGCCAAGTATGGCAACATTGGCGGTACGGGCAATACGAGCGGCCGGAATCGAAAAAAAGGTTATCGGTGTTTCTCGATTTTCGGATAAGAACGTAGAACAATCTTTGAATATACTGGGAATCGAAACAATTGCATGTGACCTGCTAGATCAAGGTCAGTTACAAAAACTTCCCCAGATACCGAACATCATCTATTTGGCAGGACATAAATTTGGCACAACAGGCAATGAAAACTTCACCTGGGCCATGAATACCTTTTTACCAGGTATGGTCGCTTCTCATTTCAAAGCATCAAACATAGTTGCTTTTTCTTCGGGAAATGTACTGCCCTTTGTCCCCGTGACCGATGGCGGCATTTCAGAGGAAACAACACCCGAACCCATCGGAGAATATGCACAATCATGCCTTGGGCGAGAGCGTATATTTGAATATTTCTCTAAAAAGAATGGAACACCTACACTTATCTATCGGTTGAACTATGCAGTTGATTTTCGTTACGGCGTATTAGTAGAAATCGCAAAAGCTGTCAAAGAACAACGTCCGATTGATTTAACCAGCCAAAACGTCAATGTAATCTGGCAAGGTGATGCCAACGAGATCGCATTGCGCTCACTCTTACATTGTACATCTCCTGCTAAAATATTAAATGTTACCGGGCCGGAAATATTATCTACTCGCTGGATTGCAGAACGTTTTGGAGAGCTTTTCAACATAACACCAACATTCGTGAATCAGGCAGCGGAAACCGCTTTGCTCAACAACGCATCTGAATGTCACCGCTTATTTGGATATCCGAAGACGACAATCCGCGAAGCTATTGATATCACCGCGAAATGGCTCATAGAAGGTGGAGATTTATGGAACAAAGACACACATTTTCAAGAAAGAAAGGGGAAATTCTAATGAAAAAACTATCAGCAGAGCTTGTAAAGCACTTATGGGCTGGCGTAGTCATTCCTGCCCACCCATTGGCATTAAATGAAGATCGAAGCATAAACGAATATCATCAACGTCTTTTAACGCAATATTATATAGCAAGTGGTGCGGGTGGTATCGCAGTGGCGGTACACTCCACACAATTTGAAATTCGAGATCCCGAGTTCAACTTATTCGAAACGGTTTTAAAATGGACAAGTGAAGAGATAGCGAAAGCAACCTTACAGGGACCGTTTGTCAAGATCGCCGGTATCTGTGGTTCAACGGAGCAAGCTATTCAAGAAGCACATACCGCTATCCACTACGGGTATGACATCGGATTATTGAGTATGGGAGGACTACAGGACTGGACCGAAGCGGCTATATTGGATAGGGTTAGGGAGGTAGCGGCCGTTATTCCGGTGTTTGGATTTTACCTACAACCCTCCGTTGGCGGCCGTGTTTTCAGTTATGCATTCTGGAGCGAATTTGTAAAAATCGAAAATGTGGTCGCTATCAAGTGTGCTTCTTTCAACCGCTACCAAACACTTGACGTCATGCGTGCATTAGCCAACTCCGGTCGTCACGACAAGATTGTCATGTATACGGGAAATGATGATAACATTGTCAACGACTTAATGACAACCTATCGCTTTCCGATAGGCGAGAAGCACGTGACCATCGACTTCAAAGGGGGGTTATTAGGGCATTGGGCTGTATGGACAAATAAAGCGGTAACACTGCTGGAAGAAGTAAAGGAATATAAAAAGAACCCTCAAAATCAGACGGCAAACTCGTTATTACGTAAAGCTATCGCCATCACAGATAGTAATGCTGCTTTTTTTGACCCAGCACATGATTTTCATGGTTGTATTCCGGGCATCCACGAGGTACTCCGTCGACAAGGATTAATGAAAGGCGTCTGGTGTCTTAATCCGAACGAAGTACTTTCGCCTGGACAAAAAGAAGAAATAGATCGCGTGTATAGAGATTATCCTGAATTAAACGACGATGCCTTTGTCGCCGATTTCCTACAAAAAAAACATCATTTATAAAAAGCTATATTACTTATACCTAGGCATCCAAAAGTCAAGAAGCCTAGGTATCTATATTACCAGCTGACCCCTCCAATTGTTCTAATGTCTTTTTCTGTTTTAGAGGAGTGGCGTCTTTTCCGAACAGCGCATTCCACAACGTACGTGACTCTTTCGTCAATAACGGTGACACAATAGATAAAATAAGTACATAAACAACGACAAAAGATTGAAGGATGGGAAGCAAGCCGCCC
>Ga0079224_100003061_pt1 | contig 20798 bp, 14 predicted proteins | sample Stecom2015_FD_80414 | JGI IMG/M metagenome (GOLD analysis project Ga0079224, IMG submission 80414) | Agricultural soil microbial communities from Utah to study Nitrogen management - Steer compost 2015 | ecosystem: Environmental > Terrestrial > Soil > Agricultural land | place: USA: Utah...
GCCTCCATGACCGCGGCCTCAACGTCCCGCCCCTCCCGCTCAGCGGCGGCCTTGGCGGCGAGTACGCGCTTGAAGTCCTTCGGCATGATCGTGGTGAACCGGGCTCGGGCGATCGCCCAGTCGGTCAGCAGCTCGTCGGCGACCACCGACTCGGTGGCGTCGCGATAACGGGTGATGATCTGGCGGATCATGTCCAGTTGCTCAGCCGATGGCTGCTCCAGGTCCACCATCTCGGTGTTAACCATGCTCGTGTCGAGGTCCAGCACGAAAGCCATCCCGCCGGACATCCCGGCAGCCAGATTGCGGCCCGTGCGGCCCAGAATGATCGCCACGCCGCCGGTCATGTACTCACACGCGTGGTCACCGACCCCTTCCACCACCGCCGTGGCCCCGGAGTTGCGCACACAGAACCGCTCCCCCACGACGCCGCGCACGAACAGCTCGCCGCCGGTCGCACCGTATGCCGCGACGTTGCCCGCGATGACGTTGTGTTCGGCGGGGAACCGTGCCGCACGGTCGGGCCGGACCACCACCCGACCCCCGGACAGCCCCTTGGCCAGGTAGTCGTTGACGTCGCCCTCGAGCCGCAAGGTCACGCCCGCCGGCAGGAAAGCACCGAACGACTGCCCGGCCGAACCCACCAACGTGAAGTCGATGGTGTCCTCGGGCAGCCCCCGCCCGTCCGTGGCCTTGGTGACCTCGTGCCCGAGCATCGTGCCGACAGTCCGGTTGACGTTGCGGACCTCCAACTTCGCCCGGACCGGCTGACCAGTGGCGATAGCATCGGCGGCCAGCGTGATCAATTGGTTGTCCAGCGCCTTCTGCAGTCCGTGGTCCTGCCCCACGACCTGGCGTCGCGAAGCGTCCTCGGCCAGCGCCGGCACGTGGAGAATCGGCGACAGGTCGAGCCCGGCGGCCTTCCAGTGCTGAACCGCTGCCGTGGTGTCGAGCAGCTCGGCGTGGCCGATCGCCTCGTCGAGGCTGCGGAAACCCAGCTCGGCCAGATACTCGCGGACCTCCTCGGCGATGTATTCGAAGAAGTTGACCACGAACTCCGGCTTGCCGGTGAACCGGTCCCGCAACTGCGGATTCTGGGTCGCCACGCCGACCGGGCAGGTGTCGAGATGGCAGACGCGCATCATCACACAGCCGGACACGACCAGCGGCGCGGTGGCGAAACCGTACTCTTCCGCGCCGAGCAGTGCCGCGATCATGACGTCGCGCCCGGTCTTGAGCTGACCGTCGGCCTGCACGACGATCCGGTCGCGCAACCCGTTGAGCAGCAGCGTCTGCTGAGTCTCGGCCAGCCCGAGCTCCCACGGGCCGCCGGCGTGTTTGAGGCTGGTCAGCGGCGCCGCACCGGTGCCGCCGTCATGCCCGGAGATGAGCACGACGTCGGCATGCGCCTTGGACACACCTGCGGCGACCGTGCCCACGCCGACCTCGGCGACCAGCTTGACGTGGATGCGGGCCGCCGGGTTGGCGTTCTTGAGGTCGTGGATGAGCTGGGCCAGGTCCTCGATCGAGTAGATGTCATGATGCGGCGGCGGTGAGATCAATCCGACGCCGGGCGTCGAGTTCCTGGTGCGCGCCACCCACGGGTACACCTTGCTGCCCGGCAGCTGGCCGCCTTCACCCGGCTTGGCGCCTTGGGCCATCTTGATCTGGATGTCGTCGGCGTTGCTCAGATAGTCCGACGTCACGCCGAACCGCCCGCTGGCGACCTGCTTGATCGCGCTACGCCGCTCCGGGTCGCGCAGGCGCTCGGGATCTTCGCCGCCCTCGCCCGTGTTGGACTTGCCGCCGAGGCGATTCATCGCGATAGCCAGCGTCTCGTGTGCTTCCTGGCTGATGGACCCGTACGACATCGCCCCCGTGGAGAACCGGCGCACGATCGACTCGACCGGCTCGACCTCCTCGATCGGCACCGGCCGGCGCTCCCCGGGTTTGAACGAGAACAGCCCGCGCAACGTCATCAGCCGTCGGGCCTGCTCGTCCACCCGCGAGGTGTACTGCTTGAACACGTCGTAGCGCCCGGCCCGCGTGGAATGCTGCAGCCGGAAGACGGTGTCGGGATCGAACAGGTGCGGCTCGCCTTCGCGCCGCCACTGGTACTCGCCGCCGGTCTCCAGCCGACGGTGCGGCGTGGCTCCCCCGCCCCGCGGGTACGCTCGCGCGTGGCGACGGCGGACCTCCTCGGCGAGCACATCGAGCCCGACGCCGCCGAGGCGGGACGTGGTTCCGGTGAAGTACCGGTCGATGACCTCCTGGGCCAGTCCCACCGCTTCGAAGATCTGCGCGCCGGTGTACGACGCGACGGTCGACACCCCCATCTTGCTCATGACCTTGAGCACACCCTTGCCCAGAGCCTTGATGAGGTTCGCGACGGCCTGCTCCGGCTCCACCCCTGGCAGCAGCGTGCCTCGGCGGGCGAGGTTTTCGACACTCTCCATGGCCAGGTACGGGTTCACCGCCCCGGCTCCATAGCCGATCAGTAGGGCGACATGGTGCACCTCACGCACATCGCCGGCTTCGACGACCAGCCCCACCTTCGTTCGGCTCTTCTCACGAATGAGGTGGTGGTGCACTGCTGAGGTCAGCAACAACGACGGTATGGGCGCGAGGGTGGTGTCGGAGTTCCGGTCGGAGAGAACCACGATCCGCGTGCCCGAGTCGATCGCCTTCGACACTTCCGCACAGATCTCATCCAGCCGCCTGGCCAGCGCAGCACCGCCGCCGGCGACGTCGTACAACCCGCGCACCACGTGTGTGGCGTAGCCGGGCAGGTCACCGTCGTGGTTGATGTGGATGATCTTCGCGAGCTGGTCGTTGTCGATGACGGGGAACGGCAGCACCAGCTGGCGACACGACGCCGGACCCGGCTCGAGCACGTTGCCTTCCGGCCCGATGGTGCCGGCCAGCGAAGTGACGAGCTCCTCGCGGATGGCATCCAACGGCGGGTTGGTGACCTGCGCGAACAGCTGAGAGAAGTAGTCGAACAGCAGTCGTGGACGGTCCGAGAGCGCGGCGATCGGGGTGTCCGTGCCCATCGAGCCGATCGGCTCGGCCGCCGTCTTGGCCATCGGCGCGAGCAGGACGCGCAGCTCCTCCTCGGTGTACCCGAACGTCTGCTGCCGGCGTGTCACGCTGGCATGCGTGTGCACCACGTGTTCGCGCTCGTGCAGGTCGTCCAGGCGCATCAGACCGGCGTGCAACCATTCGCCGTACGGCTCGGCGGCGGCCAGCGCGTCCATCACCTCGTCGTCGTCCAGGATGCGGTGTTCGACGAGGTCGGCGAGGAACATCCGGCCGGGCTCCAGCCGGCCCTTACGCGCGATCCTCGCCGGGTCGATGTCCAGCACGCCGGCCTCGGAGGCCAACACCACCAGGCCGTCGTCGGTGACCCAGTAGCGCCCCGGACGCAAGCCGTTGCGGTCCAGGACAGCGCCGATCTGCGCGCCGTCGGTGAACACGACGCACGCCGGGCCGTCCCACGGCTCCATGATCGTGCTGTGGAACTCGAAGAAGTCGCGGCGAGCCGCCGAGATGCCGTGGTGGTTCTCCCACGCTTCGGGGATCATCATCCGCACCGCGTGCGGCAGGCTCCGCCCGCCGAGATGCAGTAGCTCCAAGACCTCGTCGAAGGAGGCCGAGTCGCTGCCGGCGGGGTCGATGATCGGGTACAGGCGCTCCAGATCCCCCGGAATGACCTCGCTGACCAGCTGTGACTCTCGGGCGCGCATCCAGTTGCGGTTGCCCTGCACGGTGTTGATCTCGCCGTTGTGGGCCACGAACCGGTACGGGTGGGCCAGTGGCCAGCTCGGGAAGGTGTTGGTGGAGAACCGCGAGTGGACGACGGCCAGGGCCGAGGTCAACCGGTGGTCGGACAGGTCGCCGAAGAACGGCTCCAGCTGGCCGGTGGTCAACATGCCCTTGTAGACGATGGTGCGCGCCGACAAGCTCGGAAAGTACGTGTCGGTACTGCGTTCGACCCGCTTGCGCAGCGCGAAGGCCCGGCGGTCGAGGGCGATCCCGGTCACCGCCTCGCCGGTCGGTGTGGGCTCTTCAGCGGCCACGAAGACTTGCCGGATGACCGGCAACGTCGACCTGGCCGTCCGCCCCAGCAGCTCCGGGGTGGTAGGCACGTCACGCCAGCCCAGGACCCGCAGGCCCTCGTCAGCGGCGATCCGCTGCACGGCTTCGACGCCGGTCTCCGGGTCCTCCGGGGAGAGGAACACCAGGCCGGTGGCATAGGAGCCGACCGGCGGCAGGTCGAAGTCGACGACGTCGCGGTAGAACGCGTCGGGGATCTGCAACAGGATCCCGGCGCCGTCGCCGGAATCCGGTTCCGCCCCCGAGGCACCCCGGTGGTCCAGATTGCTCAGGGCAGTCAGCCCGTGGTCGACGATCTCACGGCTGGCCACGCCGTCCAGGGTGGCCACGAAGGCCACGCCACAGGCATCGTGTTCGAAGCGCGGATCGTACAAACCCTGGGCGTGAGGGGTGAAGCGCATGTGCACTCCCGTCGGCGAAATTGGCGGCGGGTGCAGGGACAGCGCTGGCCCGTGCGTTTTGGGGTTGTGGAGATTACACCACTTGACGACATGGTGCGTTGTCGAGTGCTTCGATGATACGGTGCGTCGGGACCTGCAACGATGTCCGTCGCGCCCCGAACGTCAAGAATCCGCGCTGACACGACCGCCGAGGCCACAGATCATGAGGTCTGTGCCGCCATACACCGGCAGATTTCCGGATTATTCGGCCTCTTGCCGTGATACATGTCCAACCCAGAATTTCAAGCCACGCCGACCGCGCACCTGTGGGTTCAGGAGGTCTCGCCGGGACCGTTGTGTGCCGCCGACCGGGTCGGCGCGTCGCCGGCGTCAGCATCCCGCTCGTCGACGGCACTGTCGGCATCGCCGGCCTCCCCCGAGCCGGCGTCGTCAGCGGCGGCCTCGTCCGTATCGCCGTCGTCGGCGGTGCCATCGTGCTCGCTGGTGCTCGACGTGTCGTCGTCGGGCAGCGCGAACACCTCGTCGTCACCGGTGCTCTTCCGGTCCCCGTCCGAGGCGTCGGACGACGACGCTGCGAACGGATCGGTGTCGTCGTAGAAGCCGCGCAGCGTCTCAGGATCCTCCCGGCCCGGCCGCCGCCGCGCGGAGATCACCACGTAGGCGATCGCACCCAAGAACACCAGCCCGGTGACCCAGAGGTTCACCCGGATTCCCGCGATCTCGTTGGCCGGATCGACGCGCAGGTACTCCCAGAACCCGCGGCCCAGGGTGTAGCCGGCGACGTACAGGGCGAACACCCGGCCGTGGCCGAGGCGGAAGCGCCGGTCGGCCCAGAGCAACAACAACGCCACGAACACGGCCCACAGCGACTCGTACAGGAACGTGGGGTGGAACGTCGGCGAGTCGGCGTACTCGACCGGCCGGTGGTCGGCGTGGATCTCCAGGGCCCACGGCAGATCGGTCGGGCGGCCGAACAGCTCCTGGTTGAACCAGTTGCCCCAACGCCCGATCGCCTGCGCCAGCAGGACGCCGGGGGCCAGCGCGTCGGCCATGGCCGGCAGCGGAACGCCCCGGCGCCGGCAGCCGATCCACACACCGACCGCACCCAGGGCGATCGCGCCCCAGATCCCCAGGCCGCCCTTCCAGATCTGCAGCGCCCGCCACGGGTCGGCGCCGTCGGTGAAGTAGAGGTCGTAGTCGGTGATGACGTGATACAGCCGGCCGCCGACGATGCCGAACGGAACCGCCCAGACGGCGACGTCGGCCACCACACCGGGCTCGCCGCCGCGGGCCAGCCAGCGCTTGTTGCCCAGCCAGATCGCCACGACGATGCCGGCCATGATGCACAGCGCATAGGCGCGCAACTCGAACGGGCCGATGGACCACTCCGCCTGGCTGGGGCTCGGAATGGACGCGGGCAGCATGGCTGGAATCACTGGCCGACCGTATCGGGCCGGGCCCGGTGGGGTGTCATCGAGGTCCCTCCTATGACCGGGCGAGCCTCACGGCGTCGCGTCACCCGCCGGCGTCTCGGCGCCCTCGCCGGCCGCGTCATCGCCTGCGTCGCCAGCCGGCGTCTCGATGCTGCCGCCGGCCGCGACGGTCTCGACAGCCTGGGTGATGCCGTCCGGCGTCCACGACGTGCTCGGCAGCAGCTCACCGTTGATGAACACGGTGGGGGTCCCGGTCACGTCGAAGTCGCGGGCACCGTCTTCCACGGCACGAGACCAGTCTTTGTAGGTGTCGTCACGCACGCACGACTCGTAGTCGCCGCCGATGCCGGCCTGCTCGCCCAGGTCGACCAACGAGCCCGTCGACCACTGCGTGCCCTGGGAGGCGAACGCGGCGTCGATGAACTCCGTGCTCATGTCCTCATCGGAGGCGCAGGCGAACGCATTGTTCGCCCGGCTGGAGTAGACCCCGCCGGTGTAGGTGACCGGGTGGTACACGATGTTCGCCTCGCCGGACTCCACCAGCTGGTCGATCGCGGGAGCATTGGTGTTCTTGAACTCCGCACAGTGCGGGCAGAGGAAGTCCATCCAGTAGTCGATGGTCACCGGCGCGGCCTCGTCGCCGACCATGATGCCTTGCGCCTCGTCGTTGGCGATGTCGAGGCCCTTGCCCTCGTTGACGTTCGCCGGCACGGCCGTCGGGCCGTCGTCGCCCCGGCTGGCCGCCACGGCAACCGCGATGATGGCCACGGCTGCCACGACTGCGCCGGCGATCCCGAAGCGCATCGTGCGTTCGCGTTTGCGGTCACGACGGGCCTGCTCTTCGCGCATCGCCTTGACACGTTCGCGGGCCTCAGCCTTCTTGCTGCTCATCGGTGCGCTTCCTTCTCAAGCGGGACGACGGACGATAGTTGACGACGGTAAAACTGTGCTGCTGATGCCGAAGTTCCTCGACACGGTCACGATGACGTCACGGCGTTGTCGACCGCGGCGCGGAACTCCTCGGCCGACATGCCGGCCGGGTCCTCGAGGGGTTCGCCGTTGAGCATCACCGTCGGAGTCGACTCGATGTCGTGTTCTCTCATCGCGTCGAGGACGGTAGCACCCCAGTCACTGTACGTGCCTTCGCGCACGCAAGACTCGAATTGCGCGCTGGTGATGCCGGCCGCCTCACCGTGGGCCACCAGCTCGTCCACAGTGTACCCACCAGCTCCTTCCTCCGGCTGGTGTGCGAACAGTTCCGCCTTGTACTCGGCCGGGCGGCCTGCGTCGGCGGCACAGCCGAAGGCGTTGGCGGCCCGCTCGGACTCCTCGCCGAGGAACGCCGCGGGGTGGTAGATCACCTGCGCGGTGCCGTCGGCTGCGATCTCGGTCAGGACCCCGCCGTTCTCGGCCTCGAACTCGCCGCAGGCCGGGCATTGGAAGTCCAGCCAGTAGTCGATCGTCACCGGCGCCGAAGCGTCCCCGACCGCCACACCGGTCCCATCCGCCGTGGCGGCCTCGGGCACCGCACCGGTGCCCTCCGGACGGTCCGGACGCAGCAGCACGATCGCCACGACGACCACCACGAGCAACACCACGCCGGAGATGCCGAAACGCAGCATCCGCTCGCGCTGACGGGCCCGCCGTGCCTGTTCCAGCCGTTCGGCTTCGGCCCGTTGGCGGGCCGAAGCCTTCTTGGCGCTCATCGCCGGCGGACGCCCTCGGCCAGGGAACCGGCGAGCTCGGCCACCTCCGCAACACCGGCAGCGTCGTCGTCGGCCTCGAGCATCCTGCGCACGAACGCCGAACCGACCACGACGCCGTCGGCGAAACCGGCGATCTCGGCGGCTTGGTCGGCGTTCGAAACCCCCAGGCCCACGCTGATCGGCAGGTCGGTGGTCTTGCGGGTCCGTTCCACCAGGACGGCCGCCGCGTCGCCGACCTGTTCGCGCGTGCCGGTGACCCCCATGACCGACGTGGCGTAGACGAAGCCGCGGCACTGCGCCGTGGTCATCGCGATGCGCTCGTCCGTGGACGACGGCGCTACCAAGAACACGGTGTCGAGGTCGTGCGCTCGCGCGGGCGGGATCCAATCGTCGGTCGCATCGGGGGTGAGGTCGGGAGTGATGACCCCCGCGCCGCCCGCGGCGGCGAGATCACGCGCGAAGCGCTCGGGACCGTAGCGAGCCAGCGGGTTCCAGTACGACATCACCACCGCTTGCGCGCCGGTCGCCGCGACGGCTTCGACCACCCGCAACACGTCCGGCGTCGTCGTCCCCGCACGCAGGGCGGCGTCGGCCGCGGCCTGGATGACGGGACCGTCGATGAGCGGGTCGCTGTACGGCAGCCCGACTTCGATGATGTCCACGCCGGAATCGACCAGGGCCCGCATGGCCGTGATGGACCCCTCGACGCTGGGGAAGCCGGCCGGCAGGTAACCCACCAGCGCCGAGCGTCCCTCGGCGCGCGCCTTCTCGAACACCACCGCCGTCGTCACTGCTGGTCTCCGTTCTCGTCGAGCAGATCGAACCACCGCGCCGCGGTGTCGAGGTCCTTGTCACCGCGCCCGGAGAGGTTGACGACGATCACGGCGTCGGGTCCCAGCGCCTCCCCCAGCCGACGCGCCCCGGCCAGGGCATGGGCGCTCTCGATAGCGGGGATGATGCCCTCGGTCCGGCACAGCAGCTGGAATGCCTCCATCGCCGCGGAGTCGTCCACCGGCTCGTACGTGGCCCGGCCGGAGTCCTTCAGCCAGGCATGCTCCGGTCCGACACCGGGATAGTCCAGGCCCGCGGAGATCGAATGCGACTCGACGGTCTGCCCCATGTCGTCCTGCAGCAGGTACGAGCGTGCCCCGTGCAGCACACCGGGCGCGCCCGCGGTGATGGTCGCGGCGTGCCGGCCGGTGGCGACGCCGTCCCCGCCGGCTTCGTAGCCGTGCAGGGCGACGTCGGCGTCATCGACGAAGGCGCTGAAGATGCCCATGGCGTTGGAGCCGCCTCCGACGCAGGCCGCCACGGCGTCGGGCAACCGGCCGACGGTGTCGAGGATCTGCTGTCGAGCCTCGACACCGATGACGCGCTGCAGATCGCGGACCATCGTGGGGAACGGGTGCGGGCCGGCGACCGTGCCGAAGATGTAGTTGGTGGTGTCGACGTTGGTGACCCAGTCGCGCAACGCTTCGTTGATCGCGTCCTTCAGTGTCCGCGAACCCGTGGACACCGGCACCACCGTGGCACCGAGCAGTCGCATCCGAGCGACGTTGAGCGCCTGCCGGCGGGTGTCCTCCTCGCCCATGTAGATGACGCACTCCAGGCCCATCAACGCCGCGGCCGTCGCGGTGGCCACGCCGTGCTGGCCCGCACCGGTCTCGGCGATGACCCGCTGCTTGCCGATGCGCCTGGTCAGCAGCGCCTGCCCGAGCACCGCGTTGATCTTGTGCGCACCGGTGTGGGTGAGGTCTTCGCGTTTGAGGAAGACACGCGCGCCGGACGCGGCCTCCGCGCCGAACCGCTTCGCCTCGGTCAACGGCGTCGGCCGGCCGACGTACGTGGTGAGCAGGTGATCGAGCTCGGCGCCGAAGCTGTCGTCTGCGCGGGCCGCCTGATACTCGCGGTCGAGCTCATCCAGCGCCGCGATCAGCGCTTCCGGAACGTACCGGCCGCCATACGGGCCGAATCGGCCGCGGGTGTCCTGCATGGGAACGTGCTCCGCCTCGGGCAACGTGTCCACCCGATCTCCTCGTGATGAGTGTGGTTCTACTGAGGTGTGGTGCTCACGGCCGCCTTGCCGTCAGTCACGTCTACGGCGACGGTATCGCAGCCGGGCCTGGGCAGCTCAGCCGCGGCCGGATGCTGTGGATCGTGTCGATCCGCTTGACGAGCTGTCAGTGCCGTAGTTACGTTCCTGCGATTCGAGAAAGCTACCGGCGCGTAACGAACGAGCCGGTTCAGGCGCCGCGAAAGGTCTGTCATGTCAGCATACGAAGGCATCGGCCGCCGGACGTTCCTCGCCCGGATGGGGGTGCTCGGCGCCGTCGCCGCCTCCGGCGGCCTGCTCGCCGGAGGCCGCGGCACGGCGTCCGCGGCCGGCCTGCACCTGCCGGGCCTGGTGGACCTGCTGCGGCCCGTACTCGCCGAGCTGTCCCGCGACACCATCAACGGCCTGGTCGTCATGGTCTGCCCCGGGCCGGACGACTACTCCGCAGCGCAGGGCACACCCCGGCCCGAACCGGGCGCCCTCGAGGCCGGCGCCACCGACTTCATGCTGGGCGCGCTGGACAATTTCGTCCCGTTCCCCGACCAACTCGCGACTCCCCTGGCCGCAGCGTTGTCCACGGCGGTGGACGACATAGGCATCCAGCTACCGCCCTCGTTGCTCGGGCCGCTGCTCGACTCCATCGGGACGCTGGACCAGGCCCTGGCCGTTCTGTTGCGCAGCGATACGGCACTGCCGCTGTCGATCGCCGTCGCCCTGCTGCTCAACGTCGTGGCTACCCAGGTCAACCCGCTTGCCGTCAACGGAGCGTTCCTCTCCCCGTTCGCCCGGCTCACGCTGGAGGAGAAGTGCCGGGCGTTCGAACTGCTCGAAGGGCCCGACGCCGACCTGGTCGCGCTGCTCGACGCGCGGCTGACCGAGCCGCTGCGCAGCTCGGTCTCGGGGCTCTTGCAGTTCATCGGCGGTGCGCTGCTGGAGTTCTCCGTCTTCGGCGCCTACAACGAATCCGCCGTCTTCGATCCGCAGACCAAGACACTCACCGCCCGGCCGGTCGGCTGGCAGCTGGCCGGCTACCAGCCGGACGGCGTGGTAGACGGCTGGGACGACTTCATCGGCTACTACGAGGGACGTACTGAGGTGGACGCCTGATGCGCGACGTCATCGTGATCGGCGCCGGCGGCGGTGGCCCCGTCGTCGCCAAGGAGCTGGCGGCCCAAGGGCTGGACGTGCTGATGCTCGAAGCCGGCCCCCGCCACGCCGATCCGGCCAGCGAGTGGACGCACTACGAGAACGACGCCAACAACCCGCTGACCGGATTCCTCCGGTTCGGGCCGAGCGACCGTTCGGCTCCCGCGTGGTACCGCGAGACGCCGCAGAACTCCTTCGTCTGGCAGCTCAGCGGCGTGGGCGGCACCACCCAGCACTACTTCGGCAACTGCCCGCGGGCCTACCCCGGCGTGTTCAGCGGCTATGACGGACCGGACCGCGACGCCTACGACACCGCACACGTGTTCCCGTTCACCTACGACGAGCTACGGCCGTACTACGAATGGGTCGAGACGACGCTGCCCGTCCAGACCTCGGCCATGGGCACCAAGGAGCAGACGTTCTTCCGCGGCTGCGAAGGCATCGGGTTGCCGGTCCAGACGACGAAGACGACCACGCGCGACTCGTTCCGGCCGCAGGAGAACGCCATCCTGCAACCCGGCGGCTGGGCGGGCAAGGTGAGCGGGCGCGACGATCCCCGGCTGCGCTATCCGGAGTCCACCGGGTGCACCTTCTGCGGATACTGCTTCCAGGGGTGCACGAAGCCGCACGGGGCGCCGCGCAACCTGGCCGCCAAGCGCTCGACAGACAACAGTTACGTGCCGATGGCGCTGACCGCCGACGTGTGGGCGTCCGGCGGGAAGCCGGTGACGCTGCTCGCCGACGCCTACGTCACCGAGATCCACACCGAGAAGCGCGCCGGGGAGCTCGTGGCCACCGGGGTCACCTGGCGCACCGGAGCTACCGGGGAGACGAACCGCGAAGACGCGCGCGTGGTCGTCCTGGCCGGCGGCTGTACCGAGAACCCCCGGCTGTGGCTCAACAGCGGGCTGCCCAACCCGAACGACTGGGTGGGCCGCGGCTACACCGACCACTTCTTCGACTGGGTCATCGGCCTGTTCGACGAGCGCACCGAGTCGAGCAAGGGTGCGGCTTCAGCAGCACGAGCCGACTTCCCCGGCCACGGAAGCATGGAGAACGTCGGGCTGCCGCCCGGGCTCCAGCAGTTCGCCGCGGTCTTCTCCGACAGCGGCATCCGCGGCCATTACGACAACGGTCGCGGTGCGACCGGGCCGTGGGACGGCGCGGCGGGGCGCATGATCGGTGCGGAGTTGAAGGACGCGCTGATGAACGGGGTCGACCGGCTGCTGAACATCCTCGTGATCACCGACGACGACGTGGAGGCCCAGAACCGGGTGACGCTGTCGGCGCTGCCGGCCGACGAGCACGGACCGGTGCCGAAGGTCCGGTTCGCTCAGCGTCGGCGCTCGGCGCGCACGCTGCGCAATCGCGAGTACGTCTCCGCCCGGGCGGCGGAGACGCTGCGGGCGGCTGGTGCTCGGACCGTGATCCGGATCGACTGGCCGCCGCTGTTGTTGCACGTGCAGTCGTCGATGCGGATGGGGACCTCCGAAGCGGATTCCGTGCTTGACGCGAACGGCGAGGCCCGGTGGGTGAAGCAGCTGTTCATCGCGGACAACTCGGCGCTGGCGAACTCGCTTGGTGGGCCCAATCCGACGTTGACGACGCAGGCTCTGGCCACGCGGACCGCGGAGAAGATCTTCTCGATGTACTTCGGCGGTCAGGGCTGGGTGCACGCCGAGTCGCCGGTGCCGTCCACCGATACGCGCATCTCCGAGCGGCTCGGCGAGCTCGGGCTCTGACGAGCAGTCAGGCGCTGGGGCGGCGGGGTTTCACACCGGTGGACTCAGTCGTCGTCGGACCATTCTTCGTCCAGGCGATCCATCTCGGCGGTACGCTCCCTGGCGCGGGCGATGGCGGTCTCAGCCTCCTCGACCGTGTCGTACGGGCCCATCCGGCGATCGTTCGGGCACCCCAGCTGCGGCTCCACCGCTGCGTGGTCCAAGCACCAGTACCAAGGTCCCTCCGCCATGCGGTTGCCCTCCTGTCGGTCGTGCTTCGCCCGGCTCGGTCGCCGTGCCGATCATTACCTAGACTGGCACACCATGTCCTCCGTCGTCCCTGGCATCGTTTCGCCACGCCGCCCGGTCCCCGCGTCCATCGCGCGTCCGGAGTACGTCGACCAGCCCGGTCCCGCCCCGTTCACCGGGTCGGAAGTGAAGGATTCCGAGACCATCGAGCGAATCCGCGCCGCGGCCCAGTTGGCGGCACGCGCGCTGGCCGAGGTCGGCAAGCGGGTCGAACCGGGCGTCACCACCGACGAGCTCGACGCCGTCGGCCACGAGTTCCTCTGCGACCACGGCGCCTACCCGTCGACGCTCGGCTATCGCGGCTTCCCCAAGTCGTTGTGCACCAGCGTCAACGAGGTCATCTGTCACGGGATCCCCGACTCCACGGTCGTCACCGACGGCGACATCGTGAACATCGACATCACCGCGTACCTCAACGGTGTCCACGGGGACAACAACGCCACTTTCCTCGCCGGCGACGTCGACGAGGAGTCGCGCCTGCTGGTCCAGCGCACCCGCGAAGCCCTCGATCGCGCCATCAAGGCGGTCAAGCCGGGCCGTCAGATCAACGTGATCGGCCGGGTCATCGAGTCCTACGCGAAGCGTTTCGGTTACGGTGTGGTGCGCGAATTCACCGGCCACGGCGTGGGCGAGGCGTTCCACTCCGGGTTGGTCATCCCGCACTACGACGATCCGGGCTCCACCACCGTCATGGAGCCGGGCATGGTGTTCACCATCGAGCCGATGCTCAATCTCGGCACGCACGAGTGGACCATGTGGGACGACGGCTGGACCGTGGTCACCAAGGACCTGCGCCGCTCGGCCCAGTTCGAGCACACCCTGCTCGTCACCGAGTCCGGCGCGGAGATCCTCACCCTCCCTGACCCCTCCACACCTGTAGCGACACCAGCCGCCATCGGCCAAGCTTGATCCTGTGACTTCCACGACGCACGGCTTCGGCATCGACATCGGCGGCAGCGGCATCAAGGGTGCGCCGGTCGACCTCGCCGAGGGCGCGTTCGCCGACGACCGCGTGCGCATCGACACCCCGGAGCCGTCCACCCCCGACAACGTTCTGGACGTCGTCCTCGAGATCCTCGCGCGCTTCGAGTGGCGCGGGGCGTTCGGGTGCACGTTCCCCGGCATCGTCCGGAACGGCGTCATCGGCTCTGCCGCCAACGTCGACGACGCCTGGCTCGACTTTCCGCTGGAGAAGGTGCTGCGGGAACGGACCAGCCAGCAGGTCGTCGTGGTCAACGACGCCGACGCCGTGGGCGTGGCCGAGGACCAACGCGGCGCGGCCGCCGACGTCGACGGACTCGTCATCGTCACCACGCTCGGCACCGGCATCGGCAGTGCCCTCCTGCACCACGGGCAACTGCTGCCCAACACCGAGTTCGGGCACCTCTATCTCGCCAACGGCCAGGAGACCGAGCATTGGGCGGCCGCATCGGTGCGCAAGGACGAAGACCTGAGTTGGGCGGCGTGGGCGCAGCGGCTCCAGGACTTTTACGCCCACCTGGAATTCATCTTCTCCCCCGACCTGTTCGTCGTCGGCGGGGGCGTGAGCAAGAAGGCGGACAGGTTTCTGCCGTTGCTCGATCTGCAGACGCCGATCGTGCCCGCCGTCCTGCGCAATGACGGCGGAATCATCGGGGCCGCCATGCTCGCGGCCGAACGGTTCACGTGACCAGATGCACGACGACCCGGTTCACAGACCGGGTCGTCGTACGTCCTGGAGGACTCGTCGAGCAACCTGGCCGGGGACAGGGCCGACGATGTCTCCGTGACGTTCGGAGCCGGTCACCCGTACATGATGTACGGGACCACGAGCAACGCGATCAGGGCCACCAACAGGCCGACGCCCTTGACCGGCTGCCCGGGGCCCACCAGCCAGCGGCGTAGCTGACGAAGCCGCAGCGGGCGGTACCGACCGTAGGGTAGACAAGACACCTGAGTACCTCCGATAGTTCTGTGGTCTCCGGTCGCCCTTTCCTACGGCCGTCCGGAAACCCCAGGTTCATACTGGTCAATCCCGGACGGGACTCCTTTATTCACTTGTACCGATGATCTTGATCATGCTGAGTCCACCGGTCAATCACGATGTCCGCCATGTGGGCGGCGGTCGGTGCCGTTCGGGCTCGACCTGTGCCGGAGGTATCCTGGACGGGGAGGACGAGTCGGCCGGGCGGCCGCGTCGGGACCTACACAGGTCTCGCCGAGGAAAGTCCGGACTCCACAGGGCAAGGTGGTGGGTAACGCCCACCCGGGGTGACCCGCGGGACAGTGCCACAGAAAGCAGACCGCCGCCGTGTCCTGCACGCGCGGTAAGGGTGAAACGGTGGTGTAAGAGACCACCAGCGTCCCGGGTGACCGGGACGGCTCGGTAAACCCCACCTGGAGCAAGGTCAGACAGGGAACGTCCGAGGGCTGCCCGCCCGAGTTCCCGGGTAGACCGCTCGAGGCCGTCGGCAACGGCGGTCCTAGATGGATGGTCGCCGGTTCCGGTTCGCCGGAACCACAGAATCCGGCTTACAGGCCGACTCGTTCTCCAGTTCCGTCGCCGAGGTCCCCTGTCTCGGGGTTGATCTGCACCATCATCGGTTTGTAACCGTTGGCCACAGCTGGCTGTTTGCGGACTTCTTACGGACCAAGATCACGTGGGCTCCCCGTTGCTGCGTCAACAGTCATCCGGGAACCGATCGTGCTGGTTGACCCGGATGGGCTCCTGACACCTGGCGCTTCTGTTTCAAACTCTGCTCGCCCCGGCGTTCAGACTCGGCAGATTCCGATTCCGGCCCGGAACGTGTTCATCACAACTCCCCTGTGCTGACGTGCGTACCACGCCGCGGACGCCGCCACTGAGTTACGACGCCCGCGCCGGGTGCCAGGCGGGCAGGTGTTCGGGGCTACGTGGGTACAGCTCCTGGTCCTCGATGAGCAGCTCCGGGTCGGCTTCACCCTCGGAGTCGTCGGAGGCGATGCCACCGTACGGTGCATTCTCGTAGTCGAACTCAGCCCTGATCTCACCACCAGCGGCCACCTGAAACGTCGCGTTGTACCAGGTGCCGGTTTGCTCCTGGTACATATCCTCGCGCAGTTCCGAAGCGGCAATGACACCGTCCTCATCCATGCGGACCTTCTTGCGAGGGCTACTGTCGTCCGTGGTCACGTACAGCCGCCCGCGGATCATGTCCCCGGCCGCGGTGACCTCCAGCGTGAGCAGGTGCCAACCATCCGGCGCGGACGCGACCATCGCCCGGCCGATTTCGTTCAGCTTGCTCTGATCCGGGATGCTCACTTCGGCTTCCTCTTCGTCGGGCGGTTCTTGATGATCTCGGTATCGGGTTCCTCGCCGGTCGGTCCATGGATGATCACGAACATCGTAGGTCGTGGCCCCTCCCTATAGCGGACCTTGATCTCCACGTCGACCGTCCCGCCGCTGCGGACGATCTTGCGCCAGCGATTCTCCAAGGTGGCGAACTTGGATCGGTTGACCTGCTGACCCATCGGCACGAGGTTGATCCTGTCCCCGTTACCACCGAGGACACTGGCGATGAGGTGGCCGGCGTCGTCCTTGTCTGCTTTCCCGGGAAGGGTCCGCTGGTGGTGCTCGTTGCGCGGTGCTGGCGGGCCATCGGTCAAAGTCGCCTCGACCAGGACCACGCGCCCCTGATCATCGGTCCAGAATCCGGCTTACAGGCCGACTCGTTCTCCTGTTCCATCGCCGAGGTCCCCTGTCTCGGGGGTTGATCTGCACCATCCGACGCGCGACGCTGAAGAGTCCGTCCCGCTCACTACGCTCCGCATCCACACCAAGGGCAACATCAAGGGGCAACACGAAGGGGCGACATGGACAGCAAACTCAACAACCATCTGGCTGCACTGTTGTGGCTCGGCTGCGTCATGCTCAGCCTCGGCTTGGTCCTGCTCCTAGCGGGGGTCAACGAAGGGCCAGGCCTCTACGACGACGGCGCAGGCGACGGCCTGATCGGCCGGGGTCGTCCTGGACTCGCTCGGGACGATCCTGCTGGCCGGCTGGCTCGTCGCCGGTGCCGTCTGCTGGCAGATCCGCAACCCCCGCAAGAGCGGTCGGCTGGCCTCGTCCTCGGCGACGAGCCACGCGCCGTGACCCGGCGGGAAGACGCACCGTGAGGGGATCAATCCGGTAGCGGAGATCATGAGGCGAGGACGGCGCCAGCGCGCCGCCAGCTGCCCATGATCATCGGCAGTGCGACGGTCAACGCACCGCACCAGCCGCACCGACCCGTCGAAGACGACAGCGCCGCCGAGTTCACCGCTGCGGTGTGCTGCGCAGCTCGGACAACACTGCGCCGTACAAGAGGTGGTCCGCGGCCAGCGCGAGCCGTTCGCCGGTGCTGCGCCGACGAGCCGGCTGCAACCCGAGCGCCGGCGACAGCCCCAACTCGAACGCCAGCCACAGCGCGAGGCCGAACGCGGGTCCCGCACCGGGACGTCGCCGGATCCGGGCCGGCAAGGCTCCGAACAAGGCGCCGCCCATGGCGCCGTAGCCCCAGTGCAGCAGCACGATGAACGAATCACGCGCCTCGTCGGACAGGTTGCGTACCAGATTCGGCGCCTGCTCGGAGGTGATCATCTCCGGCGGGGTCTTCTCCAGCAGCCCGAGTGAGGTGCTGAGCACGCGCAACCCGCCCACACTCATGGCCGCGACCGTGCCACGCAACGCGCCGTGCACGATGTCCGCACTGCCCCAGGTGGTGGGTTCGGATGACGTGCTTGGCATCGTGAGCTCCCGCCGTCATGCCCGATCTGTCCACGTCGATCTGTCCACGTCGATCTGTCCACGTCGATCTGTCCACGTCGACCACGAGGTACCCGGCCGGTGTACCGGCAAACCCACGGACGTTGGCCTCAGCCGAGTGCGGTGTCCAGCGCGGCCCAGTCCACGTCTCGAGGGCTGTGTGCCAGCGCCGTGGCCAGCAATCCCAGCCGCGCCTGCCGGACCTGCGCATCGTCAGCCATGACGAGCACGTCGTCGAAGAACGCGTTCACCGCTTCGACCCAGCTACCGGCGGCGTCGGCGAAGTCGACGACGCGGTCGCCGGAGCGGTCGCCCAGCGCCTGAACCGCCTCGATGAGGCGTTGTTCGGCCGGCTCGGTCAGCAGCGCCGGATCGTAGCTGGGCGAGGTTCCAGCCGGGACGATCCGCGCGATGCGCTGCACGGCGGCCACGACCTCGCGGAACGAATCGTCGCTGGCCCGGGCGCGCACCGCCTCCAGGGTCTGCACCGCCTGGCGCGGAGCGTCCGCACCCGGCAGCACGGCGTTCACGAAGTCCGGTGGAGCACCTTCGTCCCGCAACTGCTGGGCGAACCGGGCGGCGACGAACTCACGAGCCGCACTCACCGCTTCGTCCGGCACGTCGATGCCCTGGGCCCGCAGCCGGTCGGCCGCTGTGGCGAGCCCGCCGTCGACGGTGACGCTCGCCAGGTCCGGCGTTTCGCGCAGGATGCGCACGACGCCCAGCGCGGCTCGGCGCAGCCCGAACGGGTCGGAGCTGCCGGTCGGCTTGGCGCCCAGCGCGAACATCGTCATCAGCAAGTCGAACCGGTCGGCCAGCGCGAGCACCGCGCCCGGCAAGCTCGCGGGCAGCGCATCGCTGGTGTGGCGCGGCAACTCCAACTCGTACAGCGCCTGCGCGACCGCCTCGCTCTCGCCGGCACGCAGCGCGTACTCCCGCGCCATGACGCCGGCCAGGCTCGACAGTTCGACGACCATCTGGGTGGCGAGGTCGAACTTGGCCAAGGCCGCAGCTCGCGCCAGCGCCGCAGACCCGTCGGCTCCGAGGGCCAGCCCTTTGCCCAGATCACCTGCGATGGCCGCGATGCGCGCCGCGCGGTCGGCCATCGACCCCGCCTTCTCCTCGAAGGTCAGCTGCGTCAGCCGAGCCCGGAACTCTTCGGGCGCCACCTGCAGGTCGGCACGCCAGAAGAACGCGGCATCCTCGTAGCGCGCCCGCAGCACGGCCTCGTTGCCGGCCCGGACGCGGTCGGCGTCGCACGCGCCGTTGGCCACCGCGACGAACTTCGGCAACAACCGGCCGTCCTGATCGCGCACCGGCAGGTAGCGCTGGTGCTTGCGCATGACGGTGGTCAGGACCTGCTCGGGCAGGTCGAGATAGGCGGTGTCGAAGTTCCCGAGCAGGGCGTTCGGCTCTTCGACGAGGTTGGTGATCTCGTCGATCAGCCCAGCCTCCCCGTCGACGTCGATGCGCCCGCCGGCCTGTTCGGCCAGGGCTTCTGCGGCGGTGACCACGTCGGCGCGGCGCGCCGCGGTGTCGACGACCACACCATGCCCGGCCAGGAACTCGCGGTAGCCCGCCGCCGAGGCGACCTCGACCACCGGTTCGTCGGCCTCTCGGTGCACGCGGGTCGTGCGCCCGCTCACCAGCGACGACACGACCACGGGTACGCGCACCTCGCCGAGCAACGCAGTCAGCCAGCGAATCGGGCGCGAGAACGACAGCTCGGGGTCGTTCCAGCGCATGTTCTTCTCGGCGCGCAGTTCGCTCACCACGGCGCCGAGTACCTCGGCCAGGACATCGACCGCTCCCCGCCCGGCATCGGTGACGGTCAGTGCGACGTGCTCGTTGCCGCCGAAATCTGCCTGCGACAGTTCGTCGATGCTGACCCCCTGGCTGCGGGCGAAGCCCTGCAGGGCCTTGGTCGGCGCGCCGTCGGCGTCGTAAGCGGCGCTGACCTTGGGGCCGCGGATGGTTCGCTGCGCGTCCGGTTCACGCGGGTGGACATCGTCGATCTGGACCACGATCCGCCGCGGTGTCCCGTCGACGACGACGGCGCCGTGCTGGAGGCGCGTAGCACCGAGTTTGGTGGTCACGGCCGACCGCACAGCCTCGACGGTGTTGGTGACCTCGTGGGGAGGCAACTCCTCGGTGCCGATCTCGAACAACAACGGCGCTGGCGCCGTCGGCTCGGCCTGGCGCGCATCGGGCGCTCCGGGCAGCAACGGCTCGGTGTCCGAGGACGCCCGCGGCTGCGGCGCGGTCCCCAACGGGTGGCCGAGCTCGTCTCGCCGCTCGGCCCACAGCGACGCCACCTCGCGGGCCAGGCCGCGCATCCGGGCGAAGGACTTGGCGCGCTCGGTGGTGCTGATGGCACCCCTGGAGTCGAGGACGTTGAAGGTGTGGGAGCACTTCAGCACGTAGGTGTAGGCCGGCACCGGCAGGCGCTGCTCGATCAGCCGGCCCGCCTCGGTCGCGTAGGTCTCGAACAGGGCCCGGTTGGCCTCCACGTCGGCGTCGTCGAGGTAATAGCGCGACATCTCGTACTCGGCCTGGCCGAACGCTTCGCCGTAGGTGATGCCGGGCGCGTAGACGATGTCCTTGAAGTGCTGGACACCCTGCAGCGCCATGATGATGCGCTCGATGCCGTAGGTGATCTCGACCGAGACCGGGTCGAGCGTCTGGCCACCGGCCTGCTGGAAATACGTGAACTGGGTGATCTCGAGCCCGTCGAGCCAGACCTCCCAGCCCAGTCCCCAGGCGCCGAGGGCCGGCGAGGCCCAGTTGTCTTCGACGAACCGGATGTCGTGGGCCCGCACGTCGATGCCCAAGGCCTCGAGGCTGGCCAGGTAGATCTCCTGCGGATCACCCGGATCGGGTTTGAGGATGACCTGGAATTGCGTGTGCGTCTGCAGCCGGTTCGGGTTCTCGCCGTACCTGGAGTCGTCCGGACGCACGCTCGGCTCGACGTAGGCCACGTGCCACGGCTCGGGACCGAGGACGCGAAGGATCGTCGCCGGGTTCATCGTTCCGGCGCCGACCTCGGTATTGAACGGCTGCACCATCAGGCAGCCGCGGTCGGTCCAGTACTTCGTGAGCGCAAGCAGCGCGTCCTGCATCGTGAGCACGGGGAAGACCTTAATAGCGCGCGCGC
>Ga0079224_100003062_pt1 | contig 20796 bp, 17 predicted proteins | sample Stecom2015_FD_80414 | JGI IMG/M metagenome (GOLD analysis project Ga0079224, IMG submission 80414) | Agricultural soil microbial communities from Utah to study Nitrogen management - Steer compost 2015 | ecosystem: Environmental > Terrestrial > Soil > Agricultural land | place: USA: Utah...
ACAAATCGGATCAAAATCCGATCCAAGAGAAGGAAAACGAAAACGAGGAGCGCGATAAACAGCCATAAAACTTCCCCGATTTCAGCATTTTGGGCAATGAGGAAGGTATAAATAAGATACGGCGTGATTATCAAGAAGAAAACCATTCCGACTATTAGAAAAGGAGTGAAGCGTATCATAAGACGCTATTTCGCGCAAAATCAATCCGGAATAACAGTGGCCTCATAAGCGCCGGCATCAGGCGGAGAAGTGCGCATATTTCCATTCAAATCTATGGGAGGAAGAACCCCGGATTTTCCAATTTCTTCCGCGGCCGATTCGCCTTTGATGATATTGAAATTATTCTTTTGGTAATTGAAGAATTTGGGATCGGAATTAAATAAATTATTGGAATACATCGCTTCATTTTCAAAGTCATACAGAGGATGATCTTTAAATTCCCCCATAGGGTCTTCAAATTTTATAAGACTGTTTGTAAAATTAAAATTAAAGCTTCCTTGCTCATGACGATAGAGTCCGATTTCACGGCGGTCACTTCCGTATATGATGCAATTGGTGAAATTAGCTTTAACCAAATCTGCTACAAAAATGGCTTCCGGGGTTTCCAGCGTATTTTCAATTAAGACAGTTGGGAAACTCCTGAAACTTCCGGACCAGTAATTGGAAAAGGTGCAGTGATTAAATTCATAACTACCGCCAAGTTGTAATCCCAGTGATGCTTGGCCGCTGTTATTAATCACCATGTTTTCTCCATAGATAATTCCCGTTCTGGAAAGCAACCCGATGTTTGAACTGTTGTAAATTTGAACATTTTTAAGTGTAACAGGGCTATCTTCCACTACAAGTCCGAGCATTCCATTTTTGATTGTGGTATGGTGAAATTCATTTTCTACGCTGCCACTTGTTAATCGGATATATCCCCATTGTCCCGGGACATTGGCGAATTGTGGTTCCAGCCTGTCGCCTTGGAAGATAATTTCATTTTCCATCAATTCTTTATTGACGCTGGGTTGTCCAAGGGCTTTTAAACTCGCGTTTTGAGCCACAAGAATTCCGCTTTCTGCATGAAAATGTATGCGGGCACCGGCATTGACTGTCAAAGTTTTATTAGGCGGAACTGCTGCAAAGCCATATATTACATAAGGTTTCTCATTGGTAAACGTGAGCCGTTCATCAGGCAGAATAAATCCCGGAATTTCAACAGTGTTGTCTCCACTTCCTAAGATTAAAGTTTCTTTAGTTCCATCAGGATATAGTTGAGGATAAAGAAATACAGCATCTCTTATCAAAGTAACTAATTCCACTTTTTGTTGCTGTGCACCATTTTCGAAAAGAATTTGATCGGTATAGAGGAATTCATTATCTACACCGGGAACAGAATTGATATCAAAAGTTGTTTCAATAAAAATGAAAATACTATCCTTGGCTAAAATTTGCACATTTTCAAAAACTTTTCCCGGCATTCCATCCACATTTAATCGGTAATGAGAATTCTCTCCCTGCGCCAGTTTTAGGACGGGAATATGGATATCGTCTTTGCTGTTATTGTACACTTTTAAGTTATACGTGCTTGACCCGATATTCGTGAAAACAGTGTCAAGATATACAGTGTCCTTGGAAAAAGTCAGGTTCCCGGTACTTGGAATGGTTTCAAAATCATTCCGGCAGGAACTCCAGAAAATTATACTGCAAAGAAGGAGTGCTCCGTATATATAACGCATAAATGAATGTTTAAGTGAACGTGCCAAATAGTTTTGATTAAGCTACCGAAATTACTAAAAACTATTTCGTAACAACTTCTATTTTAAATAATTTATCCCAGTTTTTCCCTGTGATATATAAAATGTTTTCTTCCCCTTTGTAGGCGATTCCGTTTAGAACATCCAGCTGCGGATGCTGCGTTACTTCATCTTTTAGCGTAGTCAAATCAATTACACCTTCCACAGCACCATTTTTAGGATTTATTATGGCAATGGAACCTTGTTGATAAATGTTTGCATAAATTTTCCCTTCCACCCATTCTAATTCATTGACGCTTTTGATTTTGCTAGTATTTGTATAAATCTCAATATAATCTTTCTCGGCCAGGGTGTTCGGGTTTAAGGTCCATATTCTGTCTGTTCCGTCACTTTTATAAATATGAGTTCCGTCATTACACAATCCCCATCCTTCACGACTTTTGCCATAAACGAAAGTCCCCGTTTGTTCCAGCGTTTCCAGGTTGTAAATAAATCCGGTGTTTTCCTGCCAGGTTAATTGGTAAATTTTGTTGTTCAAAATCGTGAGTCCTTCCCCGAAATAATGCTTGGCCAAATCCACCTTTTCAAGAACCTCTCCGGTTTTATAGTCTGTTTTTCTTAAAGATGATTGCCTGTATTGGCCGGTGCTTTCATAGAGGATGCCGTTGTGAAATTCCAACCCTTGAGTATAAGCTTTGATGTCATGTGGATAAGATTCTAAGATTTTATAAGTATAAAGTTTAGGTTTGATAGCGGAAAGGATGGTTATTTCTTGAGAAGCGTGGTATTCTTTTCCGCCGGAATATATTTTGGCTGAAAGATTGCGCTGTCCTAACTTTTGGTCTGAAAGTGAAAGAGTGTTTCCGGAAATATCAAGTCGATGGCTATTCAGAAAATATACCACTGAATCGATTGGTTTTCCTTTTTCACTGATTACTTCCACAATCAAATCATCCTCAGGGGAATAATGTTTTTTCGAGTTCTCTATGTTGATGGAGAAATGATCGGTCTCCTTGGTAGTTTTATCAACACAGGAAGTGAAGATTATCAATAAGCAAATGACAATGAGATTCTTAGAAAAGTTCATAAGTCGCTAAAATTTTTCGCAAGGTATTTATTTAAAATTGAACTGCAAAAGCCTTGCAAACACTGAAAGAATGCTTATCTTTGCGCCGGCAAGTCCTACACAACCAGCTCCTGTTGAATCCCCCAGGGTGGGAACGCAGCAAGGGTAGACGGTCGTAGCGGTGTGATGTAGGTAGCTTGCCATTTTTTATTGGATGTAATCGAAGTTTTACCTTTATTTCAACTCAAACCTCCACGGTTTATTCTTCCATATTTCTCCGGCATAATCAATCCCGATTCTTGGTGAAGTGACAATTTTACCCTCTTTTTCTCCATCTTCTATCCACAGCCTTTCGGAAGTCTCTAAATCTTCTCCATAAAAAGAACGATCCAATCCAATTAATTTCCCAACTCGACCCGGACCAATTACTCCTTCCACACCACGAATAAGCACAGCCTCAGGATTATCTGCAGGTCCGGTAACAATGTTCAGCAACCAGTGCATTCCGTAGATCAAATAAGCATAAACCACGCCGCCTTCAGTAAACATAATTTCGGTGCGCGGCGTTCTGCCTTTGCTCGCGTGATTTCCACGATCTTCCATTCCCAAATATGCTTCGGTTTCAATTATTTTTAAACGAAGTGAATCTCCGTCTCCGAAATCACGAACTAAAATTTTTCCGAGTAGATCTTCTGCCAGAACAAGGGCATTATTAGCGCGGAAATATTCTTTTTTCAATCGACTCATTGGCTATTTTGTTTGTCGGCCCAGAGCTGCATCGGGTTTTCCATGTTTTCTTCAAGAGGAATATGTTTCATCACAACTTCACGCTCCTCATTGGGAAGCTTCAAATCTGAATATAATTTTTTAGAAGCAGTGAGTCCGGCTTGGGCTGTTTCTTCAATCTCGGAGGTGTAGTAAATATCGGTGATTCCCGAAAGGTACATGGCGGTATAACACATTGGGCACGGATGACCGCTGGCATACATTGTATAACCGGACAAATCGTGGGTTTTTAATGCTTCCTGAGCTTTTCTGATGGCAAGCATTTCTGCATGACCGCTGATATCAAAGGTGTGATGAAGTTCGTTAATTCCTTCAGCAATTATTTTATCGTCTTTTACAAGCACGGCGCCAAAAGGCTGTCCTCCATTTTTTACGTTTTGAACGGCGAGTTCGATAGCTCTTTTCATAAAAGAATTCATACAGAAGTTTTTTGAGTTGGAACAAGATAAGATAATCCATTGCAAATTGCCACCTTTGTATTTTAAACATTTCTTAATGTCCCAGGTTGTTTTTATTACCGGTGCTTCTTCAGGAATTGGGAAAGCAATGGCAGATTTTCTTGTTAAAAAGAATTTTACGGTTTATGGTACCAGTAGAAATCCCGAAAGGGTAAAGGCAGATTTTCCATTACTCAAAATGGATGTAACAAAACCGGAATCCATCAAATCGGCCATAAAGGAATTGCGGTCAAAAACTGATAAAGTAGATGTTCTGATTAACAACGCCGGAGTGGGAATAACAGGGCCTATTGAAGAAACTCCGGAATCTGAAATGAAAAATGCGTTTGACACCAATTTTTTTGGACCAATTAACGTGATAAAAGAATTGATGCCGGTTTTCAGAGAACAAAATTCGGGTTTAATCATAAACATCACGTCAATTGCCGGATATATGGGACTTCCGTATCGCGGGATTTATTCTGCCTCCAAGGCGGCCTTTGAAATTGCCATGGAAGCCATGCGCATGGAAATAGCACCTTTCCATGTGAAGATGACCAATGTGGCACCGGGAGATTTTGCAACCAATATTGTTGCCGGAAGATATCATGCACCTATAATTAAGGATTCGCCCTATGAAAAAAACTACGAACTGTCCTTAAACTTGATGAACGCACATGTGGATTCCGGAGAAAATCCGGATAAAATGGGAGAGGCAATTTACAAGATAATTCGTTCAAAGAATCCGAAGGTTCATTACAAAATCGGTTCGCCAATCCAGAAATTGTCTATTGTTTTAAAACGAATATTACCGGACAGAATGTATGAAGGAATATTGATGAATCACTTTAAACTGAAAAAGGAATGAACTCACGCAAGGAACAATTAAAAGCGTTTAATCGATTACTGGATATCATGGACGATTTGCGGGAAAAATGCCCGTGGGACAAGAAACAAACCATGGAGTCACTTCGGCATTTAACTATTGAGGAAACCTATGAACTGGGTGATGCCATACTCGATAATGATTTGGAGGAGGTAAAAAAAGAATTGGGAGATGTTTTACTTCATATTGTTTTTTATTCCAAAATCGGAAGTGAAAAGGAGGCTTTTGATATAGCTGATGTGTGCCATTCCATTTCAGAAAAACTCATTTCACGGCATCCGCATATTTATGGAGATGTGAATGTTGCCAATGAAGAAGATGTGAAACGCAATTGGGAAAATTTGAAACTTAAGGAAGGAAAAAAGAGCGTTCTTGAAGGCGTACCTCGTTCTCTTCCGGCACTTGTAAAAGCAAACAGAATACAGGAAAAAGTAGCAGGTGTTGGTTTTGATTGGGAAAAACCCGAGCAGGTATTTCTAAAATTGCAAGAAGAACTTGGCGAGTTGCAACAAGAGATTTCTGATGCAAACGTTGACAAAATAGAAGCCGAGTTTGGAGATGTTCTTTTCTCTATGGTGAATTACGCTCGTTTTCTAAAAGTGAATCCGGAAAATGCTCTGGAAAGAACGAATAAAAAGTTTATCAAAAGATTCCAATATTTAGAAGCCAAAGCAAAAGAATCAGGCAAAGCTTTGAAAGATATGACATTGGAAGAGATGGATGTTTATTGGGAGGAGGCGAAGACGGCGGGGAATTGAATTTGAAGTTGAAAAGCTTCTGGTTGAAGTGGTGAAAACATTAAAAAATCCGCTTTGGACATAACTTCCAAAACGGATTTTTCTATTATTAACCCTGGCCTTTTATTCCCTTACTTCGCGAATCTTGGACAATTTTGCTTTTAGAACTTCAAGCTGTTCTTTATGTTGCGCGATGTTCTTATGTACTTCTTTAACCAAAGGATTATTTTCATCTACATTATGAAAAAATCCGAGGTTATTTTCAAGTTGTCTAATTTCGTCCTGAGTTTCCTCAATTTTCTTTGATAGATAGAAGTGTTCGTTTTGTAATTGTCGCTGATCGTCACGATTTACAAGCGTATTAAGTTTGTTGTCAAATTTAATAAGCTCTTTTTCTTTTTTACCTAAATCAAGTTTGGCAAATAAACTATCAAGTACCTTGTTAAATCGTTGTTCAATGCTCTTCTGATTGGCAGGAACACGACCTATAGCTTTCCATGCCGAAATGTGTTTTTTGATATTGGCAAGATCGGTTTTATGATCACCGGATAATTCAATTTCAGACAGTTCTTTTAGAATTAACTCCTTCTTTTGATGATTTTCTATTTCCTCATCACTTGCTTTATTCTTACTTGCGTGGAGACGGTCAAAATAGTAGTTGCAAGCAGCTTTAAATTCTTTCCAAATCTTGTCACTATCCCGTCTTGGCACGTGTCCAATTTTTTTCCAGTCGTCTTGGATTTTTTTCATAAGCGGTGTAACCACTTCAAAATCCTCACTGTCTTTATTTTGTTCTGCTATGGCAATGAGCTCACGTTTTTTCTCGAGGTTTGCAAGCTGCTCTTTTTTCTGATTTTTATAAAAACTGTTTTTAGAATGGTTAAAGTTGCGGGTAACATCTTTAAAAGCCTTCCAAATTTCTTTGTTTTTGGAACGAGGAACACGTCCAATTTCAAAAAACTGATCCCTCAGTTGCTGTACTTTCTGAATGGCACTTTGCCACCCTTTGTGAGAATTGATGCCCTTTGAATTGAATGCTGCAATTTCTTCGATCAGCGCTTTCTTTTTTTCAAGGTTTTCTTGAAACTCCTGCTCCAGTTCATCCAGATGAGCTTGTCTCTTATCATGGATCACTTTGGTAGCCGCGCTGAATTTGTCCCATACATCATCCCGGTATTCTTTGGCTACCGGACCAATATCTTCTTTCCATGTTTTGTGCAGCATTTGCAATTCGCGGAAAGCGCGGTTCACATCTTCTTCCTGAGCAAGTTCTTCAGCACGAGAAATCAATTTTAATTTAGCTTCTAAATTGTATTTAAAATCCAAATCGCGAAATTCTCGATTTAGATGCAGGAAGTCATAGAAATTCTCAACGTGATGGTGATAAGTGTTCCACACCGTGTTGTATTTGTCCCTGGGAATCGGGCCGGCGGTATGCCATTTTTCCTGAATCTCCTTAAAGTGTTTGTAAGTGGTATTAATATTTTCCTCTGCACTCAAGAGTCCTTTTAGTTCCTCTATTAGTTCCCAACGTTTATCAAGATTGGCTTGAAGATTTTTCTTCAGATTCTTGTAGTAAGCATTGCGTTTTTCCTTGTAATCAAAGAATAAGGAATTAAATTCTTTTCTTAAGGGAGTGGAGTAGTGGAAATCAATCAGATTTCCGCCGTCAGCCATAAAATCCTCTCTCTTCTGCTCCATTTCTTCATTAAATTGAGCATTAAATTCGGAACGAATTTCTTCTACCTCGTCCTTAATATCCTGAATTTTGTTATGGAGTAAAAGACGCTTGAATTCTTCGAGAAGCTCTTTCTTGCTTAAGTGAGAGTAATCCTTCTGACTTTTTTCTGCTTTATGATCCTCTTCTTCATCTTCAGAACTTTCTATTTCTTCCTCATCTTCCTCTTCTTGCAAAAGATCATCAGTTTCTTCAACAGCGATATCAGGCGAATCATTTTCAGAAATTACTGCCTCTGCTTCACCATATTGTTGAGCTTCGTCTTGATCAGTTATTGCAGGTCGATCTGTAGGAATTATTATGGATTCATCAAGATTTTGCTCAGCGTCAGATACCGGATCACTGGTATGCTGTGCTGCCGGAGATTCTGTCAAATCAGGTGTCTCCTGAATTTCTGACGAAAGAACAGCTTCATTCCCCGCATCTTCAGGAGTAGGATGTTCAGGACTCACGGAGCTTGAACTGTTATTAGTGGTTTTTTGATCTTGTGCGGAATTTGCTCTTTGAGATTCTTCTTGTGGAATTTTTTCGTCAGACATTGCGTAAATGTTTAAGTTCGTTTTGTTGGGTGCTCAAGATACTAACAACTGTTGACTTGACAAAGACCGTAGGCAAATTTCGTTAATTGTTTTGCCATATTTCCCAAGCCTTCTCAGCTTGGGCAATGAGCATGGCCAAACCATTGGTTATTCGTGCTCCTTTTTTACGTCCTTTTTTCAAAAACTCAGTTTCCTCAGGATTGTAAATCAAATCAAAAAGTAAATGATTATCCCCAATCCCATCATATGGAATAGGCGGGCAATCGGAAACCTTGGGATAAGTTCCGAGAGGGGTACAATTTACGATCAGCGAGTAATCTTGAATGTTTTCTTGTGTCAGATCAAGATAACTTAAATGGCAGCTGCTCTTGTTTCTACTCACCATTGTTGTTTGGAATCCGATGGTTTTTAACCCATACTTTACAGCCTTTGAAGCGCCGCCTGTTCCTAATATCAAGGCAGAAGGCGTCTTTAAAGGAAGAAAAGGCATCAAGGCTGTGAGAAAACCTGTGTAATCTGTATTAAATCCTTTTGTTTTTCCCTCCGAAGAAATTTGGATCGTGTTGACAGCGCCTATCTCTTGAGCAATTGGATCTATGTCATCCAAAAAAGGAAGGATGCGCTCTTTATAAGGAATCGTGACATTGAGGCCTTTAAGATCTTTGATGTTTAGAATATCTGAAACGTGTCGGATATCAGGAATATCAAAATTTTCGTATGTAAACGGAAGGTTTTCAAGTTTAAATTTTTCCGTAAAATATCCCCGAGAAAAAGAATAGTCGATATTTTTCCCAATCAAGCCGTATTTAGCCATGGTTCTTTTTATATAAATGATACCAGTCCAAACTCAGAACGATAAGACCCCCTATGAAAATAAAAACAATTGCCAAAATAGTCTCCAAATTGAATGTCTGCGGAAAGTAACGTTCATATCCAACCACAATTTTTTCTCCGGCACCTTTTGGAATGTTAAGAACGGGAGATGTGTCATAAATAGCCTTCTTCCAGGGCCATACTACTCCTAGAGAGCCAGCAATAAAGCCGATGATTAAGGCATATGTCTCTTTTTTGTATCTTTTTAAAACATAGGCTAAGAGATGAGAGAAAGAGACCAATCCCACAAGTGAGCCTATGGTAAAAACCACAAGGATTTGAAGTAGGCGGATGCGTTGTACATTGGCAGTCCATGAGAAATCGCCCCGAATCATATCAGCAAAAGTATCATAAAGTGCATTGACCGAATCTACAAGCAATAGCACATAGTTCCCGATGAGCATTAGGATAAATGAACCTGAAAGCCCCGGCAATGTCATTCCGGACACACTGATGATGCCACAAATGAAAACAAATATCAAGTTGCCGTTTTCTGTTGCCGGTTCAAGAAAACTTATTCCCAATCCCGCTGCGGTACCGACTAATAAATAGAAAAGATACCTAATCTTCCAATCTCCAAAATCTTTGGCTAAATAATATATAGAACCTATGATCATCCCAAAAAAAGCACTCCACACATAGAGTTCGAAATGCTCGATGAGATAATCCAAAATTTTTGAAACACTAAAATAGCTCACCACCATCCCTGCTATAAGAATACTGAGAAAGCCGCCGTTGATATATTGGAAAAAACTTTTAAACCTTCCGGCAATAAGGAGCTTGAATGCCTTTTTATTGACTTTTTGTAGCGAATAAATAAACTCTTCATAAAATCCTGCCACAAAGGCTACAACTCCTCCGGATACTCCCGGAACCTTATTGGCTGCACCCATTCCCAGTCCTTTTAGGAAGAGCCAAATTTTGTCCGAAAAGTTTCTGTGTGTGTTCATGGGGATGAACAAGGAAGTTAGGGTTTAGATTTTGTTACTTTTTCTATTTGCAAAATATTCTAAAAGAAAGATAGTCAAGAACCCGATAACAGCAAAAAGAATGGCAAATAAGACTTGAGGATCTCCTTCAAAATGTTGAGGCAAAATGCTTTTGTCAATGAATGGAACAAGTTCGCCGGCAGAATTCTCCCGATATTCCACTACTTTTTTCCACGGCCAAATTTTATTGAGAGCGCCTACCATAAAGCCGGTGAGAGCGGCAAGTGTGAGGTTTTTATGATGTTTAAACATCCAATTTAATGCCCTGGAGAAAACTTTTAATCCTGTTATGGCCCCAAGTGCAAAAATAACCAACCTAATGAAAGCCGGTCCCAGAACGGAAGTGTCCATTTTTAAAAGTCCGTCGGTCAGCTGCGTAATGATACCAATAACACCCGAGTATGCCCCTAGCAGAAGTAAAACAAATGCCCCGGAAATTCCCGGCAGAATCATGGCGATGATAGCTATGAAACCTGCGAAAAACAAAAACCAATTATTTTCTGTTGTTCCCAGAGGTTCTGCAATCGTAATAAGATAGGAGAGGACACTGGCAATAACAAGCAGAGTTATTTCTCCGATTTTCCAATTCTTGATTTGCTGTGCCACATAAACGATACTTGCCACTACCAGTCCGAAAAAAAAGGACCAAACTAAAACAGGATAGGTATCGAGAAGATAAATAATGAGTTTGGCAAAAGAAACTATGCTCACCCCGATCCCCAAAAATAAAGCTAATAAGAATGACAGGTTGTACTGATTCCAAGCGGTTTTAAATCCTTGTTGCTTCCAAATTTTGAAGATCCCAAAATCAAGTTTATGAATAGTTTCTATTAATTCTTCATAGATTCCTGATATAAAGGCTATTGTTCCTCCTGAAACTCCGGGTACTACATCTGCTGCACCCATGGCCAATCCTTTGGCAGTAATGAGAAGATAATCTTTAATGCGACGTGTCATAAAATATTAAATGTCGCCAAACTTACGCAAATTAATGCGATGGTTTTTTATGTTCGGCTACAATCTGCTTCACCCGTTTCAACTTGTAAACCATTGGGAACAACTCTTCAATTATCATAAGAAATTCGGGTTCTGCATGTAATCCGTTATGAAGATGAAATTCTCCCTTATGATAATCTTTTAAGGAGAAATAAAGACCGGAAAGACGATATTCAATTTCAGGATGTTCCGGATAAAACTCAAGTGCCTGCAAAAGATTTGTTATGGCGCTATCATACTCACCCAGACGTGTGAGTAGATCACTTCGCGTTAACCATGACTCGAGTTCATAATTTCCCAGCTCCAGAGCTTTTCGATAACCTATTTCTGCTTCTTCCAAATTTTTTAATTTTTTGTGGATTTTAGCATATCGCTTCCAAAAGGAGATTACTTCCGGGTCAATGGAAATTGCTTTTTCAATATAATATTGGGCTTTATGTATATCTCCCGCCTTGTAAAAATGATCACTGATAGCATTCCAGGCTCGCGTCTCGCCGGAATCTATTTCCACGCTTCTCAGATAATAATCAAGGGCCAATTCGGTCTGACCCAGTTTTTCATAACATTTTCCAATTCTCAATAAAGCATATGAAGTAGGATCATTAATTGACAAGGTTATGGTATAATTTTCTATTGCTTCATCAAAACGTTTCAGTTTCTCAAGAATTTTTCCTTTTTCAAAATAAGCTCCCAAGAAGGAATCATCGCTGATAATGGCAAAGTCAATGGCTGCCAGAGCCTTCCCAAATTCTTTTTGTTTATAATATAATTTTGCCAGTTGCATCCAGGCAATTTCTGAATAAGGATGCGCTTCAATGAAATCATTAAGGAAGTTTACAGCTTCATCGGTGCGTTCTAAATATTCATAGCTGAAAACGATATTGTAAAGGGCTCCGACGTCTTCCTCATCGTGTTCAAGGCATCTCTGAAAATTTAATAATGCATTTTCATAATCATCCATAAACATATATTCCATCCCGATCATGGAGAATATTTCGGCAGGATCATCTGTTAATTCAAGCGCGTGCTCAAGATAGGTTACGGCTTCACGATGTTGGTATTTTCGAGATAGAATATTGGCTTTTTGAATATAAATGTCTTCATTATCTCGTTCCAAATCTGAAACCTCATCAAGTAGGGTCTCAGCTTCTTCCAATTTATCTTCTATAACAAAGACTTCTACTTGAAACAATTTTAAATAAGTACTTGTGGGATGCTGTTCCAATCCGAGTTTGAGTGCTTTTTTAGCCAAAGCCATTTTACCGCTATCCAAATAAAAAAGCACGATGTTCTCAAATTCTTCAGAGTCAAAAAAAAGAATCTGATTTGTCTTCAACATCGCTTCGAATCTTTCTATCGGAAGTCGGTTTGGCTCATCAGGTTCTGTATGCATATTGAGAATATTAAAATAATAGTTCCTTTTTAAAGGTAAGGTTTTGATGGGGAATTCAAAGGATATGCCATTTTTCTTGTTAACGAACTTATTAACAAGATTTTGAAATGCTTAATTTAAAAAAATCAAATTGTCATACAATGGATTTATGCCTGATCCAAGACATCTAAAATAATCCGGCACCCTTCCTCAATCTCTTGATTGCTAATGGTTAACGGAGGGGTGATTCGCAGCGCTCTGCCTTCAAATAAAAGCCAGAATAGGATTAACCCACGATTTTTGCATTCCAAAATCACTTTCGTTGCCAGATCGGCACTTTCAAGCATAGGTGCCAGCATCAATCCCCGCCCACGAATTTCTAATATGCGCGGATGTTGGAGTAATTTTCGAAATAATTTTTCCTTTTCATAAACTTGTGCCATTAGGTCAGTCTCTAAAAGTTCTTTCAGAGTAGCCAAAGAGGCAGCTGCTATTACCGGATTGCCACCAAACGTAGTGACATGTCCCAATTTAGGATTATCCTTTAAAAGCTCCATTACCTCGTGAGCAGCAGTGAAGGCTCCCACCGGCATACCCGAAGCCATCCCTTTTCCCATCACCAAAATGTCAGGTACAATTCCGAAATGTTCAAATCCGAATAATTTTCCGGTGCGACCGAACCCCGGTTGAATTTCATCCAAGATTAATAGGGCCCCTGTTTCATCACATCGTTCTCGAACCTTTTTCAGGTATTGATTTTCGGGCTGAATAAATCCGGCTCCTCCTTGAATGGTTTCTAGAATAATGGCCGCTGTGGAAGTTGTTATTTTTTGTAGATCTTCTAAATTATTGAAAGTAATAGGATGACAATCCGGAATCAATGGTTTAAAAGGATTCTTACGTTCCTCATAACCCATCACACTCATTGAGCCCATTGTGTTTCCATGATAGGCATGGTGGGCATAAAGAATTTCGGTTCTCCCTGTTGCTCGGCGTGCTAATTTAAGGGAGCCTTCAATAGCCTCAGTCCCGCTGTTAACTAAATAAGTTGTATTGAGCCTGTCTGGTAAATTTTCAGCCAGTAATTTCGCAAACTCTACTGCCGGAGATTGAATATACTCTCCATACACCATCACGTGCATATACTTATCTACCTGAGATTTAATGGCCTCCGTAATGCGATGATAACCATGACCGAGGGTACAGGCGGAAACGCCTGCAACGAAATCTAAATGTTTATTTCCTTCTGAATCATAAATATAACTTCCTTTGGCGTGAGATATTTCCAGTGCCAATGGGTGAGGGGAGGTCTGTGCTTGATATTTAAAAAAATCCGTTTTCATATTCTTTCTGCTGATAAATTCGAATAAGAAGACTCTCTATTTCTCTTCCGATTCCTTTGGCTCATCTGCCCGATGTTTCAATTCTTCCGGTGTCAGTTTAGATTCTGCGGGAAGATTCTCACGTATCTCAGAAGAATCAAAGAATCTTGCTTCCTTTTTGGGTAATGGAATCCCTTTTATGGCCGGTAATTCCGGTTCCGGTTTTCCTTTAAATAAATCTTCTACTTCATAAAGTCTTTCTTCTCCCCGCCACTCAAAACCGGGGAGAATTCGGGCATTTTCAGGAAACTTCGATTCAGGATAGAGCTTTCCCGGAACTTTCTTAATAAAACGTATTCCTGTTATTTCCTGCTTCTCCAAATAAATTTGAATGGAACTGGCCAGTGTATGATTAATCCCGATGAGCTCTTCATTCTCATTTCTTGAAAAATAAATTACTTGCGTATTTCGGTTAATGTTTATGGTGTCCAGCTCATTATTAGTGAAGAGACCAACCAAACTTTCACCTTTCACCTGATTATAACCAAGGCTGTCTTTTTGGATTATAAACGCATTGTTAAAAACCTTGAGCGTATCTAATTGCTCTGTTTCAGGATTCGAAATAAGATGAATGGTATCTCCCGAAATTTGATTATCACCGTTCCACAACACCGGTCGTCGCAGGAGTTTTGTAATTCCGGTTCGTTCGTTCGTATATATAGAATCACATTTCCCGCTCATGGCTTCTTCTCCCGGAGCGCCCGGTCGGAAAAGACGAGCTCGGTAAAACCCTTTGATGATCCGATTGTCCGGCTTTCCGGTAATACGGAGTGTATCGGCATGAACATAAAGAGTATCCCTGTCTCTAATAGTTCTTGCCACCGCTCTTTTTGTAATAAAAACCGAATCTTTATCTCGGAAAACTTCCCCGTAATGTCCGGTAATTATACTTTTATTCAGGGTGTCAATAACCTGAATGTTGTTGGTGGCTGATGCAAAGTTTCGATTTCTGTCAAAATAAAGGCTATCGCCATAAAGGACTCGGTTTTCATAATCGATCCGTGAATTTTGAACAAAATATCCCTGGTCTTTTCGTGTGTCATAATATCCGCGTTCTGCATAAATTTTGCTGTTTTCGCCTTCAATTGTTGACGGACCATACAAAAAAGCTCCGCCACTGTCTGCATAGAAATCAAGGCGCTCACTGTTTAAAACATACTTCGGATTTACAATTTTTACGTCACTTAGAAACTGGTACTTCTTGTTTTGGGTGAAGTAACTTCCATATTTGCTAGTCAGAACGCTGGCCGAGTCTCTTACGGTTCCGCCGGTGCGATAGTATGCTCGTTGTTTTATTCGATTAAAGAATAAGGTGTCCGTTTCAAGCCTGGTTTTGGGTTCAGTTAAAACTACTTTTCCACTGGCAAATGCAAATTGGGTATCTCCGTTATATTCTGCATAATTGCTGGTAAGAGAAACGGTGTCTCCTTGAGTAATTCGAACCTGCCCGTAAGCTTTCACAAAATTATTTTTAAGGTAAACGAAAGCCTGATCACACCACATTTCAATTCCGTCGTGGACAATATACACTTGTCCGGTAGCATCTTTTGTGTAAATGGCAGCGTCGGGAAATTCAGGTCTAATTTCGAGATATCCGGACTGAATGTCGATTTTCTGTTTATTCTGAGCCGCGAGTTCAAAAACAGAAAGCAGTATAAAAAGAATGTATATAGCAAATGGCATCCTGTTCATACGCTTTCAATCAAAATGGGTTCTAGTTATTAGCTTCTGTGAATAGTTTGAGTACGATCGGGACCCACGGAAACGATTGCAATTGGGATCTCCAGTTCTCTCTCCAAAAATTCAATATAGGCCGTTAATTCTTCGGGCAGACTTTCTGCTGTAGTCATTCCCGTTAAATCTGCCTGCCATCCCTTCATTTCTTTATAAATAGGAGTTACATTCTCAGCCTCAATAGAGTAGGGTAGATGATGAATTGTTTCTCCTTTATACCTGTAGGCAGTACAAACCTTGATTTTTTCGAATCCGCTCAGCACGTCGGCTTTCATCATTATCAGTTGGGTAACACCGTTTACTTGCACAGCATAACGAAGAGCTACCAGATCCAGCCAGCCGCAACGTCTTGGCCTTCCGGTAACGGCTCCAAACTCATTCCCGATTTTGGCAATCTTGGCTCCGGTTTCATCAAAGAGTTCTGTTGGGAAGGGACCGCTTCCCACCCGTGTGGTATAAGCTTTGAAAATTCCGAATACATCCTTTACTTTGTTTGGAGCTATTCCCAAACCGGTACAGGCTCCGGCGGCAGTTGTATTGGAAGAGGTCACAAATGGATATGTTCCGAAATCGATATCCAATAAAGATCCTTGTGCGCCTTCTGCAAGAATGGTTTTTCCTTCTTTTTGTGCTTGAAATATGTATTCTTCACTGTCTATAAAAGTGAGGGATTTCAACACTTCTACAGCTGTAAAAAATTCAGCTTCCAGATCGGCAAGATCATACTGGATGTCCACGTCATAAAAATGAATCATGGCCTCGTGTTTATCAGCCAAGGCACGATATTTCTCTTGCCAGTTGTCCATTTCCAAATCTCCAACCCGGATTCCGTTTCTACCCGTTTTGTCCATGTAAGTAGGACCTATTCCCTTTAATGTGGAACCTATTTTTGCCTTCCCTTTTGATGCTTCAGATGCTGCATCCAATAGACGGTGTGTAGGTAGAATGAGATGCGCTTTTCTGGAAATAAATAGATTCTTTTTATAGTCGATATTATATTTCTCCAGCCCCTCGAGTTCCTTGGCAAAAACTACCGGATCAATCACCACGCCATTACCTATAAGATTAATGGCATTTTTATGAAAAATCCCTGAAGGAATGGTTCGCAAAACATGTTTAATTCCGTCAAATTCCAAGGTGTGTCCGGCATTGGGGCCGCCTTGAAAACGAGCTATTATGTTATAATTTTTTGTGAGGACATCAACGATTTTACCTTTTCCTTCGTCTCCCCATTGTAATCCAAGTAGTAAGTCTACTGCCATAATTTTAGTCGCGATTGTTTGCTCCGTTAGGTTGTTGAGCATTTGATTTTCTCTCGCCATAGAAGTAGAGCGAGTGGTTGGTTATTTCAATATTAAAAACTTCTTCAATGGTTTTTTTGATAGAGTATATACGGGGATCGCAAAATTCTATCACTTCTCCATTTGACAGGATTATGTGGTCATGATTTCTGTCAAAATAAGATTTTTCATAATGAGCCTGATTTTGTCCGAATTGATGTTTCCGAACCAGCCCGCATTCCAATAACAATTCTATGGTATTATAAAGCGTAGCACGGCTTACACGGTAATTTTTGTTCTTCATGTTTATGTAGAGCGATTCGATGTCAAAATGTTCTTCGCTATCATAAATTTCCTGAAGAATAGCATACCGTTCAGGCGTTTTTCGGTGTCCTTTTTCTTCCAAAAATTCTGTAAAAACTTTTTTTACAATTTCTTGATGATGTATGTCTGTTTTTGAGCTCATAAATTCAAGGCGCAAAGTTACTCAATATTTTAGAGTCTGGTAACCTTATCGATTCCGTTTATTTTTTTAATACTCTCCATCAAAGTGGTAAGGATGGTCTTGTTTTTTACGATTACAAGAATTTTCCCGGTAAAGATTCCGTCATTACTGTCAAAATGCACACTCTTCATGTCTATGTGATGCGCATTAGAAATGATTCTCGTTACTTCGTTTACTAATCCGATGGTGTCGATTCCACTGATTTCGAGCTTGGCTGTAAATTCACTTTGTGTGGAATCAATCCATTGTGCAGGGAGAATTCTGTAGCTGTAATTACTTCTGAGTTGAAGGGCATTGGGACAATTATTCTTATGGACTTTTATTCCTTCATTGATGGTAACAAATCCGAAAACATCATCTCCCGGTATTGGATTACAGCAATTTGCCATTTTATAATCAAGTTTTTCCTGATCTTTTCCAAATACGAGTTGATCAAACTTTTCTGTAATTTCTTCCCGATGAACATCTTCCTGAGACGGTTTGCGCATTCTGTTTTTAAAGAAATTCAGGAAGGTATTTCCGCGAGAGGCAACAAAATCTTTTAATTTCTGATTGTCTATTATTCCGGCACCAACACGGTAGAATAAATCTAAACTCGTCTTTAAATGAAAGTAGGCTACCATTTGATTAATAGTCTTTTCATCAAAAGGTATTTTCATGGATTTCAATTTTCTGCCAAGTGCCACTTTTCCTTCATCGGCAATACGTTTTTGCTCACTTTTTAAAGAAGACTTTATTTTAGATCTGGCCCTGCCGGTGGTGGCATAGTTTAGCCAGCTGGCAGAAGGTTGTTGATTATCAGAGGTTATGACCTCCACTTGGTCTCCGCTTTTTAATTCATGACTCAACGGAACAAGTTTTCCGTTTACTCTAGTTCCACGGGTATGCATGCCAATTTCAGTATGTACATGAAAGGCAAAGTCTAGGGCCGTAGCTCCTTTGGGTAAAGAATATAAATCTCCTTTTGGAGAGAAAACAAAGATTTCTTTAGCGTAAAGATTTAGTTTGAATTCTTCAACAAAGTCAACAGCGCTGATTTCTGAATTCTCAAGCGTTTCTTGAAGCTTGTTGAGCCAGCTTTCAAGACCTGCATCTTCCTTCTCCTTGTGCTTGTATTTATAATGGGCAGCAAACCCTTTTTCTGCAATTTCGTTCATGCGCTCACTCCTGATTTGCACTTCTACCCAGCGCCCTTTTGGCCCCATTACGGTTATGTGCAATGCTTCATATCCCGTAGATTTAGGGGAAGAGATCCAATCCCGTAACCTGGTGGGATTGGGTCTGAAGTGATCGGTAACAATGGAATATATTTTCCACGCAAAGAACTTCTCGTTCTCAGGATTGCTTTTATATACAATACGAACGGCAAACTTGTCATAGACTTCATCAAAACTGACATTTTGAGCAAGCATTTTTCTCCGAATCGAAAATATAGATTTTGGTCTTCCTTTGATTTCATATTGTAAATTTTCGGCATCTAAGGAATCTTTTATAACCTTATTAAAGGCTTGAATGTATGCATCTTGCTCTTCTTTGCTTTCATTGATTCTGCCCAGAATATCTGCATAAACTTCCGGCTCGGTAAATTTCAATCCCAGATCTTCAAGTTCAGTCTTGATATTATATAACCCAATCCGATGAGCCAGAGGTGCATAGATATATAAGGTCTCTGAGGCAATTTTCTTCTGTTTATCGGGCGCCATAGAATCCATAGTTTGCATGTTATGGAGACGGTCTGCAATCTTGATAATGATCACACGAATATCCTCATTTAACGTGAGCAACATTTTCCGAAAATTTTCTGCTTGAATAGAAACATCTTCAGACATGGAAATATTCGCAATTTTGGTGAGCCCGTCCACAATTCGGGCTACAGTGGTGCCAAACATTCTTTCAATATCTTCCAAAGTATAGTTGGTGTCTTCTACCACATCGTGTAATAGAGCGGCGGCAATTGAAGTAGCATCCAAACCTATTTCTGAGGCAACAATTTTAGCAACAGCAATGGGATGAAAGATATACGCTTCTCCACTTTTTCGTCGCTGTTCTTTATGGGCATCTACGGCCACATCAAAAGCATTGCGAATCAATTTTTTATCTTCTTCAGAGAGCGTTCGGTAACTTATTTTCAGCAGCTCCTTATATTGTTTGGCTATCTGTTTATTTTCTTTTTCTAGTGCAGCTTCGGTCATTTCCATAGGTACAGGACTTTCGATTGAATTAAAAGTACAAATTTGATTCCAATTTTACAATTCGTAAAACAAGCCGAATGTGTTCTCATCTGTTTATGAAGGCAGATTTTCGGAACAAGGTTTGCACTTGCAAAATAGAACAAAAACAGTATATTCCCATTTAGAGAAATTATAAGTATGAAAAAGAAAATTGAAACGGAAAGTCTTCCTATAAAACTTTGGCTTGATGATATTGAAAATGGCGCATTAGAACAAGCCAAAGATCTGGCCAATCTACCTGTGGCATTCCGGCATATTGCAATCATGCCCGATTCACATCAAGGGTTTGGGATGCCTATAGGTGCTATTCTTGCAACTAAAGATGCCATTATTCCCAATGCCGTGGGAGTGGATATAGGGTGTGGAATGTGTTCGTTGAAAACAAATCATCATGATTTAGAGCTTTCTGATTTAAAGCAAATTATGTCTGAAATCAGACGCACGATTCCTGTAGGATTTAAACATCATCCCCATCGGCAGGAAGAGAAATGGATGCCGAAAATTTCAGGAAATTTTCCGATTGTTTCCCAAGAATATGAACGGGGATTATATCAAATAGGAACCTTGGGAGGAGGAAACCATTTCATTGAGATACAAAAAGGTTCTGACGGGTTTATCTGGATCATGGTGCACTCCGGATCACGAAATATTGGCTATACCGTAGCAAATTATTACCATAAAAAGGCAGTGGCGGAAACAAAAAAGAGGCAAAATGGCAACGTGCCGAAAGATTTATCCTATTTCTTGAAAGGTAGCGCCGAATTTGACAATTATTTCAATGAAATGAACTACTGTATTGAGTTTGCTTTGCAAAATCGGAAACTGATGATGGAACGCGTCAAAGAAGCTTTTCTTTCGGTATTACCACAAACACATTTCACCAATTTTATTAATAAACCCCACAATTTTGCAGCTTATGAAAATCATTTTGATGAAGATGTGATTGTACACAGAAAAGGCGCTACACGTGCCGAGTTTGGCGAATGGGGAATGATTCCCGGGTCTCAGGGCAGTTATTCCTATTTGGTTAAGGGAAAAGGAAACCCCATGTCTTTTAATTCTTGTTCACACGGAGCAGGAAGAAAAATGAGCAGAGCTCAAGCAAGGAAAAATTTGAATTTAAAAGATGAAGTGGCTGCACTGAATAAAAAAGGAGTGCTTCACGCCGTTCGTCATCAAAAGGATCTGGATGAAGCACCCAGTTCTTACAAAGACATTGAATCTGTTATGAAACTTCAGGAGGATCTTGTAGATGTTCAAATAGAATTAACGCCTCTGGCGGTTATTAAAGGCTGATGATGTGTCGGAATCGTTAAAAAGAATATTATTTTTGCCATTCAAACATTTTTATGTCCAGAGCTTCTTATTTTGCGCCTACTTATTCTGAAAATTTATCATCAGGAACCGTCACCTGGCAATCTCCCAGCAATATCGCGTTGATTAAATACTGGGGGAAGTATGGAGATCAGCTTCCGAAAAATGCTTCATTGAGTTTTACATTAAATA
>Ga0079224_100003063_pt1 | contig 20795 bp, 13 predicted proteins | sample Stecom2015_FD_80414 | JGI IMG/M metagenome (GOLD analysis project Ga0079224, IMG submission 80414) | Agricultural soil microbial communities from Utah to study Nitrogen management - Steer compost 2015 | ecosystem: Environmental > Terrestrial > Soil > Agricultural land | place: USA: Utah...
AGGTTGGAGCCGATAAATCCGGCCACGCCGGTAATCAGCCAGGTTTTTGGTGCGGCCTGGAGGTTGTGCAGGGTTTGTTGGTAGGTAGTCACTGTTTAGGTCCTTTTTGGGTCTACCGTCTGACGTCTGACGCTTGACGTCTGACGCTTTTTTGGTGCGGTCGGCAAGTCATGGACACCAGCAAAGCTTCGCGTATACATATCTCGGCAACTGGCAACGCTTGCATCCCCATCCGATCTTCTCAGCGTCAGACGTCGAGCGTCAGACGTCAGACCCAGGCTTCAAAGCCGCAAATCCGCCTCATCCGCACCGAACACATACTTGAGGTCATAGAGCACTCCGCCCTCCCGCAGCAGGGTTCTGACACCGCCACTGCCGAGGGTGCGGAACTCTCGGTGGGCCACGGCGACAATGGCGGCGTCATAGGCGTCGGGTTGCGGCTGTGCCACCAGCTCCAGGCCGTATTCGTGGCGGGCGTCATCCGGGTTGACCCAGGGGTCGTGGACGTCCACGGTCACGCCGTAGTCCTGGAGCTCGGCGATCACATCCACCACCTTGGTGTTGCGGATATCCGGACAGTTTTCCTTGAAGGTGAGGCCCAGCATCAACACCCGGGAACCCTCCACCTGGAGGCGCTGCTTGAGCATCTTCTTGACCAACTGGGCGGCCACATGGCGGCCCATGCCGTCGTTGATGCGCCGTCCGGCGAGGATCACTTCCGGGTGATAGCCGATAGCCTGGGCCTTGTAGGTGAGGTAGTAGGGGTCGACACCGATGCAGTGCCCGCCCACCAAACCGGGGCGAAACGGCAGAAAATTCCACTTGGTGCCCGCGGCCTCGAGCACCGCCTCGGTGTCGATACCCAGGCGCCCGAAAATTACTGCCAGCTCGTTGATCAGGGCGATGTTCAAGTCCCGCTGGGTGTTTTCGATCACCTTGGCGGCCTCCGCCACCCGGATGGAGGGGGCCATATGGGTGCCCGCGCTAACAATGCTGCGATAGAGCTCGTTGACAAACACCGCCGCCGCCTCCGTCGAACCCGAGGTCACCTTGACGATGGACGTGAGCCGGTGCTGCTTGTCGCCCGGGTTGATCCGCTCCGGGCTGTAGCCCACATAAAAATCCCGATTGTAGGTCAGCCCGGAAACCCGCTCGATCACCGGCACACACTCCTCCTCCGTCGCCCCCGGATAGACGGTGGACTCGTAGACCACCACATCGCCGGCCTTGATCACCTGGCCAATGGTTTCCGAGGCCCGCCGCAGCGGGGTCAGGTCCGGCTGGCGGTGGTCGTCCACCGGGGTGGGCACGGTGACCACATAGACAGTGGCCGCCGCCAGGTCCGCCAGCTCGGCGCTGAACCTCAGCTGCGGGGCCGCTGACAGCTCCTCGGCGGAGACTTCCAGGGTGGCGTCCTCCCCCCGCCGCAGCTCGGCGATGCGGGCGGCATTGATATCGAATCCCAGGGTGGCGTAGCGGCGGCCAAATTCCACCGCCAGGGGCAGGCCCACATAGCCGAGGCCGATAACGGCGATACAGGTTTCCGGGGACAGTTGCTGCATGGTGATTCCTTTGCGTGAAAATCCGAACACCGGGCTGACCAACGGGGCAGGAGACGGCTGGTTACGGGGCGAGACGATAGCATATGGCACCGCCATCCGACAGTTTAGGGCGGTGGATTGCCGCCCCTTGCCGCCAACTCTGGCCTTGCAGGGCGCCGTCGGGGGGCGCGCGTCGGCACGGCACATATGGAACCATTGCTGTCCCACAGTTATTCGGATGACTACCGGTAACTGTGGCGCCACCTTGAGTTTTCCTGAGGGGCTCAGGTCTCCCAATAAATTTGGGGCATCAATGATCTGAAACAAATAAAACGGAAATCTCACAAGGATTGACACAATATTACTGATAGTCTCACAATGTGCGACACTTTTATCTCATGTGTCAGACGAGGCTACCAATGAAAATAGGCGATATCGATCTCTCCAACCCCGAGACCTTTGTGCAGGGCGTGCCCCACGACTACTTCGCCCTGCTGCGCCGCGAAGCCCCGGTGTGCTGGCAGCCCCGTGCCGGCGGTGGCGGCTTCTGGTCCATTACCCGCTACGACGATATCGCGGAAGTGGAACGCAACGTGGAGGTGTTCACCAACCGCACCAACATTAGCCCGCTGCCGGTGCCGGAATCCACCCTGGCCACCACCATCGACCGCTCCATCATCCTCAGCGACCCGCCGCGCCACACCTTCCTGCGCCGCTCCATCATGAGCGCCTTCACCCCCAGGGCCCTGGCCAAGCTGGAGGAGCGCATCAAGCAGTGCGCGGTGGAGGCCATCGACGCAGTGATCGAAAAGGGCGAGTGCGACTGGCACGATGTGGCCGCCTACACCCCCATTGAGGTGGTCGCCGATATCCTCGGGGTGCCGGCCTATGACCGCCAGCGCCTCTACGACTGGGCCAACGCCATGTTCGGCTCCACCGACCCGGAACTGTCGAGCCCCATGCAGAACATGATGGGCGCCATGCAGATGCTGTCCTACGCCCGGCGCATGGCCCAGGAGCGCCGCGCCAATCCGGGTGACGACGTGTTCAGCCTGATCGCCCTGGCGGAGGAGGACGGCGAGCGCCTCTCCGAACTCGACCTCGGCGCCACCTTTATCGTTCTGGCCACCGCCGGCAACGAGACCACCCGCACCCAGTTTCTCCAGGGCACCCTGGCGCTGATCGAAAACCCCGACGCCATGGCCGCCCTGCGCGCGGACCTCAGCCTGCTGCCCAACGCGGTGGAAGAAATGCTGCGCTACACCACCCCGGCGCTGGGCTTCGGCCGCAAGGCGGTGCAGGATGTGGTGATCAACGGCCAGCAGATCAGCGCCGGCGACCAGGTGATGATGTGGTACTGCTCGGGCAACCGGGATGAGACGGTTTTTGACGACCCCGACACCTTCGACATCCACCGCCGCAACGCCAGGAACCACCTGGCCTTCGGCGCCAGCGGCGGCATTCACCGCTGCCTGGGTTCGATGCTGGCGCGCAAGGAATTGATCGAGATGTTCACCGCCCTGGTCACCCGGGTCCCCGACATCCAGCTGGCCGGACCGGTGGCGCGGTTGCGCTCCAACTTCACCAATGGCATCAAGCACATGCCGGTGCGCTTCACCCCGGGCAAGGCTCAGGGTGACACCGCCCACGTCAGCATGTACGCCACCGGCAAGAGCCGTGGCGCCCTGCCCGCCCCCGCGGCCCCCACAGCCGTGCTGCAACCCCTGGCCGGCCACCACATCCAGCTGGCGCCCCTGGCCCAGGTGAGCCTGGACCTGGGCATTCCCCAAATCATCGCCGACGGCCCCAAGGGCACCCGGCTGATGGTCGACGTCGTCAGCGCTGAATGGCGCGGCGAGCGCCTCAGCGCCCGCCAGATCAGCGGTCCCGCCGGGGACTGGGCGCTGGTGGACAACGACGGCACCCTGTATATAGACGTCCGGGCCACCATCCTCACCGACGACGGAGCCACCATTCTGGTTACTTATCAGGGCCGCTCCGACTACGGCAAGGCCGGTGCCGCGCCCCTGATTATCGCCCCGACCTTTGAGACCAGCGACCCCCGCTACCGCTGGCTGAACAAGGTGCAGGCGGTGGGCCGCGGCCACTCGGAGGGCATGAGCCGCTTGGTGTACGATATCTACGAAGTCCGTTAGATGACAAACCAGGCCCGACCATGAATCCCGAACCCTCTGCCACCAGTCTTGTCCAGTTCAACGATGATGTCGTTAGGCGCGCCCTGCAGGCAACGGCCCGCTGTGTGGAGCGGTTCGGGTTCCACAAGGTTTCCATGGAGCACATCGCCGCCGAATCGGGAATTTCCAGGGCCACCCTGTACCGCCGCTTCGGCAACCGCGAGACCATTCTTATCGCCTTGATCCAGGAACTCGCCCAGCCCTTCGTGGCGGACAGCCAGCGCGCGGCGGCCAGGGCGACGACCTTCAGGGAGCGCCTTGAGCTCAGCACCCTCTACGCGGTGAGGGAAATTCTGAAATATCCCGCACTCAAGGCGTTTTTCGAAATGGACGCCCTGCCCCACTCGCAAAACCTGATCCGCCCCGTGTACCGGCAGCTGATGGAGGCCAACCTGGTACCGACCCTCGACGCCGCGCGGGCGAAAGGCGAATTGCGGGAGGGGCTGGAGACCGAAGACCTCATCGAATGGCTGATGCGCAATTTTTTGCTGCTGGTGGCCGACGGCCCCTGGCAGGAAGAGGCGCTGATGCGGCGTATTCGCCACTACATCCTGCCGGTGCTGATCGTCGACCCGGCGCCCCTGGCCGGCGCCAAACCACCGGCGGCAGAACCTGCCGTTGCCAAACAGTTGCGAGATCTGGAGCGCCGGGTTGCCGAGCTTCAGCAGGCTGTGGGGTCACTGCGCCAGGAATTGTACCCGGCTCCCCCGAAGTAGTTTGCCCGGCTGTTGGGCGGGGTCGCGAAAAGCCACCCCGGGGCTGTGGCCGGCCTACGAAGCAGTAAAAGAGCCCTAAAGTCAGCGCCATTCGCCATAGAGTTGCTTTATAGCCAGCCCTCGACCATTATTTGCCCCTTTGCCAAGCAACCGACGGAATCCATGGATACCATTGCCATACGGGGCGCCAAAACCCACAACCTCAAGAACATCGACCTCGACCTGCCCCGGGACAAGCTGATCGTGATCACCGGCCTGTCCGGCTCCGGCAAGTCGTCCCTGGCCTTCGACACCCTCTATGCCGAGGGCCAGCGGCGCTATGTGGAGTCCCTGTCCGCCTATGCCCGCCAGTTTCTGTCGATCATGGAAAAGCCCGATGTGGAGCATATCGAGGGCCTGTCGCCGGCGATTTCCATCGAGCAGAAGTCCACCTCCCACAACCCCCGCTCCACGGTGGGCACCATCACCGAGATCTACGACTACCTGAGGCTGCTCTACGCCCGGGTGGGGGAACCCCGCTGCCCGGACCATGACCAGCCCCTGGCCGCCCAGACCGTGAGCCAGATGGTGGACACGGTGCTGGCCATGGCGGAGGACACCAAGTTGCTGTTGCTGGCGCCCGTTGTCCGCGACCGCAAGGGGGAGCACCTGCACGTTTTCGACCAGTTGCGGGGCCAGGGTTTTGTCCGGGTGCGGGTCAACGGCAAGGTCTATGAACTGGACGAAGTGCCCAAGCTGGAGAAGAACAAGAAGCACCGCATCGAGGCGGTGGTGGACCGCTTCAAGGTGCGGGACGACATCGGCCTGCGCCTGGCGGAATCCTTCGAAACCGCCTTGAACCTATCCGACGGCATCGCGGTGATCGCCCCCATGGAGCCCGGCAGCGACCGCGGGGAGCAGGTATTTTCCTCCCGCTTTGCCTGCCCGGTGTGCGACTACAGCATCAGCGAGCTGGAGCCCCGGCTGTTCTCCTTCAACAATCCCGCCGGCGCCTGCCCCAGCTGCGACGGCCTGGGGGTGAAGCAGTTTTTCGATGTCGACCGGGTGGTCCAGCACCCGGAGGCCACCCTCGCCGAGGGCGCCGTGCGGGGCTGGGACAGGCGCAACCTGTTCTACTTCAATATGCTCAGTTCCCTTGCCGACCACTACGGCTTTGCTATCGACACCCCCTACCAGAAGCTGAAGGCCGCCCACCAGCAGGTCATCCTGTTCGGCACCGGCGACGAGGAGATCACCTTCAACTACGTCAACGACCGGGGCACCGTGTTCAAGCGCAAGCACCGCTTCGAGGGCATCATCCCCAACCTGGAGCGCCGCTACCGGGAAACCGAATCCCAGTCGGTGCGGGAGGACATGAGCAAGTACATCAGCAGCCAGCACTGCCCCGAGTGCGGCGGCGCCAGGCTCACCAGAGCCGCCCGCCACGTCTTTGTCGACCACAGGCCCCTGCCGGACATCACCGCCCTGCCGGTGGGCAGCCTGGCGGACTACTACGCCAAGCTCCGCCTCAAGGGCCAGCGGGGTGAAATCGCCGAAAAAATCCTCAAGGAGATCCGCGAGCGCCTGCACTTCCTGGTGGACGTGGGCCTCAACTACCTGACCCTGGACCGCAGCGCCGATACCCTGTCCGGCGGCGAGGCCCAGCGCATCCGCCTTGCCAGCCAGATCGGCGCCGGCCTGGTGGGGGTGATGTATATCCTCGACGAACCCAGCATCGGCCTCCACCAGCGGGACAACGAGCGCCTGCTGGGCACCCTCACCCGGCTGCGGGACCTGGGCAACACGGTGATCGTGGTGGAACACGACGAGGACGCCATCCGCGCCGCCGACCACGTCGTCGACATCGGCCCCGGGGCCGGGGTCCACGGCGGGCGGATCATCGCCCAGGGCAGGGTGGCGGACATCATCAAGGCCCGGGAGTCCCTGACCGGCCAGTATCTGTCGGGCAAGAAGGCCATCGCCATCCCCGCCAAACGCCACGCCGCCCGCGACGGCCAGGTGCTCACCATCAAGGGCGCCAGCGGCAACAATCTCCAGAACGTCGATGTCAGCATCCCCGTGGGTGTGCTCACCTGTATCACCGGGGTGTCGGGCTCCGGCAAGTCCACCCTGATCAACGAAACCCTGCACCCCCTGGCGGCCACCGCCCTGAACAAGGCCACCACCCTCAAGGCGGCGCCCCACAAGGCGGTGGAGGGCCTGGAGCATTTCGACAAGTGCGTGGATATCGACCAGAGCCCCATCGGCCGCACACCCCGCTCCAACCCGGCCACCTACACCGGCATCTTCACCCCGGTGCGGGACCTGTTCACCGCCACCCAGGAGGCCCGCTCCCGGGGCTACAAGGCCGGGCGCTTCTCCTTCAACGTCAAGGGCGGCCGCTGCGAAGCCTGCCAGGGAGACGGGGTTACCAAGGTGGAGATGCACTTTTTGCCCGACATCTACGTCACCTGCGACGTGTGCAAGGGCCAGCGCTACAACCGGGAGACCCTGGAGGTGCGCTACAAGGGCAAGAACATCCACGAGGTGCTGGATATGACCGTGGAGGACGCCCGCCAGTTTTTCGACCCGGTGCCGTCCATCGCCACCAAGCTGCAAACCCTGATGGACGTGGGCCTGTCCTATATCCGCCTCGGCCAGGCCGCCACCACCCTCTCCGGCGGCGAGGCCCAGCGGGTCAAGCTCAGCCGCGAACTGTCCAAGCGGGATACGGGCAAAACCCTGTATATCCTCGACGAACCCACCACCGGCCTGCACTTCCACGATATCCAGCAACTGCTGAATGTGCTCCACCGCCTGCGGGACCACGGCAACACCGTGGTGGTGATTGAGCACAACCTGGATGTGATCAAGACCGCCGACTGGGTCATCGACCTGGGCCCCGAGGGCGGCTCCGGCGGCGGCCAGATCATCGCCACCGGCACCCCGGAACAGGTGGCAAAGAACAAGGCATCCCACACCGGCAGGTTTTTGAAGAAGCTGCTGGGCAAAAAGTAGTATGGCTCGAGTTAAGGAATCCGATTATTTGTCATTGGGAGGAGTCTTTAGCTGCGAGCCTTTAGCTGCGAGCCTTTAGCTGCGAGCCTTTAGCTGCGAGCGAAGCGCGGCAGGAAGCGCGGCAGGTAGCGCGGCAGGATGCGCCGCAGGTAGCGCGGCAGGTAGCGCGGCAGTCTACGGCGAAGCAATCTCGCAACCCGTTGAATTTAAAAGGCACCTAATGCTGTTTCAATTTGATTTTGGCAAGATCGGATTTGTGTAGGTGCTGGAAACCTCTGCCCTCGGCCACCACCCCCCTGTGGCCTTTGAATCTGACTGATGTGTAATCAGAGACTTCCCAGGCACCACTTGGCGACTCTGGTGAGGGCTGAGCTCAGCCGCTTACCAACTCATCGATCAACGCCAGATGGCGGGGCAGGCAAACGGTCTCCAGATCGTAGTGGTCGACGATGAACTGCCGGGCCCGGGCACCGGTCTCCCGGCGCAAGCCCGGATCGGCCAGCAACTGGCCCACCTTCTCCACCAGTTCGTCCTCGGCGAAAAAATCGAACAGAAAGCCGTTCTCGCCATCGCGGATGACCTCGGTGACCGGCCCTGTTGCGCTGGCCAGCACCGTCGCCCCGCAGGCCATGGCTTCCAGCATGGACCAGGACAGCACGAAGGGAATGGTCATGTAGATGTGCAGGGAGGTGATGGAGAACAGCGCCAGCAAATGCTGGTAGGGCACCTTGCCCAGGAAAAACACCCGGGACAGGTCCAGGTCGCCCCCCACCTCTGCCAGCAGCACCTCCCGCCACGGCTTGCCGGATTGGTGCTCCCGCACATAGCTGCTTTCATCGCCGCCGACAATCAGAAAGTTCGCCCGCGGCCGCAGTTGCTGCAACCTGGGCAGGGCGCGCATAAAGCGGTGGAAGCCCCGGCTCGGCTCCAGGTTGCGCACCGAGAAGGTGATGATCTCATCCTCCGCGCTGAACACCCGCTGGGGGTCGGCGATATTGGCGAAGGACACCCGGGCGCCGGGGTTGGGTCTGACCACCCGGGTGTCCACCCCGTCGTGGATGACCCGAATCTTATCCCGGTATTCCGCCGGATAGGTCTGCCACTGCCAGCGGGTAGGACACAGGCCGGCGTCCGCCATATGGAGGGAAATGAGGTTCTGGGCGTTCTTGGTGCGGGTCACCAGGCGGCTGCCGAGGCTGTTGGGGAATTCCGGATCAAAGTTCACCAAGGGTCCCGCCGGATCGAAGAAGTACTCGAAGTAGCAGAGGATCTTCGCCCTGGGGAAAATTTCCCGCAGAAAGAGCCCTTCACCCCAACCCGGGTGAACGCAGATGATATCCGGGTCGAGGCCGTTTTTCTGCTGGCGCAGCAGGACGGCGGCAATGGTCTCCGCGCGCCGGACATTGGCGGCGAACTCCGAGGCCCCGGCGGGCACCTTGCCCTCCACCTTGGCCGGGGTGTCGTAGCCGAGCATTCTGGTGGCCGGGGGTATCTGATTGACCTGCCGCTTGACGTTGTCCCGCTCGCCGATGGCGTAGCACTCCCAGCCCGGCGCCTGGGTGAAATGCTTGACCAGATAGCGGTACTGACCGGGAAAATTCTGGTGAACGAATAGTATCTGCATCGACAAAACGCCGGTATTTCAGGATGCGGCGAATTGTAGCACGCCCCCCTGCAAGGCCAAGCCCGCCCATACACTGCCGTGTTGGCCGCCGCGACATTAGCCCTTGTTTGAAGGCGCAATGTCGCTATCATCCCCTTACCCTAATCAAGTCAGGAAGCCCATGAGATTTACTGCCATCACCCCCCTCTGCCTTGTTGCCGTCCTCTCCGCCTGTACTGTGGAGCCATCCGCCGACCGCGGCCAGGCTATCGGCAAAACCCAGGTCTCAGGAATTGACACTTCCGGCATGAACCCGGAGATCCGCCCCCAGGACGACCTGTTTCGCCATGTCAACGGCAACTGGCTGAGGGCTACCGAGATCCCCCCGGACAAGTCCTCCTGGGGCAGTTTCGACACCCTCAGGGAACGCACCCTGGACCAGCTCAAGGAGATCGTCGAGGCCAGCATCGACCGGCCCGACAGCCACCAGGCGCGCTTGATCGCCAACCTCTACCAGGATCTGCTCGCCACCGAAGAGCACCCCCGGATCGACCTGGCGGTGCTGGCGGAGGAGCTGGACGCCATCGATGCCGTGGCCAGTCACCATCAGCTGCCGGCCCTGTTCGCCCGCCTGGCGCGCAGCGGCGTCAACACGCCCCTGGGTGCCGGCATCGCCCAGGACCGCAAGAATTCCAGCCAGTACGCCGTGTACCTGTCCCAGGCGGGCCTGGGCATGCCCGACCGGGACTACTACTTTGACGACAGCGCCCAGGGGCAGGAGATTGCCCAGGGCTACCGCGGGTATTTGCACGCTCTTATGAAGCTGGCCTTTGACGTCGAGGGCCCGGCGGCCAGTGCCCGGATCGACGGGGTCATCGATCTTGAGACCAGTCTCGCCCGCCACCACTGGACCCGGGTGGCCAACCGGGATGCCGAAAAGACCTACAATCCCACCACCGGCGACCAACTCATCGCCCAGCTGGCACCATCCTGGCGCGCCTTTCTCGCAGCTCAGGATATGGCTGGCCAGCCCCAGTACGTGGTGCGCCAACCGGAGTATGTCAGCGCCCTCCAGGAGGTGCTCACCGCCACAAGCCTCGACGTGTGGCGGGACTATCTGAGGCTGCAACTGCTCAACGCCTATGCCCCCTACCTGGGCACGGATTACGACCGCGCCCAGTTCGCCTTTTACGGTGTGCAACTGCGGGGCACCCCGGAACAGGAACCCCAATGGCAGCGGGCCATCACCTTTATGAATGGCGCCGTGGGAGAGGCCCTGGGGCAACTGTATGTGGATGCCCATTTCCCCCCCGCCGCCAAGGCGCGGATGCTGGCCCTGGTGGACAACCTCAAGACCGCCTTTGGCAATGCCATCGGCGAACTGCCCTGGATGACCCCCGCCACCCGGGAGCAGGCCCTGGCCAAGCTCGCCGCCTTCAACACCAAGATCGGCTACCCGGACCAGTGGCGGGACTACAGTGCCCTGGAAATTCGCGCCAATGAGCTGGTGGGCAATATCCGCCGCATTCACCAGTGGCAGCACCAGCGGGATGTGGAACGGCTGGGCCAGCCGGTGGACCGCGGCGAGTGGTTTATGCCGCCCCAGATCGTCAACGCCTACTACAGCCCGAGCATGAACGAGATCGTGTTTCCCGCGGCTATCCTCCAGCCGCCGTTTTTCACCCTGGCGGCGGACGACGCGGTGAACTACGGCGCCATCGGCGGGGTGATCGGCCACGAAATCGGCCACGGCTTCGATGACCAGGGCAGCCGCTACGACGGCAGCGGCAACCTGCACAACTGGTGGAGCGACCAGGACCGGGAGCACTTCGAAGCCCTGGGCAAGCGCCTGGTGGAACAGTACAGCCAGTATCAGCCCCTGCCGGGGGAGTTCACCAACGGCGAGCTCACCCTGGGGGAAAACATCGGCGACCTGGGGGGCCTGGGCATGGCCTACCAGGCCTATCTGCTGTCCCTGAATGGCCGCGAACCGCCGGTGATCGACGGCTATACCGGCTATCAGCGGGTGTTTATCGGCTGGGCCCAGGCCTGGCGGGTGAAGCGCCGGGACGAGCTGGTGCGCCAACTGCTGCGCACCGGCCCCCACTCCCAGGCGGAATTCCGGGTCAACGGCGTGGTGATCAATATCGACGGCTTCCACGAGGCCTTTGCCACCCAGCCCGGGGACGGAATGTACAAGCCCCCGGCGGAGCGCCTGCGGATCTGGTAGCCCCTGGAGGCCAACAGGGTACGGGGGCGGCGGCTTCCAGCTGCGTCGGCGACAGGGATGTACTCGTGCCGGTGCTGGAAACCTCTGCCCTGCGCCACCGCCGCCCTGTAGCCGTTGAATCTGACTTGTGTCTCAAGCCTGAACAACTTCCCTCAACTACATCAGTGGGCCCCCTGCCCGGAGGACTGCGCGGCAGCTGCCAGCGGGCCAGATGGCCCACTGGCAGCTGCCGGGGCTCCGCGGTTCAAGCCGAAAGGCTCGCCAGGGCCTCCTGGCTAAAGGCGAACCTGTTGCCCTCGGCGGTGGCGCGCACATAAATACGGGCGTCGACGGGGTCGCTGGCCACCATCCGGGTCAGGGTCTGCTGATCCCCCTCGATATTGTTTGCCACGAAACGCTCGCCGGTGGCCTCCAGGCGGCCGATCACCACGGCGGTTTTGGGGCTGTCCTTGCCGTAGATCAGGGTGTAACTCTCCACCCCGGCCCAGCCATTGGGGGCTGAGGCAAGCGCCGGGGCGGGCAGGCTGTCGATCTGGGCCTGCAGCGGCCTGCTGTCACAGCTGCGCCACTGGGCCACCGGGGTGGTGGAGTAGATGCCCACCGAGTGCTTGGACAGGTGGCCGCCATTGGTGCCCCCCAGGCCGATGCTGCCCGGGGTTGCCCGCAGCTTTTCCACCACCGCCGCCAGGCCGTGCATGGAATAGTTGTTGCCCGGGCCGCCAAAAAAGGGCAGCCCGCCAGTGGAGGTCAGGTGGCGGGGGTCGGTATGGCTGATACCCAGCTGCTCGATGGCGTTGAACACGGCAATGGGGAAACAGCTGTAAATATCGAAGTGGTGGATATCCTCCGCCGTCACCCCGGCGGCGTCCATAGCGGCCTGGTAGGCCAGCTTCATGGCCGGCGACTCCCCCAGATCCTGGCGCTCCAGGACCCCCCGCTCGGCAACGTCGGCATAGCCGTGGAGGTACACCCACCTGTCCTCGGCAATGCCCAGCTCCCGCGCGGTACCCACCGAGGTGACCACCACCGCCGCCCCCTGGTTGACCCAGTCCCTGGCCACCATGGATTTGGTGTAGGGGTCGGCGATCATCCGGTTGCGGTCGGTCACCATGGCGATCCCCTCGGCGGTCATGGCCTGGCGGGACATGGCGTAGGGATTGGCGGCGGCCACCGCGGAAAAGTCGGCAAACAATTCCCCCATCAGCTGGGCGTAGTCCTCCCGGGACATGCCCAGGCGCTTGCGCCTGGCGTGCTCGAATACCGGGTAGACCTCGATGGGCTGAAGGAAGCTGTGGCGCACCATATCCGGGGTGCGCAGGGACGCGGTGCCGCCGCCGCAGTCCTCCAGGGAGCCCGCCACATCTTCGTTCCAGTCCAGGGTTCGGCCCTCCCCCTGGGCCTTGCGCTGGGTGGCGATGGCTTCGGCACCGAACACCAGGGCCATCCTGCAGGTGCCCGCCAGGATTTGCTCGCTGTACTGGCCCACCAGCTTTTGCGGCTCGTCGCCACAGGCGGCGGAGTACAGGGCGTGTTCCGGGTTGCACCCCAAACGCTTGGCAACGGAGCGGGGCAGGTTGTTGCTGCCGCCAAAGGGGGCGACAAACTTGCGCATGGCCTCGGGCACGGAGTCGGCCACTGTTCTCACCGCCGCGATGGCGTCGATGGCCGCCAGACAGGCGGCGGCATTGCCGGTGTCGGCCAGGGCGGCACGGGCGGCGCGGGCGCCAAGTTCCTGGGGGGACAGCTCCTGATAATCGGGGCTGTCGAGGTGTTCGGTGAACTGGCCGACACCGACCAGAATGGGGGTATTGGGATTGGTCATGGCAATTCTCTAGGGTTGATTATGGGTGAATGGTACTGAATTTAGGGCTTTATGGTACTTCGTAGCCCGGCCGAAGCCCCGGGATGGCTTTTCGAGACACGCCGTGAATACCCCTCCGGGGGCCGGCCCACAAGCACAGCTTGTGGGCGTTCGGCTGCGCACAAAGCTTCGCTTTGTCAACGCTTGCCTCACCCCTGTAGGCTCGTATGCAGCGGAGCCGGCCCCGCGAAGCGCTTTGGGTCTCCCTGCTGCATACGGTCTCGAAAAGCCATCCCGGGGCTTCGACCTTAGATCGCAGTTGGGCTTATTTCAGTGCCATTCGAGTATAGGTAACTATTCAGCACTGGTGCTACGAATCGCCCAATCAGGCGCGTTCAGCCCCAACCCGCCTACTCCAGGCGGTCGGCGAGAAAGGGGCCGTAGCTGCCCCGCCGCTCCTTGGCCGCTTTCAATTCCTGGCGGGCGATGGAGCGATAGTGCACTTCGTCCGGACCGTCAAAAAAGCGGAACGCCCGGCCCCAGGTGTACATAAAGGCCAGGGGGCTGTCCGGAGTCAGGCCGCCACCGCCAAACACCTGCATGGCGCGATCGGCCACATTGCTCAGCATCCGCGCCGCCGCCACCTTGATGGCGGATACCTCGGTGGCCGCTGCCCGGTTGCCCTGGGTGTCGATCAGCCAGGCGGCCCGCAGGGTGTAGAGCCGAGTCTGTTCGATCTCCATGCGGGACATGGCGATCCAGTCCTGGATATTTGAGTATTGCGACAGCGTCTTGCCAAAGGTCTCCCGGTACAGGGCGCGGTCGCAGAGCAGCTCCAGGGCCAGTTCCGCCTGGCCGATGGCGCGCATGCAGTGGTGAATGCGCCCGGGGCCGAGGCGCGCCTGGGCCAGCTTGAAGCCTTCCCCCTCCTCCCCCAGCAGGGCGCTGGCGGGGACCCGCACATCCCTGTAGTCGATCTCGCAGATACCGTCCGGCATCTGGTAGTTGAGGATGGGATAGCTGCGCAGCACCCGCACCCCCGGGGTGTCCATGGGCACGATGATCATCGACTGACGGCGGTGCACCGGGGTGTCCGGCGAGGGATCGGTGACCCCCATCACAATCATAAATTTGGCGTTGGGATGCATGGCGGCGCTGGAAAACCATTTGCGGCCATTGATCACATAGTCGTCCCCATCGCGGCGAATACTGGTGCAGATATTGGTGGCATCGGAGGAGCCCACATCCGGCTCGGTCATGGCAAACACCGAGCGGATCTCTCCCTCGAGCAGCGGCTTGAGCCAGCGCTCCCGCTGCTCCTCGCTGGCGAACATATGGAGCAGCTCCATATTGCCGGTGTCCGGCGGATTGCAGTTGAACACTTCCGAGCTCCAGTGGACCCGGCCCATCTGTTCCGCCAGGGGGGCGTACTCCAGATTGCTCATGCGGGTGCCTGGCTCGTCGTCCTTGAGGGCGGGCAGAAACAGGTTCCACAGGCCCTGCTGCCGGGCCTTTGCCTTGAGACTGTTCACCAACTCGAGGGGAAACTCTCCCTGGGCATGGCTGTGTTCAAAGCTCTTGTAGGCGGGAATAATGTGCTCCGCCATAAATGTCTTGAGTTTATCCAGGTACTCCCGGGACTTGGCTGACTGGGTGAGATCCATGGGTATTGCTTCCGGCGGGTGATATAGAGGTTGGGTGCACAACCTTAACCACAGCCGGGGGCAGACTCAAGTGCAGTGGCAAGGATTCAGTTTTCAGCGCTCAGCCCAAGGTCGTCCAACAGGCGAGGATCGTCAAAATGACGCCTGCCCACAAAGGCAATGGGCTGGTTGCCCAGCACCCGCATGGCGCCGGGGTTGGCGATCCCCATGGGCCAGAACAGCCAGCGCTCCAGGCGCTGGGTGCCGGGTACAAACCCCCTGCGGTCAAAGAGGGAGCGGGTGCCCGGGCCGTGCTTCAGGGTTTTGAGACTGGCGTAGGACAAGGATGCCAGGGGCTCCCGCAGCACAGCCGTTATAGGCGTGGCCTCGGCAAGCACCGTGAGCTGATGGTCGATGGCGCTCACCCCCAACAGGGGGCTGGGGGAACCCAGTGCCGGACCGGCCCACACGGGCTCGATATAGGGTCCCTTGGGAGGCGTCAGCCGATAGCCCTCGGCGGGCCAGATCTTGTACCAGCAGCCGCAACTGTGAATGCTGTCGTAGGCAATGGGGCGGCCCGCGCCATCGAGATGCACCCGCCAGATCAAAGAGTCCAGCCGGCCCGCCAACAGGTCCAGGGGCTGTTGCGCCGGGCGGGCGGGGAACCACAGCACATAGTTGAGCTGGGTGGTGACACTGTCGCCAAAACGGCCCCGGGTCAGGGCGGCATAGACCGCGGGTACTTGGGTATCCACCGCCGGCCGGCCGTCGCTATCGATCACCGGCCGGCCGGGAAGGTCATCGACAGTACGGGTTTCAATCAGCCAGCGGGGGGCGTGACGGGCAAACAGCCGGGCACTGTCCTCGCTGGACAGGGTGGCCTGCCCCGGAGCCTGCTCCACCATCAGCGAAGGCCCGGATAGAGGTGCTGAAAACCCGTAATACAAGCGGAATGCGCCGGGCTCCCGGGCGAGGTGGGTGCGCAATTTCCCGGCCAACTCCCCGTAATCGCGCTGCTCCCCCACCACCGACAGACGAAACACAGGGGCCACCAGGGGGTACAGTCCCAACACCCGCAGGCTGGTGCGATAAGCGTCTGACACCGACAGGTACAGTGGGGCTGTCAGTTGAGGATTTGCCGCCATCTCCGCCACCAGGAGCTCACCGCAGTCCGCCAACTGGTCGGCCAAACGATCCTCCGTCAGGCCCCGAGCCGCCAGCCACTGCTGCCGGGGCTCACCCGCCAGATTGGCGAACTCAATCAGCAGCGTCCGTTGCGCCAGACGGTTCTGCTCCCGGAGAACCTCCGTCCTCTGGGCACTTGAGTCGACATCAAATGACGACAAAAAGCGGGAAGTGCGCACCATGGGCAGGCCGGGAACACTGTGGTACTGGCTATCCCGCACGGCGCGGGTAACCTGGTGGAGATCCCCATAAAGCCGGGCACAGCCCGGATTGGCGAACTCGCTGCTGTCCAGGGCATCCCGGTCGACGATGGTGCTGCATGCTGAAACCAGCGCCAGACAAAGCCCGGCAGTGAAGAGAAAAACCCTGGTTTTCCAGACACTCGCCGCCATCAAGCCCTCCTGCCTCGGGGCGTCACTCCACGGACACCTTGCCGCGCATGGATTTTACCCGGCCCTTTTTGACCTTGGCGTCCACCCGCTTCATCCGTGCGTTCTTGCTGGGCCTGGTGGCCTTGCGGGGTTTGGCTTCATGGAGAGCCTCGCGAATAACCTCCACCAGCCGCGCCAGGGCGTCCTCGCGATTTTTTTCCTGGGTGCGGAAGCGCTGGGCCTTGAGCACCAGCACCCCCTCGGCGGTGATTCTCTGGTCCCTGGCCGCCAGCAACTTTTCCTTGGCGCGCTCCGGCAGGTTCGACCCCGGAATATCGAAGCGCAGGTGAATGGCCGAGGACACCTTGTTGACATTCTGTCCGCCGGCACCCTGGGCGCGGATGGCGGACAGCTCCACCTCGTCCTCACAAATCTGGATGTCCTGGGTGACGGGGATGGGAAAAACGGGATTGATCATGGCTGTTGTCGGTTACATGTTGCAGGTTGCAGGAGCGGAGTACAGGCTAACCGAGTTGCTGGCTACCGGCTACGGAGTTTTGCTATCCGCCACAATAATAACTCCCCACGGCGCAATTATCTGTGGTAAAGTGCGCGCCATTGGATTATCCCAATCCCCATTCAACTCGGGTCAGCCTGTGGGCCCACATTCACCACCCTCACCGGCACTTACCGGCGTATCCCCTTCTCTTGGAATACCCCTGTTTACACACTTATCTTCCTCCACTTACGGGGGAAATTCTGGACTCTATTATGACGTTTGCAACACTCGGCCTCGAACCGGCCCTGCTTCGCGCACTTGAAGAAAAAGGCTACACCAGCCCTACCCCCATCCAACAACAGGCTATTCCCGCGATTCTCGCCGGCGGCGACCTGATGGCCGCGGCCCAGACCGGGACCGGCAAAACTGCGGGCTTTACCCTGCCCATGCTGCAACTGCTGCACCAGAACCCCAGGGCCGGCAAAAGCACCCACCCCAGGGTGCTGGTACTGACCCCCACCCGGGAACTGGCGGCCCAGGTCCATGAATCCGTGGAAACCTACGGCAAACACCTGCGTCAGCGTTCCATGGTGGTGTTTGGCGGAGTCAGCATCAACCCCCAGATCAGCCGCCTGAAGCAAGGGGTAGAGGTCCTGGTGGCCACCCCAGGCCGCCTTCTGGACCTGCACCAGCAGCGGGCGGTGCGCCTCGACGAAGTGGAAATCTTTGTCCTCGACGAAGCCGACCGCATGCTGGATATGGGCTTTATCCGGGACATCCGCCGCATTTTGCCGATGCTCCCCAAGCAGCGCCAGAACTTGCTGTTCTCCGCCACCTTTTCCGACGAAATTCGCCAACTGGCCCGGGGCCTCCTCCAGGACCCTGCGGAAATCAGCGTCACTCCGCGCAACACCGCGGTGGAGTCGGTGACCCAGGCGATAATCGAAACCGACAAGGCCAAGAAGCCCGCCCTTCTCGCCCACCTGATCAAGGAGCGGAATCTCTACCAGGCCCTGGTGTTCAGCCGCACCAAGCACGGCGCCAACAAACTGGTGGAATACCTCGAAAAGGCCGGCATCCCGGCAGCGGCCATCCACGGCAACAAGAGCCAGAATCACCGCACCAAGGTGCTGGCGGACTTCAAGGCCGGCAAACTGCAGATTCTGGTGGCCACCGATATCGCCGCCCGCGGCATCGATATCAGCCAGCTGCCCCATGTCATCAACTTCGACCTGCCCCAGGTACCTGAGGATTACGTCCACCGCATCGGCCGCACCGGCCGCGCCGGCTCCGAGGGCGACTCCCACTCCTTCGTCTGCGAGGAGGAAGTGGATCAGCTGAAGGCCATCGAGCGGCTGATCGGCAAGCCCATTCCCCGCCTGGAAGTGGAGGGCTTCGCCCCGTCCAAGCCCCTGCCGGCGCGCAGCGTCGGCAATGTGGCCGGCGGCAACCGCGGTTCAAACTCCGGCCGTCGCCCCCAGGGCGGCGGCGCCAATGCCAACGCCAATGGCCAGAACCGTCGCCGCTCCAGTGGTGGCGGTGGCAATGGCGGCAACCGCAGTGATGGCCAGCAGCGCCGCGGGCGCTGACCGCGGTTCACCGGGGCGGGCCGCTCAACCCCGGTGATTTGACCTGCGGCAATAAAAAAACCCGGCAGCGCTCTGCCGGGTTTTTTTATTGCCCGTCGACCGGCGCCGCCAGCCACTGAAGAATCAGTTGCGCCAGCGGCTCCGGCGCCTCCTGGGGGATCAGGTGGCCGCAGCCCTTGACCAGGACGGTGGCCACCGCCGGGGAAAACCCCGCCGCGAGCTGCTCCATACCCACCGCCGCGAACATCTCCGAGGACTCGCCGTGGAGCAACAGGGTGGGGATCTGGATGGTCTCAAGAGCGGACCAGATCATCGGGGTGGCGACAAAATTCTGTGCCTCCCAGGCCGGGGCATAGGCCAGCTCGAAGTCGCCATCGTCGCTCGCCACCAGACCTGCGTCGGCATAGTCCCGCAGGGCCTGGGGACAAAAGTTTTGGTATACCCCCCGGGTGGGGAGATAGGCGAGGAACTCCTCCCGGGAACTCCAGCGCCTGCGGCGATTGCGGGTCTTGTCCACCAGGGTCAGCTTGCGATCCGCCGCCCCCGTCACCCCCTCGCGGCCCAGGGGCGGCAGTGACGCGGGATCGATCAGCACCAGCCGGGAGAACAGCTCCGGGCGCCGAGTGGCCGCCAGCAGGGTCACCGTGGCGCCAATGGAGTGGCCCACGCCGGTTACTGGCGCGACGAGCTGCCCCGCCGCCATCTGGGCGTCGAGAAAGGCAATCAGATCGTCGCTGTGGTCCTGCCAGTCGGCCGCCTCCCCCGGGGGCGCCTGGCCAGGCCACATACCCCGGTTTTCCAGGGCCTGAATCCCGAAGCTGTCGCTCAATAGCTCAAGAAAGTACCTGTAGCTCGCTGCGGGGAAGCCGTTGGCGGCGGCAAAATGAATACTCGCAATACCTGTCCCGGCAGCCTGCCACAGGCTGTTGCCGCGACCAAAGTCGCTGATATAACTGCGCATTGAACTCCCATCGAGGATTGGTTGGGCCACCGGAAAAGGCGGCTGGAGGTGAATGAACCCGTTGTCCGGGAATGAGTCGAGCCCCTGCCATTATCCAGTCAGCTGCCCAATCTGGCCAGTCCATGGGCCAATTTCCGCCCCTGGCACAAAGCACCCTCTGCCACTACAATGGCGCGCCAATCCAGCGACAAGGCACAAGGTTATGTGGTTCAAAAACCTGCTGATCTACAGTTTCACCAAGCCCTTCACCCTCTCCCCCGACGAACTCGACCTCCTGCTGGCGAACAAGACCTTTGCCCCCTGCGGCAGCCAGGACCTGTCCACCCGGGGCTGGGTGGCGCCCATCGGCCTCGATGACGCCCCCCTGGTTCACGCCGCCAATGGCTGCTTGATGCTCTGCCTGCAACGCCAGGACAAGGTGCTCCCCGCCGCCGTGGTCAATGACTTTCTCGCCGAGAAAGTGGCGGAGATCAAGGAGCGGGAGGATCGCCAGGTGGGCAGAAAGGAACGCCAGGAGATCAAGGACCAGGTAGTCTTCGAGCTGCTGCCCAGGGCCTTCAGCCGCAGCGGCAGACTGTTTGCCTATATCGATCCGGCCAAGGGCCTGCTGGTGGTCAACAGCAGCTCCCACAACCGGGCCGAGGAGCTTATCAACTACCTGCGGGAAACCATCGGCAGCCTGCCGCTGATTCCCCTCAAGGCCAAAAATGTCGCCCAGCACAGCATGACCCATTGGCTCAAGTCGGAGAGCGCCCCCGAGGGCTTCACCATCGGAGGCGAGTGCGAACTGCGGGACAATGCGGACGAATCCGCGGTGATCCGCTGCAAGAACCAGAACCTCCATTCCCAGGAGATCCGCAACCATATCGAGTCGGGCATGTTCGCCAGCCGCCTGGAGCTGGCCTGGGAGGGGGGCATCGAGTGTGTGGTGGACGACCAGCTGAGTGTAAAGCGGCTGAAATTCACCGATCTGATCATGGACCGGATCAAGGATGTGGAAACCGAGACCGCCGCCGAACAGTTCGACGTGGACTTCACCCTGATGACCGGCGAATTCGCCCGCTTCATTCCCGCCCTGGTGGCGGCCTTTGGCGGCCCCGACGACGGCGAGTAAGGCCGGCTAGTGATGAAACTCGATGGTTGCGAAATATCTCACTGGTGGCGGTTTTGCGTAGGATTAGGCGCAGCCGTAATCCGACGGGGGAATTTCGTCGCGTCCATGCGGTTGTCGGATTACGCTGCGCTCAGTGTGGCCCGCGAAGCGCAGTGGCCAAATCGACCTACGGGACTGATTAATTGTCATTGCGAGGAGTGCAATGACGAAGCAATCTCGTAACTACTGCTGTTTCAATTTGATTTTGGCCAGATCGGATTGGTGTAGGAGCCCGGTCCTCCGGGCGAACAGAGGTGGGAAAGTCGCCCTATTCGCTTCGCATCACCACCATTCGCCCGGAGGAGAGCCTG
>Ga0079224_100003064_pt1 | contig 20790 bp, 17 predicted proteins | sample Stecom2015_FD_80414 | JGI IMG/M metagenome (GOLD analysis project Ga0079224, IMG submission 80414) | Agricultural soil microbial communities from Utah to study Nitrogen management - Steer compost 2015 | ecosystem: Environmental > Terrestrial > Soil > Agricultural land | place: USA: Utah...
GTCGAAGGGTGGTCCCTGAGCTTGTCGAAGGGTGGTCCCTGAGCTTGTCGAAGGGCCGTTTAGCCTTTTCCTGGCCGAACATTTCCCGTTTCCTGTTAAATTACCCCCACGTACCCAATTGCTACCATGATTAACAGGAAAGAATTTCTCAAAACCCTGGGCTGTTCAGCGGCGGCTGCTATGGCAGGCAGTGCGTGGTCTGCCAGCGTGGAGACTGCATCGGAAACGTCACTGACGTTGGGACTTACATCATACACTTTCCGCAAGTTCAGCCTTGAGCAGACCATTCAATTCGCACAACGTCTGGGCCTGAAACGCATTGCCCTCAAGAGCATGCACCTTCCCCTCGACGCGTCACCGGCGCAAATTCAGGAGGCCGTAGCCAAGATCAGGAATGCTGGCCTGGAGCTGTATGGTGCTGGTGTGATATACATGAAAACGAAGGAAGAGGTGGATCAGACGTTCGGGTACGCCAGGCATGCGGGCCTGAAAGTGATCATTGGTGTGCCGAACCATGAACTGCTGGCTTATACTGAGCAGAAAGTTAAAGAATACAACATCCGGCTTGCCATTCACAACCACGGACCCGGCGATGAACTCTATTCAAGTGTTAACGACATCCACAACAAGATCAAAGACCTCGACACACGCATAGGCATTTGCATCGACATTGGCCACGTTGTGCGCATCAAGGAGGATCCCATTGTACTGGCCACCAGATACAAAGATCGCATCTACGATTGCCATCTGAAGGATGTAGATAAGCGCGAAGCTGAAGGCGCTCCCATCGAAGTCGGTCGCGGCGTCATCGACCTGCCGGCTTTCCTGAAAGCCATGAAGAAAATCAACTACACGGGCACCCTCGCCTTCGAGTACGAAAAAGATGGCGATGATCCCCTGCCGGGTCTTGCGGAATCTGTGGGGTATGTGAGAGGGGTAACAAAAATGCTTAATTGAGATCTTCACCAAATCAACAATCTCAGATCACTATTCACTAGTCACTAATCGAACACGCTTGAATAGTGAATAGTGATTTTTGATTAGTGATTTGAGATTTGGTATCTTCTACCAAAGCGTCGGGTGAAAACAACGCGTCGAACCTCACACGAAACTTTGCTCAGGAACCGCGCTTCGACTTCGCTCAGCAATCGGATTTATTCAATAAAGATAAGGATCTTGGGTGATCGGATTACTCCGGTAGTTTCGACTCCGCTCAACCACCGGAGTAATCCGATCACCCAGCAAGAATAGACTACCGGGGGAAATAGGGTCTTATTCTTGTTTCCCAGTATCCCCCGCCTCCGCTAAATGATTGTGGCCTAATTCCGGTGACTGAGCGAAGTCGAAGTCACCGAAAGCTTGATACACCAATTATAGTATGAGTCAACATCCGGAGGCTGAGCGAAGTCGAAGCCGAATCACTAGTCGCAAAATCGACACCCTTCAAGCACCTATAACTTAAAGAATATACGCTTCCTGTATAGGTAGTAGCACATCCCCCACTCCAACCCGAAGATCACCAGCGAGGTAATGATAAGCATGAGATTTTCCGGAGTGTTTATCATGCTCATGAGGCCGTTGGTAATGGCGCCGACATAACCATTGAACCAGCGATAGCCAACGATCTCGAAGAACAGGTATATGAAGATGGGATTCATGCCCACGATCGTGAAGAAAGACAGGTACTTTCGATGATCACGGACGTCAATCCACCAATAGCAGGCAGCCAGGGCGAGTAGGCACCAGCCTCCCGAGGCAATGGTAAACGAACTTGTGGCAATACGCTTGATGATGGGTGTAATGGTCCAATCCATTGCATACCCGACGGCCAGGCCTGCAATTCCAAATCCAATGAGCGTTCTTATTTTGACCGAAGCGTCAACGTCGCGCATAAGAAGTTTGCCGGCCAGGGCACCCCAAATCGTGTGAGCTGCGGTCGGAATACAGTTGATCGCGACTCAACCTCCTTCGTTGATCTGATTCATGAGAATGAGATCAACGTAGTTACCGAAGTTGTGCTGATCGGTAAACGGCTGATCAAATCCGGGAATATTGGTGAACCGGTACAGGACCTCCGTTAATACCAGTAGCCCAATGCTAAACGCAAACTGGCCATAGAACGACCATTTGAAAATAAGGAATGAGACAAGCAGCGTGAACGATAGTTGAGTAAGAACATTCCACAGTTCGAAAGAAAGTCCGTCCCTTCGCACGGCATAATTCAATACACCCCAGAAGAACAGCCACCCGCATCGCTTCAGCATTTTGATGAAAGTTTCGTTCCAACTCTTCCCGAGCGACCATTGTTTGGTCATCGAGAAGGCCATGGCTGTTCCCGCAATGAACATAAATCCAGGCTGAATGAGATCCCAAAAACGCAGCCCGTTCCAGGGATGATGAAAGAACTGTTCCCAGAACCATCCACCCTGGGTTTCGTACATAATCTCATAAAATCCGGATGCCTCCAGGGCAAGAAGAACCATGATAGCACCTCTGAAAAAGTCGAGAGACAAAAGTCGTTGACCCGGGTGCTGGAGATCAGACATGGTTTGGTTCACCGTAGCTTTTCAAGTAATGCCGATTACCTCAAAAAAGCAAGTATATACTTTCTGAACCGTCGTATGAAAATGTATAATTTGTACGCTTAACCAACTATCATGAGCACAATCCCCAAAAAGAACATCATCGTTACCGGGGCGTCAGGCAATCTCGGCCGGGCAGTAGTTGCACGCCTGTTGGCTGACGGCCACCGCGTGATTGCCGCCTCGCGTAATGGCGGCAACGATAATACCAGTGCCAGCGGCGACCAGTATGAAAGCCATCGGATAGACCTTGCTGATGAGAAAGCAGCATCTGCTTTTGTTGCTGCTGTCGTTGAAAAACATAAGACCATTGATGCCGCCCTCCTCCTCGCAGGAGGCTATGCAGGAGGTACGATCAAAGACACGGGAAGCGAACTAATTCGGAAGATGATCGCGCTGAATTTCGAAACTGCTTATCACGTAGCGCGACCGGCCTTCAACCAGATGATGCAGCAGTCGACCGGAGGACGTATTGTACTCGTGGGCGCACGGACCGCTCTTCGGGCGCGCGACGGCGCCAACAATCTGGCCTACGGTCTCTCCAAGTCGCTCGTGCTTCGTCTTGCAGAAGTCCTGAACGCTGAAGGAGCAAGCCACAACGTAGTCACTGCGGCCATCATACCGTCCACGATCGACACCCCGGACAATCGCGCTGCAATGCCCAAAGCAGATTTTACAAAGTGGGTAAGACCCGAAGACATCGCGGCAACGATTGCGTTCATTCTTTCTGAATCTGGTAAGGTGTTAAGGGAAACGGTGCTGAAGGTTTATGGGGACGCGTAAGACCATTGTCAGTGTGAGTGTGAGAAAATTTTCTATACAGAAAGGATCGGTCTATATTTGCGCATACCACCGGCTATGCTAGAACGGGCGCACCAGGTTGTCATCCGCTTTGTCAGGTATTTTCATGAGTCCCTAACAGCGCGGCAGTTCTTCATCTTGTCTTCTGTACTGGTTGGTATATCTGCCGGCCTCGCCGCAATCGTTCTCAAGGGCTTCGTCCACTACATACAAATCTTTATTGACTACGCCGCAGTCAACTACCAGCAGTTCATTTTCTTCAGCTTGTTGCCGATGGTAGGACTGGCTCTGACGGTCCTCTATGTTCGATACATTCTCAAGGGAACACTAAAAAAGGGATCGTCGGAAATTGTCTATGCAATCGTAAAGCAGTCGAGCTTGCTGCCCAAAAGCGAAATGTACGGTCACATCGTGACCAGTGCGCTAACGGTAGGTTTCGGGGGGTCTTGTGGGTTGGAATCCCCCATGGTTAGTACCGGATCCGCTATCGGATCGAACTATGCGAAAACCTACAAGCTCAGCTACAGGGACCGCACGATCCTCCTGGGATGTGGGGCAGCTTCTGGTATTGCCGCGGCATTTAATGCCCCGATAGCGGGTGTTCTTTTCGCAATTGAAGTGTTGCTGACTGACGTTAGCGTGTCTGCATTCATACCATTGATTGTGGCGGCGGCCACCGGGGCGCTGCTGTCAAAGATCATTCTCCAGGAAGGCGTAATACTATCGTTCAGCCTGACCCAGGAGTTTAACTACCATAACGTTCCTTTTTACATCGTGCTCGGCATACTTGCCGGCATGTTGTCGCTATACTACTCAAACGCATTCCATTATGCTGAGCGACTCATGTCGCGGTTCAGGGTTTGGCCGCGGGTGATCATCGGGGGGCTGGCATTGGCGATACTCCTGATCTTGTTCCCACCCCTTTACGGTGAAGGGTACGAAACCATTAAGACGCTTTCCAACCTTCATCCCTCCTACTTAACGCAGACGAGTGTGCTCCGCGATTTGCTGGACAACGAATGGCAGATATGGATTTTCATCGCAGCGATGGTGTTCCTCAAGCCGCTCGCTGCAGGCATCACCATAGGGGCCGGAGGCAACGGAGGTAACTTCGGACCTTCCCTCTTCATGGGAGCATATCTCGGCTTTGCATTTTCGCGGCTCGTTAACATGCTCGGACTCGGCAACATCCCCGAAACCAACTTCACGCTGGTCGGAATGGCGGGCATCTTGAGTGGAATCTTTCATTCACCCCTCACGGCAATATTCCTGATCGCAGAAATAACGGGCGGTTACGGACTGATGATTCCCCTCATGATCGTCTCGGCCATTAGCATTCTTATGACACACTTCTTCCAGCCCTTATCCATGGAAGCGCAGAAGTTGTCGGCAAAGCTCAAACTTTCGGTGGAGGATCGCGATAAAGTACTGCTTAGCAGGCTCGACATGGGCGACCTTGTCGAAACCAACTTTCTGCCCGTGCATCCGGATGCTACGCTGCGCGACCTGGTGCAGGCCATCAGTCGATCGCGACGCAACACCTTCCCCGTCGTCACCGACGAAGGAAAGCTCGCGGGTGTCATCCACCTCGACAATGTGCGGGAGACCATCTTCAGAACGGAATTATACGATAAGGTCACCGTCAAAGAATTGATGACACCACCCGATGCCACCATTTCTCCCAACGATAACCTGCACCAGGTTTTGAAAAAGTTCGACGAAACGAATCAGTGGAATCTGCCAATGGTGGACAAAGGGAAGTATGTAGGTTTCCTTTCCAAGTCGAGCATACTCACCAGATATAGGAGTGAGTTGCTGAAGAGTGTTTAGCGTGTTGAAGTGTTGAAACATACCCCACTTCAACACTTCAACGCCTGAACGGCAGCGATGCCAAAACATCCTTATCTCCGGCACGTTCGTGCAGGAGGTTGTGCTCTGTTACGACGCGCAGTACTTCGGCCACGGACCGGGCGGAGGCTACGCTTCCCCGCGGGGTGTGTGGCGCGTCGCCGTCAAAGTATTCCGATAGGGTTCCCACGCAACCCCTGTCGAGGTCTTCAAGCACCATTTCCAATATGGAATGGGCTTCCGATCTCCCTCTTGAGCCACGCAGGAGGATGAGCGCATCGACGTAAGCGCCTATCCAGTGCATCGCCACAGTACCCAGGTTTGCCGGTGTCCCCGTGTCACAGCCTGTGGGCGCGTAGTTTGGGTCGCCGGGATTAAGAGACCGAAGGCCGCGGGGTGTGACAAGATCTCTTTCAATCACGTGTAAAACCCGGTCGGCACGGTGTTTTGACAACAGCGGATAGGGCAACACAATTGCGTACAGCTGATGAGGACGAATTTCTCTATTTGCCGTCGAGCCAATGAAGTAGTTATACAGGCATCCGTCTTCTTCGTTCCAGAACACCCTGATGAAGTTTTCCATGACCTTCTCCGCGCGGGCGCTATAACGCGATGGGTCCTTGCTTCTCCCAGCCTCGGTCAGCAAGAACTCGAGGATGCGGACCGCATTGTACCAAAGAGCGTTCACTGGCATCGATCGAACGGGCACACCATCGGCAGACTCGGAAATCATCGTAACCAACATGCCATCTTCATCAACATGCCCAATTGACAGCGAGCCTTTGACCAGGTACTCCACGATGCTCGTAAGCATGGGCAGCAATGTCCTGACGAACGCAGCATCCCTGGTGAACAGGTAGTACTGATACACCGCGAGGTAATACCACAAGATTTCTTCAACGGTCCACGACGTTGCATTCCCGCCGGGACCGACCTTCCCCAGGGATGCGGCCAGCTCCTGCAGAATGCGTCTGGCTACCTTGTGCCGCGCCGTTGGCAGGAACAGACCAGGCACCGAGACAAGCACGTCCTGTCGTGTGGATTCCGTTACATAATACCCTGCTTTCACGACCGGTTTGTTTTCCCGATCTGAAATGACAAATTGATCGGCTGCGAGCGTCAGCAGTTTCACCTTCTCCGTCTCAGCATCATTGGTTAACTTCTTTCGTCTTCGTTCCTCCTTTTGAAAAAGGGCGAATGCATTGCGACGTGCCTGTGGCTCTATCGTGGAAACAATGACGCCCAACTTATCACCTCCTTTCAGACGCACACAAAATACACCGTGGCTGTACAGGTCTTCCGTATGATCCGCACCGCGTGTAAGTTCAGATACATAAATGAGATTGTAGTACCAATGCTGATCTTCGCGGAAAGTTGACCCGGGAACACTGATAAATATTTCAGGAGTTGAGCTGTAGTTCTTTAGCCGTAATACACCATTGGAGAAAACGTACTGTCGATTGATGAACTCATTCGCGACCGACAGGTTCTGCACTGAGCGTGCTGAATACATGGGTCTCAGTTCAAGAGTGAACGGTCGGGCAAAAGACCCAAACTCGTACAGGATTACGACCGTAGGCTCACCGTGCAATGCAGCAATCGTTTTCCGAATGGTAAGTCCCGCTACCTGGTACGTAAAGACAGGGAATAGATTGCGTTCGAATCCGATCAGGTGCTGATGGCCGGCTGGATAAATTACGCCTGGATATTGATTGCAGCCGAGATCAAACCGGGTATTAGACTCGATGATGGACTCTTCGAGCTTTGAACAAACCACAAAAGGATCAGCATCCGGGGTTTCAGCCGTTACTAGAAGCCCATGATGCCTCCGGGAATGTGCGCCGGAAACCGTTGAAGACGACCAGCCACCTGTGCCATTTGTCTCGAGCCACTCCAGGGCAGAACTGTAGGGGAACTGCGCGAGCAGTCCGGACGCAATTCGGTTCGACTTCGGATCCGCATCCATAACCCTGTGGAATTAAATCTCCGCTCATTGAGCATCATTCCGACCTCAGAAAAGATACTAAATTCCTGGAAGATTGTCGTTCGACGGGCGCGAGGAAGGGGGAGTCGCAATTTGCGACTAGCGATTGGCGATTAATGATTCCCTCACGAACTCCGCAGATCATGGAGCTTATTCCGCTCATCCTGCAATTCACGGGAAAGCTTCATTTGCTTTTCGAGGGCATTGCGTTTGTACTCTTCAAACTCATGACTGAGTGCTTCGGCGTTTTCGATCTTCTCACGCATAGAAGACTGTACCCACTTGACGCGGGCGACGAGGAGGCCGAGGAGAACAAGTAAGGCGAGGATAATAATGCCCACCGTGCTAAGGAAAACTGATTTCAGGAAGTCGATGCCCAGGACATTGATGTGGCTGCTGTCGTGTTCCATTTGAGCAACAGCTTCGTCCTTACTCTTCATGGCGGCGTTTACAGCAGCGACTTCATCCTGGAGTTTCTTGATTTGAGCCTGAGCTTCGCGCAGGGCTGCCTTTTGCGCCCTAAGGGAGTCCATGGTTATTTTCCACATCCCATCAAGGACGTAAGTACGAATAACTTTATACTCGGAGTAGGATTCCGACTTATCGCGCATGATCGTAAACCGTTCCTGAAGGGTGGCTTCATTGGGCTCAAGAGCTTCGGCTGACCTTTGAGCGCGGCTATCTACAAAAAAAGTGAGGAACGCAACAATCAGGAGAACGGTCCGCTTCATATCATTTCAAAATTTTGGAAGGCTTTTCGCTTTGTAAACTTAAAATCCAAGTCAAATCAGCCCAATATAAACCATTTAGGCTGGAAAATACGTCGATCAACGTAACCTCGTGTCGTTTAAAGGTTTATGCATTGCGCCAAGACTGCGGGGCATCAGTCTTTCACAAAAATAAGGTCCGTATTCTGAACCTGCACTATCCGGGCGAAGAATTCCCTCAGATAGAAGTATTCCTGGTGGTTGTGCCGCACCTTCCTGGTCAACAGCCTGCTGAAAATCGTCACCCGCCGACCGTCGTTCTGGGCCTTCAGCATATAGTGCCCCCTTCCCGGGCAATACCAGTTCTACCTCCTCCGGCAGGTTCTTGAGCCGAATGCCTTCCGGAAAATTCACGACGATAGTAATCCCTTCGTCCAGCGTCGTCCCAAAATCCACGGGATACAGTCCATCTGCCACACAAAGGGGTTCCGAACCGTCCGGTTCGCAAGGAAAGGATTCAACAGACCTGGTCACCGATAGCTACTCTTCACCTCTGCCTCATCGTATTTTTCAGTCAACACATTCTTGTTAGAGCGTTTCGTCTCCACGATAGAGCCGTCAGGGGCAAGTATGAATGAGGAAGCCTTTAATCCGATGAAGTCGATCTTGTTTTCATGCTTGGATAGCGGTACAGCGGAATTGAAATGTCGGCGAGCGACAGGGCCTCCTTTTTCAATATCTTGATACGAACGTGATACTCGAGAACGGTCGACATTTCGTCCTCCGCGAAGGAAAATCACCCCTTTTTTCACAACCTTTGGCTGATTCTTACATTGCAGACGCAATCAGATTATCCCGCAGTGAAAATTGGCTTGCTATCCGATACCCATGGATTCCTGGACCCGCGGGTCTTCGACTATTTTGCGGAATGCGATGAGATATGGCATGCCGGCGACATCGGCTCGACGGAAGTTGCCGACGCGCTCGAGAATTTCAAGACATTCCGGGCAGTGCACGGCAACATCGACGATCCCGCCATGCGGAGGCGCTATCCTGAGGACCTTTGGTTCGACTGCGAAGGAATCCTGATTTTAATGACGCATATCGCCGGCAGCCCCCCGCGCTTCAACCCTCGTGTAAAGAAACTTCTTGCCGAGCGTAAGCCCGGCGTGCTGGTGTGCGGCCATTCGCACATCCTTCGCGTCATGAAGGACGAAGCAACGAGCGTCATGTACCTGAATCCCGGCGCCGCCGGACATCACGGATTGCACCCGATACGCACCATGCTACGATTCGAAGCGCACGAAGGACGCCTCGCGCGTATGGAGGTTATCGAACTGGGGAAACGGGGACTGATCGAACCGACGACTACGCGTACTGATTGAGCATCACAGGCATCACCAGCATGAGGATATCCTCATTGGAGTCGGTACTTGCAGGAAGGATGACTCCAGCCTTGTTGGGTGCCGACATGGTAAGCTGAACGCGATCGACGTCGAGGTTCGACAGCATTTCGATAAGGAAGCGTGCGTTGAATCCGATCTCGATGTCTTCCCCTTCGTGTTCGCAGGAAAGGCGCTCATTTGCCTCGTTGGAGAAGTCGAGGTCTTCAGCCGAAATCTGCAGTTCGCTGCCTGTGATCTTGAGCCGTACCTGGTGTGTCGTCTTGTTCGCGTAAATTGAAATACGCTTCAGAGCGCCAAGCAGCTCAAGCCGGTCGATCGTCATCTTAATGCTATTGTTGACCGGAATTACATTTTCGAAATCCGGGAACCGTTCGTCGATAAGACGACATATCATTTTGATGTTGCCAAAGCGGAAGAACGCGTTCGACATGTTAAAGTCGAGGCTCACCGGCGTATTCTCCGTCGGCAACGTTGTCTTCAGCAGGTTCAATGCCTTGCGTGGTATAATAATCGCGCTGCCGTTCTCAGAGGTTACATCTTTCCGTCTGTAACGAACTAGGCGATGGCCGTCGGTGGAAACGAACACCGTATTCTTTTCGCCCAGGTTGATGTACACCCCCGTCATCGCAGGACGGAGTTCGTCGTTGCTGGTAGCAAAGATCGTATTGCTGATGGCGCGGGCGAGTACTTCCGAAGAAATCTCAGCGTAGAAGTCGTTCGATACGGACGGTACACGGGGGAAGTCCGTAGCATTTTCTCCGGAAAGCTTATAGCGGCCGTTGTCAGAAATGATTTCGACGCTGTAGGAAGATTCATCGATAGAAAACGTCACCGGTTGCTCCGGAAGGTTTTTGAGGGTTTCCAAAAGAATCCGAGCGGGCACGGCAATGCTGCCTTTTTCTTTGGACTCCACCTGCAACTCAGTAATCATACTCGTCTGGAGATCGGAGGCTGTGACCGTCAAGGTGCCTTTGTCCAACTCGAACAGGAAATTCTCAAGTATTGGAACAACTGGATTGGTAGTTATCACCCCGTTAATATTGGAGAGCTGCTTAAGCAGATACACGGAGTTTACGATGAATTTCATTCGTGGTTAGTGGTTATTGGTTGTTAGAGAGCCCTAAAGTTAGAAAGAAAACCGAATTTAGGAAACGCAAACCGGGGCGTCTAATTCGATCTAAACCAGGACTTTTTCCGCAGAATCGCATCGATCTTATCGCGGTCAAAAACGCCCACCGCGGAGCTGTCGACAACGCCATAAACCGCGGAGCTATTCCCATCCCCGGAATACAGTTCAAGGTGGTAAGCGCGCCCTCCGACATCCTTGACCGTGACATTCATTAAAGCATTGAGCGACCGGATGCTGTCGGGGTCGGTTTCCATAAATTCGTTCGCCGTGAGAAAGGAGATGTTGTCCATGAAATCGTTAAGGCGTGTTGTATCAGCTTGCGCCATCCCGGGTATTACGGCCGCGTTTCCTTCACGAACCACAGTAAATCCTCCGGCCGGATCGTTCGGGAAGGACGCTTCCAGCCCGCTGAAATTCATCCAGTTGAGCGAAAACACATGACGGTCTCTCCAGCCGGACGCCGGTAATTCAAAAATGCCGGAAACATAGACGCGGTAGCCCGGGATCACCATTACATAAGGTGTGTCGGAATCCGGCTCCCTGAAATAGGCTTCCGTTCGCGCCGCGTTTCCGCCTGCAAGGAAGGTCATCACCTCGTCACCGCCTGCGAAGAGCTCAACCCGAACCCCGGCACTATCCAGTTGGCGACTCACCACCTCGCGCATCCGCACCGCCACGGGCCTGCGCGCTTCCGCCTGCTGCAGCGTGGCAAAGAGGACGTCGATAAGATTTCCGTCTGCAAGGACCTCGTCGTTTACACGCCACCGCGAACCACGCACCGCCAGATCGACCTTTCCACGTGGACCGGTGAGCACAACACGATCAACTGACGCCAGATCGTCGGGTCGGAACAAGTCTTTGTCGACATCGCTTCCGTCAGCATCCTTTACATAATACACACCAAAACAGGCGAGCACCAGGACCATTAGAGAAACAGCAAGGAAAATGTTTTTCTTTCTCTGCATACGCTACACCCGTGCAAATTTTCTCTTTCTAAGCCACGCCCGCACCAGGCCAAACACAACGACCAGCACAACGGGCAAGCTCAGGTTTAACACCTGCCATTGCGTTTTTTCCCTGGAAGCCCGCGCACGATCCAGCGGCCTGATCCGAATCTCCTTGTCACGAACAGTGATCAACCCTTGCTCATCTGTAAGCCAGGCCATCAGGTTCATGAGCAGATCTTCGTTTGCGAAAGTATAATTCGTCATGGGATCGAATCCCAGCGGCTGAGCCTGTCCTGTTCGCGGATTGATCTCACTCCGCGCGATGTCCCCATCGGAGATCACCACCAGCGAAGTGTGCACACTCGAATCCCGTCGACCCTCGGTGCTGACGCCATCCGGAGGGAACCGGTTCCGGTAAAGCGAGGTAAATCGCCCTTCGAGAAGGTAGCCAACGACACGGCTACCCGCGTTGAACTGGTCAGGTCGTACCTGCAGCAACTGATTGACCGTAATGTTCGCAGGCAAGCCAACTACCCGCGTATACTGCGATGTAGTCATAATGGGAAGCTTGCGAACACCATCGGCACGTACGGTATCGATGCTGCTTACAAAGCGCGTGAGCGTCGCATCCAGGTTGCGCGTGGCGGGATGATCAGCGTAGTGATTGATCAAGGGAAAGAACGGCCAGTCCAGCATCTGCATCCTGGGCCTGTCGCCTGATTGTCCCGTGACAATCGGATACAACGCGGCATGGCGATCCTGAACGAGGTCATGATTGATTCTGACGCCATACCGGAACAACATGTCGTCCAGGTTTACATCGCGGGGCAATGCTACGGAGTGCTCGTACGTAGCGCTATCCATCGACGCATCGGATCGGTCGAGAAGGAACATTACCTTCCCACCGCGCATGATGAACTGGTCGATCTTGTACTTGTCCGCCTCACTGAACGGCTCGGTAGGATTGTTGATAATCACTACCTGGTATCCATCCAGGTTGGATCGACGTGAAAGGTCGACCTTTCTCACGTCGTATAATTCCAGTAATGCGTTGTTGAAGCCTGCGATGTCAAGTGAGTCCAGCTGTCCATAACCCCTGAGCAGCCCTACCCTCTTCCGGTCGGTATTGAAAAGTTTGTAAATGGCGTTGGCTATTTCAAACTCTACTCCTTCTATCGATTGGTTTATCTCCTCCTCGGGTGATTGTGCGTTACTGCCCTTCAGCAGCATCACACCTGTTTCGAAACCTCCGTAGGAGACGAGCGCACCAGGAAAAATCAGCTTGGCTGACGTCTCACCGTCTACGCGCTCCACGACGTTCGTCGGTGTAATACCTTTTTCCGCAAGCTCGCGAATGAACTCGTTCTTCGCTTTCGCACTCATGGCCGCGGTAGGATCGACGAAGGTAAAATTGACTTTGTTGTTGGAGTAAATTCTGAACTCGTTCAGCGTCTCGCGAATCGCATTCTGAAAGCGGCGGAATCCTGCGTTGAGTTCACCCTCAAGATATACTTCCACGTAAACATCATCATCGAGGGACTCAAGCAATTCCCGGGTCGCTGGTTTGATGGTGTATCTTTTCTCTTCAGTGAGATCGATGCGGAAGAAACGGTCGGATGCAATCAGGTTGATTAACACGACCAGCGCGACGGCGTTGGCCAATTGCAACAGATCACCCAACTTTTTGTCTCCCCAGTTCACCATGATCGAGCGCTTAACACCACTTTGGTAGTTGACAACATGACAAATCCAACGCTGAAGAAGTAGATCAGATCGCGACTATCTACCAGTCCTTTTCCAATCGCTTCATAGTGATACAGCAGACCAAGTTGCCGGATGGCAAGCGCGTATTCCGACCACAGGTTTATCGCAGCGAGGCGGTCGAAGCCGGCGTAGAGAAAGAAACACAGAAACGCAGCCGTGATAAACGCCACGATCTGGTTGGGCGTGATCGCAGAAGCAAGTATACCCACCGTGCAAAATACACCGCCAAGCAAAAGGAAACCAATGTAGGATCCCATGACACCTGCGCTGTCGATGTTACCGACCGGGTCACCCAGGCGGTAGATTGAAATGTAATACACCAGGGTCGGAATGAGCGACACGATCACGAGAAGAAAACAAGCCAGGAACTTTCCGAGGATGATGTCCCAATCCGTGACCGGACGCGTCAGCAACAACTCCATAGTACCTGCCTTGCGCTCTTCGGCAAAGCTCTTCATAGTGATGGCAGGAATAAGAAACATGAAGACGTATGGTCCGAGCATGAAGAGCGTGCTCATATCAGCATAGCCGTAGGCCAGTACTGAAGTGTCGGGGAACACCCACATCAGAAGTCCCATAGCCGTCAGAAATACGCCGATGACGATATAGGCGATGAGTGAGTTTAGAAAGCTATTGAATTCCTTAGACAGAACCTGGATCATGCTTGCTGTGATTGAAGCGTGAGGTCACGGAACACATCCTCCAGCGATCCTTCCTCCTGGCGTAAGCCCAGAAGCGGAAGGTTGTGGTCAGCGGCATACCGAAAAATTTCAGGGCGCGGATCGGCGCCCTCGGCAGGTGTTATCCTGCAGCGGTTGCCATCAAGCATATCGACCGCAGCGACACCCGGTATCCGACTGAGTTCGCCCAAATCCGCTGGAGCACCGAATTCGACGACGATCGCCGGTTTGCGCGACGCGTGTGCCAGCAGACGATCGAGTTTGTCGTCGGCGACAAGCTTACCCTTGTTGATGACGACGACACGATCGCACAATGCTTGCACCTCCTGCAGGATATGGGTAGAAAAAATTACTGTCTTGTCGCGACTGGTTTCGCGAATGAGTTTTCGGATTTCAAGAATCTGATTCGGATCAAGCCCCGATGTGGGTTCATCAAGGATTACCACACGCGGATCGTGAAGCAACGCTTGTGCGAGGCCTACGCGCTGCCGGTAACCTTTTGACAACATCTCGATGCGTTTATGTCGTTCAGCTGTCAGTCCACACACTTCAATGATACGATCCACCGCAGACGTAAGCGTACGACCGCGCATACCGTAGAACCGGCCAACGAAACGCAGGTACTCCCGAACGTAAAGATCAGTATAGAGCGGATTGTGTTCGGGAAGGTAGCCGATGATACGTTTAATCTTTTGAGGATAACGACTCACGTCAAGGCCTTCAACCAGTACGCTTCCAGACGTTGGTGGAAGGTACGTCGTCGCGATCTTCATCGTGGTCGACTTGCCAGCGCCATTCGGTCCGAGAAATCCTACGATCTCTCCGCGCCCCACTTCGAACGAGATGTTGTCGACAGCACGTTGTCGTCCGTAGATCTTGGTGAGGTTCCTGATTTGCAACGTCATAGCTGAGGCCGCACAAAACTATGAAATCGTACGATAGGCAACAACCCGCCCAAATCTCCGCAGCGTACGCCACACTCCCGTGTCGACCGATCGAAATAAATTTGCAATTCCAGCACGGAATTTGAGAGATTTGTAATGTAATGAACCCTTCATGCGCATTAGTTTAGTCGTTTTGGCACTATTGTCGTCGCTGCCGCTTCTCGGTCAGCAAGGCTACGACCTCCAGTTCAGGATCAAAGGGCTCCGTGATACAACGGTCTGGCTCGGGTACTATTATGGAGAGAGTACCTATCGTCGGGACACAGCGGTAGTAGACCGCAACGGCGAATTTCGCTTTAAGGGATCAGAGACCCTGCCTCAGGGCGTCTACCTTATTGCAATCAACAAGACACGGTTACTTGAGTTCGCAGTGGGAGTCGACCAGCAGTTCAGGCTGGAGACGGACACGTCGGGGTATATCGAGCACATGAAGGTTACGGGCGACATTGACAACACGATCTTTTTCGAGAACATGCGCTTCAATAAAGCGCGTCATGATGAAGCCCAGCCTTTCGTCGCAGTTGTTCAAGACAGCACTGCATCTGACGAAGCAAAAAAATCCGCGCGGGAGAAGCTCGATGCCGTGAACGCCAGCGTTGCCGACTATCACGAAAAGATCATTTGCGAACATCCCGGCACCATCACAAGCAAAATCTTCCAGGCGACGCGGCCACTCAAGGCACCCGAACCACCCAGGCGACCCGATGGGAGCATTGATTCGACATTTCAGCTCAAATGGTATCGTGAGCATTTCTTTGACAACTTCGATCTTGCTGACGATGCCTTGATCCGCATGCCCAAGCCTTTCTACCGCGAAAAGGTCTACGAATACCTTGATAAACTCTATGCGCCGGATCCCGATACCGTCAAACGCGCCATAGAGTTCATGGTAAGCAAGGCGAAAAAGAATCCGGAGACTTACAAGTACCTTATTTTCCAACTCGTCCTGAAATACCAAAACCCCGACATCATGGGGCTTGACGCGGTGTTCGTCTATCTCAATGATACTTACTTCGCCACCGGCGAAATGGATTACTGGGCGAATGAGCAGATGAAGAAAAACATGCGGCAGCATGCTGACCGACTTCGCAAGAGCCTGTTGGGAAACACGGGGCCCAACCTCATCATGCAGGACGTCAACTTCAAGCCTCGCGCACTGTATGATATCAAGTCGAAGTACACTATAATCTATTTCTTCGACCCCGACTGCAGCCATTGCCGTCAGGAGACGCCGAAGCTGGTCGCCTTCTACGAGAAGAACAAAGCCCGCTTCGACGTGGAAGTGTTTGCCGTTTCATCGGATACATCGATGGCCAAAATGGCCAATTATATAAAGGAGATGGGGATGAAATGGATTACGGTGAACGGTCCCCGTACATACGTTGGCCCCTACCAGGATCTGTACGATTCCGTACAGTATCCGACTATTTATGTACTGGATAACAGAAAGAAGATCATCGCGAAGAAGATTCCCGCTGATAAACTCGAAGACTTTCTCGCCCATTACGAAAAGCGCCAGAAAGCGGGCCAGCTGTAGCAGGAACGATGGTTTCCCAGGTCGGTCTGTAACTTTTTGAGAACTTTTTCAGTCATACATGCAACTATTCGCCGCTTCTGGAGTATCTATGGTATACGAAGCAGACCCGGCCACGCGTTATTGCGCTAACTATTGACACCATGACTCTATTCAGTAGGCTATTCGGAAAGACCACCAAAAAGAAGGAGCTCAAAGCCCGGTGTCCAATCACCCGTGAGCAGATTGACAGGGGTTTTGGCTACTTGCTCACTACCGCTGAGGTGGTAACCTCCCGTAAATACTGGGATATGGTGATGACCGAACCGGAGACGATGTCGTACACCATCTCACATTTCCGTAATGAAGAGCATGGTACCAGGATGCGTAGCCTGATCTTTGAGAAGTACAGCAGCATACCACACCCCTGGATCATTTCAGACACATGTATTAACCTCTTCGAAGGCATCGACCGCGAAAGGGCAAAACGGTTTGCACAATTGTGGTGGGAACAGGAAGGCGAATTCGTCCCTGAAAACTCAGGGCCGGCACTGGAGATGCTGGATCCCAAGAGTTACCAGGACTGGAAGGATTATGCCATCCTCGAGGCTGGACGTTCCCGCATCAGCGCCTGAAATTTCTTTACCGCTATATATTAAGAGGACCCCTGTCCTGACCGGCAGGGGTTCCGTTTTTTACATGGTCCTGTCGATCGTGAATTGTACGAGCTGGCGGAGCGACTTGCGATAGACGGAATCCGGAAATGTATCAAGAATCTCAAGGGCTTCCGCGTGAAACTTACGCATCGCTTCCTGTGCGTATTCGATGCCGCCGGAGGCACGAACGAAGTCTATAACTTCGCGGACTTTCTTGGGCTTGTCCGAGTCATTGCGGATCGTCCTGATGATCTTCCTGCGTTCAAGCCACGGAGCTTTCGACAGCGCGTGGATAAGCGGCAGCGTCATCTTCTTTTCTTTGATATCGATACCCAGTGGTTTGCCAATCTCCGACTCCCCGTAATCGAAAAGGTCATCCTTAATCTGAAACGCCATGCCGATCTTTTCACCAAATCTCCACATGCGGTTGACAGCGTTGGCATCCGCGCCGGATGAACTTGCGCCAACCGCACAGCACGAGGCAATGAGTGAAGCTGTCTTTTGCCGGATAATGTCGAAGTAGACTTCTTCCGTCATATCTAACCGCCGCGACTTTTCGATCTGTAACAATTCGCCCTCACTCATTTCCTTTACCGCGTCGGTCACGATCTGGAGAAGATTGAAATCCTGACTTTCAACCGACAGCAGCAATCCACGCGACAAAAGAAAGTCGCCGACAAGAACGGCGACCTTATTCTTCCACAAAGCATTTACGGAAAAGAAACCACGGCGGTAGTTTGCTTCGTCAACCACGTCATCGTGTACGAGCGTTGCCGTGTGTAGTAATTCAATGAGGGAAGCGCCGCGAAAGGTAGACTCCCTTATCCTTCCGGTTGTGCCAGCGCTAAGAAAGACAAACATGGGCCTCATCTGCTTGCCTTTGCGCTTGACGATGTAGTCCATGATCTTATCGAGCAGCAGTACCCGGGTCTTCATGGATGCCCGGAACTTCAGCTCGAAGTCTTTCATCTCGCCGGCGATAGGCGCCTTTATTTCATTGAGCGTTGGAGACATTTCACGCAAGTATACAACCCCGGACGTGTCCTTCAAAGGGAATTATGCGGTCACCCCGAAGTCGTGCGTGTTTTCCCAACGCGTTAACGTTGGCCTACCGGTTAACTGGGGATCAGATTTTCTTCTCCAATTCGTCGATTTTCGCCTGAGCTTCCTCTTTGCCAAGGGAAAGGGCTTTCTTATAAAGCTCAACTGCCTCAGCCAGCGTTTCCCGCTTTTTTCTGGGTGCCAGCTTGGTGCGATTAGCAGCCTCCTCTACCGCTGCAGCGCGCGCATAGTATGCGTCGGCTTCGCTCATCTTAGACTGAATCATGAGTTCCTGGATGCGCGCCTCGATGAGGGCAAGTTCCTGCTGCTTTGCAAGTATTTCAGCTTCCTTGTCTTCGAGCATGGCTTCCTGAAGCCCTACCGTCTGGACAAGGTTTTCATTTTCACTACGGAATTTTTCAACCTGCTCCTGAAGTACTGCAATCTCCTCGGTCTTCGACTGCAGGTCTTTGCGCAGCCTGCTGATGGTTGCCCGAAGCGATGCAGCGCCGCTGGTCTGCTTTTTCAAATCTTCTTCAAGCGCGTCGATCTTCTTTTCTGTTTCTGCAACGTAATTCTTGAGATCGCGCATGCGCGCGGTGTAGTCGTCGAAGGTAGTGCCCTCCACGATATTCACTTTCAGCATTTGCCGGCTGGCATCGATGGAGTCGAGAAGGATGCCTACTTCCTGCAGCGTCTGCGCCACCCTCTGGCTGTTTTGCAGCTCGACTTCCAACGAGTCGATACGCGACTGAAGTCTTTCTTTATCCTGTGTCCCGCAGCTGATAGCCAGCATGCCGGCAACCGGTATGAAAAGCACTAAATTCCTAAGCATAAAGGATTGGTTTTTTGTGTATAAGACAAAAATAAGGGCTGTTTTCGTTTGCAAAGGAGCAAAAACGGGAAAATTGTTCGCCTGACAGGTCAGCCGACATTATTCCCGACGGCCGGCAGGAGCCTTTTATTCCCGCTTTTTGATTTGGTATTGCTGGTTGGCCGGCTAAATTTGCCCCGGTTTTCAAGATAGCTACCACCCAAATGGGGACTGCACTATCACACGCCGCAGGATCGGCGTATATGCCATGGACCTGACTCAACGTCACAAGCAGCTCTCCTCCGCCGGCGTTTTAATCTCGCTCGGCATCATCTACGGCGACATCGGAACCTCACCGCTGTACGTGTTCAAAGCCATTGCCGGCGACAACGAGATCAACCCCGAACTCATTATCGGCGGATTGTCGTGCATCGTATGGACGCTTACGCTCATCACGACAGTAAAGTATGTCATTCTCGCCCTTAACGCCGACAACAAGGGTGAAGGTGGTATCTTCGCCCTCTACGCTCTCGTGCGGCGCTACAAGGCCAGATGGCTGATTTATCCCGCCATACTGGGTTGCGCTACCCTCATCGCGGATGGTTTTATCACTCCCGCCATCAGTGTGACCTCAGCCGTGGAAGGGCTCAACATGCTCATCCCCGATATCGGGCACAACACGGTGCTGACTATAGTGGTTGCCATAATCGTCGGCATGTTTGTCTCCCAACAGTTCGGATCAACGATGCTGGGAACAACATTCGGGCCCATCATGCTGATATGGTTCCTGTTCATCGGCGCTGTGGGTGCCATGCATGTAGGAGACAACCTGTCAATACTTAATGCATTCAATCCATATTACGCGTACCGCCTGCTGACGCACTACCCCGGGGGATTCTGGATATTGGGAGCTGTCTTCCTCTGTACTACCGGTGCTGAAGCTTTGTACTCAGACCTCGGCCATTGCGGAAAGGAAAACATTCGGGTCGGTTGGGGTCTTGTCAAAGTCTGTCTGTTGTTGAATTACTTCGGACAGGGCGCGTGGCTGCTTACACAGCAAGGCACAACGCTGGGCAATACCAATCCCTTTTATGCAATTATGCCCGACTGGATGCTGGGTTACGGCATTATCATTGCCACAATGGCTGCCTGTATCGCAAGTCAGGCGTTGATCTCGGGCACGTTCACACTGATCAACGAGGCGATGAAACTGAAGCTCTGGCCCGCTACCAGGGTGCGCTACCCGAGCGAAGTTCGCGGACAGATCTATATCCCTTCCATTAACTGGATACTGATGGTAGGCTGCGTGGTGGTGGTATTGTTCTTCCAGTATTCCACGCAGATGCAATCGGCATATGGACTTGCCATCACTGTCGACATGCTCATGACGACGTCACTGTTGGTCTTCTACTTCGCAACAGCGAAAAAATCCGTGTTCAAATCGTCAGTGCTCGGCATCGTATTCTTCAGCATCGAGGGAATGTTTCTCATATCCAACCTTCACAAGTTCCCTCATGGCGGGTGGTTCACCTTCGTTATCGCGGCCTTCTTTTACCTGATCATGTACGTGCTCATGCGCGCGCGGAGACTTCGTGAACGTCATACCGAGTTTGTCGACCTCAAACATTACGTAGGGATGCTGCAGGACCTCCAGCAGGACACGACAGTCCCCAAGGAGGCGACCAATCTCGTCTATCTTGCCATGGCAAACAGTATGCGTTACATCGACTCGAACATCATCTATTCGATCTTCAGAAAGAGGCCGAAGCGAGCCGACGTGTACTGGTTTTTGCACGTGGACACTGTTGACACACCATACACCAGCAAGTACACTGTCGACACTATCATTCCCAAGCGTTGCTTCTTTGTCCGGTTGATTCTCGGATTCAAGACACCTCACCGGGTAAATCTGCTGTTCAGCAAGATCATCCATGAGATGGCTGATAATGGGGAGATCGACCTTGTTAGTCCCTA
>Ga0079224_100003065_pt1 | contig 20790 bp, 21 predicted proteins | sample Stecom2015_FD_80414 | JGI IMG/M metagenome (GOLD analysis project Ga0079224, IMG submission 80414) | Agricultural soil microbial communities from Utah to study Nitrogen management - Steer compost 2015 | ecosystem: Environmental > Terrestrial > Soil > Agricultural land | place: USA: Utah...
CGGCATCGTGATCGAGGCGCTGGATACCGGTGCGGCCTGTCGCACCTACAACCTTCTCATGGGGGAAGGGCGGCGGGTGGCCGCCGCCCTGATACCCGTCTAGCCTCGCACCTGCGTCTGCCTTACCAGGCGCCGCCATTCTGCTGCGCCACCATGCAGTAGAGCATGGGCAGCGAGAGCACGAAGTTGGTGCGCGAGGCCAGCATGGCGAAACGTGCCGCCTTGGCCTTGGTCGCGTCATCGGCCGGAGCGATGCCCAGCGCCTTCTTCTGGCTCGGCCAGATCACGAACCAGACATTGGCCGCCATGAAGAGGCCCAGCCACATGCCGATGCCAATCGTACGGCTGCCTTCCTGCAGCATCATGGCCTGGTGCCCATAGCCGTTCAGCACGGAAAGGGTCAGTCCGGTGGCCACCGTCGCGACCGCTGCCCAGCGGAACCAGAAGAGGGCTTCCGGCGCAATGAATTTCCCGATCGCCGGCTTCAGCTCGGCGGGAATTCTGGGCATGGTCGGGATCTGCACGAAGTTGAAATACCAGAGCAGGCCGATCCAGAGAATGCCGGACAGGACGTGCAGCCAGCGGAAGAAGAAGCTGACGAAGGCCGCATCGAAGGTGCTGTGGACCAGGAAGAACAGTCCCAGCGCCATAACGATGCCGGCGCCGATGGCCTTGTAGAGATGTTCGAGGATCCTTGTCATGATGGCACATCCCTGCTGGTGTCTGTTTTCGCCGTACCAATGCGGATGCGGCACGAATCGTTGCTGGGAGGCTATCATGATTCGTGGTAGCGAGAAGCGAGCTTGCATCCCGGGACGCCGACTCGATGGTCGATTCGTTTGACGATTACTGCGCTGCGGAAGTCCGCCGCCACGATCCCGACCGGTGGTTGACAAGCCTGTTTGCTCCGGATTTCAGGCGTCCCGCATTGCTGGCGCTGTATGCCTTCAACCTCGAGATCGCGCGGGCGCGGGAGTCCGTCACCCAGCCGATGATCGGACAGATCCGCCTGCAATGGTGGCGCGAGGCCTGGGACGGAATCATGCTCGGCCAGCCGCGCAAACATCCGGTGGTGGAAGCGCTGCACGCGCATGTTCGCCGGATCGACGCCGCCGATGCCTATGCGTTGATCGAGGCGCGGGAGCGCGACATGGATCCTGCGCCAATGGCCGACCTGCCGGCGCTGCTCGCCTATGCCGAGGCGACGTCGGCGCCGCTGATGCGCCTGGCGGCCGGGGCGCTGGGCGCTGAGCTTGCGCCGGCGCTGCTGGAGACGATCCGGAAGGCCGGAACCGCCTATGCGCTGACCGGCATCCTGCGGGCGACTCCCTTCCTGCTGGCGCAACAGCGCGTGCTGCTGCCGGCAGACCTGTTGCGCGAGGCCGGGATTGCTCCTGACAGTCTGCACCAGAAGGATCACGGCGCAGCCGTCTACAGGGTCATTGAGCGGGTGGCGGACGAGGCGCGACGGCTACTGCAGGAAGCAGGCAGCAGCCGCATCGGACGGGCGGCCTTTCCCGCGCTGCTGCCGGCCAGGCTCGCCCGGGTCTATCTGCGGCAGCTGGAACAGGCCGGGTTCGACCCGGAGGCACTCGAACCGGACCGCAGCATCACGCGGAGGCATTTCGCGTTGCTGTCCGCATCCATCACACGGCGCATCTAGCCGAAGGTTCTGCGCAGGCCTTCCGCAAGCGGCATCGGCTGAACCCCCAGGCGCTGCTTCATTTCAGAGATCGGAAAGGCCTTGTCTTCCGAGAGCCGGCGGATTTCGTCGCGCCTTATGCGTGGCAGGAACGGCAGAACGGTCGTCAGTCCGGCGGCCGCTTCGAGCAGGCGTCCGGGCAGCGGCAGGATGAGCGGCCGTTTGCCGATCGCGGCACCGACCGCGAGCACAAGGTCGCGATAGCTGACCGGTTCGGGGCCGGCCACAACGATCGGATCACCCGGCGCCTCGGACCTGAACAGCGCCGCCTCGACGCAGGCGGCAACATCCTCGACATGGATCGGCTGCAGCAGGGTGCGTCCGCCATCGGGCAGGGGGATGACACCCAGCCTGCGGATATAGGCCGCAATACGCTGCAGGTTATTCTCGGCCGCGGCGCCGTAGATCATCGTCGGATGCAGCATCACGCCGGGAATGCCCGATTGTGCCAGTGCGGCCTGCGTTGCCTGCAGCAATGCGACATTGGGATCGGGAAAGCGCGTGTAGATCCGCGTCGAGCCGAGCAGGACGATGCGCTCAACGCCGGCGGGCAGAGCCCTGAGCAGATCGACGCCGTAGCGTCCGTGCAGGCAGGAAACAAGCAACCGCGTATCCTGCAATGCAGGCGCAATCGTCTCCGGGCGTTCGGCGTCAAATCGCCGCGCATGCGGGCGCAGTTCCGGGTCGAGCCTCTCCGGCGTGCGGACGACCGGAATCACCGTGACGCCACGTGCCAGCAGGCGACGGCCGACAATACGCCCCAGCTTCCCCGTGGCGCCGATCAGCGTGACCGTTGGTCCCGTCATGCGGCGGCGGCTGTTGCCGCTTGCAGCCAGCCGGTCAGATCACCCAGCGCGCGCCGGGAGAGAAAGCGCTTGCGCTCGTCCTTGCGGATGTCGCCGGGCGGTGGCGGGAAGAGGCCGAAATTGACATTCATCGGCTGGAAGGTCTTGGCATCGGCACCGCCGGTGATGTGGTTGTGCAATGCGCCCAGGGCCGTGGTCGGCGGCGGCGGTTCCTGTCTGCCACCCAGCCGTTCGGCCGCCGCCATGCGGCCGGCGATAAGCCCGATGGCCGTGCTTTCGACATAGCCTTCAACGCCGGTGACCTGGCCTGCGAAACGCAGGCGCGGCATCGCCTTCAGGCGCAGCTGCGCATCCAGCAGCTTCGGCGAGTTGAGGAAGGTGTTGCGATGAATGCCTCCGAGCCGGGCGAACTGCGCGTTCTCCAGACCCGGGATCATCCGGAAAATCCGCACCTGTTCGGCATGCTTCATCTTGGTCTGGAATCCGACCATGTTGTAGAGCGTGCCGAGCTTGTTGTCCTGCCGCAGCTGCACCACGGCGTAAGGCCGCCGCTGCGTGCGCGGATCAACCAGGCCGACCGGCTTCATGGGCCCGAAGGTCAGCGTGCGCGGTCCGCGCTCCGCCATCACCTCGATGGGCAGGCAACCCTCGAAATAGGGCGTGTTCTTCTCCCAGTCCTTGAACTCGGTCTTCTCGGCTTCCAGCAGGGCGGCATGGAATGCCAGGTACTCGTCCTTTTCGAGCGGGCAGTTGATGTAGTCGCCTTCTTCCTGCTGGCCGGTGCCGCCCGGCCCCACCTTGTCGTAGCGCGACTGGAACCAGGCCTTGTCCATGTTGATGCTGTCGCGGTACACGATCGGAGCGATGGCATCGAAGAAGGCGAGGCTCTGCTCACCGGTAAGATCCCGGACCGCCTCGGCCAGCGCCGGCGAGGTGAGGGGGCCGGTGGCAACGATCACGCTGTCCCAATCTTCGGGCGGCAATCCGGCGATCTCTTCGCGGCGTATTTCAATCAGCGGCTCGGCCTCGATGGCCTTCTGCACCTCGGCCGAGAAGACATGGCGATCCACCGCCAGCGCACCGCCTGCCGGTACCTTGGCGATGTCGGCGGCACGCATGATCAGGGAGTTGCAGCGGCGCAGTTCCTCATGCAGCAGGCCGACTGCATTGCTCTCCGCATCATCGGAACGGAAGGAGTTTGAGCAGACCAGTTCGGCCAGGCCGTCTCCCTGATGGGCTTCGGTCTTCCGGACGGGGCGCATTTCGTGCAGCACGACCGGCACGCCGGCGCGGGCGATCTGCCAGGCAGCCTCCGAGCCGGCAAGGCCGCCGCCGATGATGTGGACGGGTTTACTCTTGCTCATGCAACAACTCCTCGAGCGCCTCCTGGTCGGCGGCGCCCAGTACTGTCATCGTCACCGCCTGGCTGAAGCCGCGGCGGGCCAGCGCGCCCATATCCTTCTGCCGCATCGCCGATCGTTCGGCCGGATCGGTCCTGAACGGTCCAAGCTTGCGCCGGCGGGCATAGGATATGGCAGCCGGCAGATCGGAGACAGGGATATCGGCCTCGATCTGCAATCTTTCCAGAGCGGCGTCGATATCCGGTTTGGCGACCCCCTTGGCCGCAAGCGTCTGCCGGATCCGGCCCAGCGCCTTACCTTCCGCATACAGGCGCCGGACCTTGGTCTCGGCGTAGGAACGGTCGTTCAGCAGCCCGTTTCGCTGCAGCTTTTCGATCAGCGCCGCAATCCAGCCGGCCGCCTCTGCCGGCTCCGGCGTACCGTGTTCCTGGATGGAGCGGCGCACCTTGCGGTCCAGAACACGGCGCAGATTGCCGGCAGAGGAGCTGTAGCGCTCGAGATAGAAGACGGCGGCCCGTTCCAGATACTGGGGCGTGATCTTCTTCGGTCGCTTGCGCTGCATGGCCGGCGCGGCAGTCAGCCCGCCAGTGCGGCGATCCCGGCGCGGGCGATCTGCGCGTCCTGATCGGACCTCACGCCGGATACGCCGACGGCACCAATGCAGATCCCGTCGACGATGATCGGCTCGGCGCCTTCCAGCAGGACGATGCCCGGCACGGAAAGAAAGGCGTTGCGGCCGCCCGCGACGATGTCCTCGAAGGCCTTGCTGGGACGCCGGCCGAAGGCGGAGGCTTTCGCCTTGCCCTGGGCGATCTCGATCGAGGTGAGGGGTGCGCCGTCGAGCCGCTGGAAATGCAGCAGATGGCCGCCGTCATCGACAATGGCAATGCTGACCTTCCAGTCGTTCCTTTTGGCTTCCGTCTCCGCCGCCGCGGCAATCGCCTGCACATCGGCCAATGTCAGTGCCTTGCGTGTGATCATGTTTCCCCCTTTGTCACTCGGCGGCGTCACGCCGACGGGATCTTTCGTTCTTCTTCAATGAAAGGGTCGGCGCCTGGTGGCTGCGCTGGGCCGCTGGCTTGAGATATTCCTTCAGATACTGCCCGGTATAGCTTTCCTTCACCTTGGCCACATCCTCGGGCGTGCCCTGCGCCACGATGCGGCCACCGCCATTGCCGCCCTCCGGTCCCAGATCGATGATCCAGTCGGCGGTCTTGATGACCTCGAGATTATGCTCGATCACGATCATCGTGTTGCCGGCCTCGACCAGCGTATGCAGGACCTCGAGCAGCTTGCGCACATCCTCGAAATGCAGGCCGGTGGTCGGCTCGTCGAGGATATAGAGCGTGCGCCCGGTGGCGCGCTTCGACAGTTCCTTGGCCAGTTTCACGCGCTGCGCTTCGCCGCCGGACAGGGTGGTGGCCGACTGGCCGATCTTGATATAGCCGAGACCGACCTTCTCCAGGGTCTCCAGCTTCTCGCGGATGGTAGGGACTGCCTTGAAGAATTCGGCACCGTCCTCGACCGTCATGTCGAGCACATCGGCGATCGACTTGTCGCGGTATTTGATCTCCAGCGTTTCGCGATTGTAGCGCTGGCCCTTGCAGACGTCGCACTGCACATAGACGTCGGGCAGGAAGTGCATCTCGATCTTGATCAGGCCGTCGCCCTGACAGGCCTCGCATCGGCCGCCCTTGACGTTGAACGAGAAGCGGCCCGGCGCATAGCCGCGGGACTTGGCTTCCGGCAGGCCGGCGAACCAGTCGCGGATCGGCCCGAAGGCGCCGGTATAGGTGGCAGGATTGGACCGCGGCGTGCGGCCGATCGGGGACTGGTCGATATCGACGATCTTGTCCAGCCATTCCAGGCCTTCGATCCGGTCATGGGCGCCGGGGATTTCGCGACTGTTGTTCAGCTTGCGCGAGATTGCCTTGTACAGCGTCTCTATCGTCAGCGTCGACTTGCCGCCGCCGGAAACACCGGTCACGCAGGTGAACACGCCGAGGGGAAAGTCGACCGTGATGTTCTTCAGGTTGTTGGCCCGTGCGCCGACGATGCGGATGCGCTTGTTCGGCGGCGCCGTGCGGCGCTTGGCAGGAACCGGGACGAACTTCGTGCCGGCCAGATACTGGCCCGTGACGGATTTCTTGGCGGAGACGATATCGGCAGGCGTGCCCTGGGCGATGATCTCGCCGCCATGAACGCCGGCCGCCGGACCCATGTCGATGACATGATCCGCCGTGCGGATCGCTTCCTCGTCATGCTCGACCACCAGCACCGTGTTGCCGATATCACGCAGGTGGATCAGCGTCTCGAGCAGCTTGGCATTGTCGCGCTGGTGCAGGCCGATAGAGGGCTCGTCGAGCACATAGAGTACGCCGGTCAGGCCGGAGCCGATCTGGGATGCCAGCCGGATGCGCTGGCTCTCGCCACCCGACAGCGTGCCGGACGCGCGCGCCATAGTCAGGTAATCGAGACCGACATTGACTAGGAAACCGAGGCGGTCATTGATCTCCTTCAGGATTCGCGTGGCGATATCCTTCTCCTTCGGCTTCAGCTTGCGGGTGAGGTCGAGGAACCACTGTCGTGCCTCGAGGATCGAAAGGTCGCAGATCTCGCCGATATGCCTGCCACCAACCTTGACGGCCAGGGCCTCGGGCTTGAGACGGTGGCCGCCGCAGGTTTCGCAGGCCGTCTGCGACTGATAACGCGAAAGATCCTCGCGGATCATGTCGGAATCGGTTTCGCGCCAGCGCCGCTCCAGGTTCGGCAGCACGCCTTCAAAGGGCCGCTTTACCGTGTAGCTCCGCATCCCGTCGTCATAGGTGATCGGCACGATATCGTCGCCCGAGCCGTGCAGGATCGCGTTGCGAATCTTTGCCGGCAGTTCCTTCCACTTCGTGCTCAGCGAGAACTTGTAATACTTCGCCAATCCCTCGAGGGTCTGGAGATAGTAGGGCGACGGAGTCGCGGCACGCGACCAGGGCACGATGGCGCCTTCCCGCAGGCTGAGATTGCCGTCCGGCACGACCTGGTCAGCATCGAAATACATCTTCGAGCCGAGGCCGTCGCAAGCCGGGCAGGCGCCATGCGGACTATTGAAGGAGAACAGCCGCGGCTCGATCTCCTCGATGGTGAAGCCGGAAACCGGGCAGGCAAACTTGGCCGAGAAGATGGTCCGCTCGTCCTTGTCCGCATTCTCGGCAATCGCGATGCCGTCAGCGAGGCCAAGCGCGGTTTCGATGGAGTCCGCCAGCCGGGTCTGGATGCCGTCGCGGACCACGACGCGGTCGACCACGACTTCGATGTCATGCTTCAGTTTTTTGTTGAGCGTCGGAACCTCGGCGATCTCATAGAGCTTGCCGTCCACCTTCACGCGCTGGAAGCCGCGCTTCTGCAGGTCCTGCAATTCCTTGCGGTACTCGCCCTTGCGGCCGCGCACGATCGGCGCCAGCAGGTAGAGACGCGTGCCCTCCGCCATGGCCATGACCCGATCCACCATCTGGCTGACGGTCTGGCTTTCGATGGGCAGACCCGTAGCCGGCGAGTAGGGGACGCCGATGCGGGCGTAGAGCAGGCGCAGATAGTCGTAGATCTCGGTGACAGTCCCCACCGTCGAGCGCGGGTTTTTCGAGGTGGTCTTCTGCTCGATGGAGATTGCCGGGCTCAGGCCGTCGATGTGATCGACGTCCGGCTTCTGCATCAGCTCCAGGAACTGGCGTGCATAGGCAGACAGCGATTCCACATAGCGCCTCTGCCCCTCGGCGTAGATCGTGTCGAAAGCGAGCGAGGATTTGCCCGAGCCGGACAGGCCGGTCAGAACCACCAGCTTGTCGCGGGGGATGTCGACATCGACATTCTTGAGATTGTGCTCGCGCGCGCCGCGGACGGAGATGAACTTCTGCATGGTTACGCCAACTCTGAGGGATGCCGATTATTGCGCTTTACGGGACAGTTGTTCACTATGCGGGACTCGTATATTATTAGATCACTTCGGGAACGGATAGGGGTTAAGCCATGGCGGGCAGCGTCAACAAAGTCATCCTGGTCGGCAATCTGGGCCGCGACCCCGAAATTCGTACCATGCAGTCCGGCGAAGAGGTCTGCCAGCTCTCCGTCGCGACCTCGGAGACCTGGCGGGACAAGGCTTCCGGCGAGCGCAAGGAACGTACCGAGTGGCATCGCGTGGTGATCTTCAACGAGAACCTCGTGAAGGTCGCCAAGCAGTACCTGAAAAAGGGCTCGAAGGTATATCTGGAGGGTTCCCTCCAGACCCGCAAGTGGACCGACAAGGACGGTGTCGAAAAATTCACCACGGAAGTGGTTCTGCAGCGTTATCGCGGCGAGCTGACCATGCTGGATGGCCGCGGTGAAGGCGGCGGGGGCGGCGGCTTCTCGAGCGGAGACGATTACGGCTCGGGCGGCGGGTCTTCCGGCGGTTTCGGGGGTGGCAGCCGTTCCGGCGGCAGCGCGCCGCCGCGGCGCGACGATCTCGACGACGAGATCCCGTTCTGATCGTCGGCTAGCGCCGGCTTCGCAGCATCGATGCCAGAACCACCCCGGCGACCACGGCTCCGGCCACGGCGCCGATCGGGTGTTCGCGGGTGATCTGACGCCCCATCGGCAGCGCGTTCCGTACGGCATCCGTCATGGGATCAGGAACCCGCTTGGTGGCCACCGAAACAGCGGCCAGCAGCAGCCCGGCAGTAATTGCGAGCAGGATGCCTGCGGAGGCGGCTGCAGCCCATGCCGGGTTCAGAATCTGCCCGAACCCCAGGAACATAGCCCAGCCGCCGAGGAGGAAGGCTGCGACCAAAGAGGCTAGCGCAATCAGGCCCAAGGCTGCGGCAATGGCATATTGTCGCAGCTTCTGGGCCAGACTCGCCGTCTGAATGCTGCCGACGACGAGGCCGAGAAGGGTTTTGATCATTTACGCAGGAGCAGGGTGAGGACCGCGCCGGCGGCAAATGCCGCAAGCAGGCTCGTGCCCGGATGCTCGCGGACCGTATTCTCGGCCCGGGCAATGTATTCACGGCTGCGCATCCGGACATCGCTCATCAGCGTGTTCAGTCGTTCCTGCAGATGGCTCAATTCCGCTTCGGCGATGGCACCACCATCGCGCTTGGCACGATCGAGGAGCGAGCTGAGCTGGTTGCCGAGTTCCGACACCTGGGCGCGCAATTCGTTGAGGTCCGCCTCAGGGCGACCATACTGCTGATAGGTGGGTTCCATGAACACGACTCCTGTGGCTTGAGACGGTATGCAGGCGGGAGAGACGACCGGAGGAAACGCGACGAGCTATCGCGCCGGCTCAATAACCGGAACGGGAACAAAAGGTTCCCCGAAAAACGCTCTGAAGCTGATCGTGACGGTTCAGCCGGCCTTCCGCTCCAGCGCCTTGGCCTTGTCCCAGGCTTCGTCCATGGCGGTGAGGTCGCAGTCGGTCAGATTCCGACCCGATTCCTCAACTATCTGCTCCATCATGCTGAAACGACGCTCAAATTTCCGATTGGCGTTGCGCAGGCACTGTTCGGGATCCAGTTTCAGATGGCGGGCCAAGTTCGCTACAACAAAGAGAAAATCGCCAAACTCCTCTGCGATCGCCTCAGAGGCCCCAGCTGAGATTTCCTGCTCAAGTTCTTCGAGTTCTTCTCGAATTTTAGCCAAAACAGGCTTCTTGTCAGGCCAATCGAAACCGACGCGGGCGGCGCGATTCTGCAGCTTCACCGCGCGCGTCAGGGCAGGAAGGCCGGTGGTGACTCCGGCAAGAACGGTCGAGACGTCCACCGCGGCCGGCTTCGCAGCACGCTCGGCTGCCTTGATGGCCTCCCAGTTCGTGCTTACGGCTTCCGGATGATCGGCCTCAACGCTGCCGAAGACATGAGGGTGCCGGCGGACCATCTTCTCGGCAATGCTGGTGGCTACATCAGGGAATGCGAAATGGCCGGCTTCCTCGGCCATGCGGGCGTGGAAGACCACCTGCAGCAGCAGGTCACCCAGTTCATCCTGAAGAGCCGGCATGTCATTGCGTGCAATGGCATCTTCGACCTCGTAGGCTTCCTCGATGGTATACGGCGCAATGGTGGCGAAGGTCTGCTTGAGGTCCCAGGGGCAGCCACCATCCGGGTCGCGCAGCTTCGCCATGATTTCGAGAAGCTGCTGCAGGCTGGCGAGATCGTATTGGCCGGGCTGGGACATGGCGCGCACCGTAAGCTGGGGAGCGGGAGCATGCTTGGGCTCGTGCTGCCTTGCAACCCGCTGCCGCCCGAACTATTGGCCGCGCCGGCTGTTGAGGCGGCGCATGTTCGAATGGATCACCCGCATGGTGGAGGAAGGCGGCTATCTGGGCATTCTCGCCCTGATGCTGGTGGAGAACCTGTTTCCGCCGATCCCGTCCGAACTGATCATGCCCCTGGCAGGCTTTCTTGCCGCCAGAGGCGACCTCAACGCCGTGCTGGTGATGCTCTCCGGGACGGCAGGGTCCGTGCTCGGAGCGGCGGCCTGGTATGCCATCGGCCTGCGGTTCGGGCTCGCCCGGATCCGGGGCTTTGCGGCCCGGAACGGCCGTTGGCTCGGCGCCACGCCGGACGAGATCGACAGGGCCCATGACTGGTTCAACCGCCATTGCGGCAAGGCCGTGCTGGGCGGGCGCATGATCCCGGCAATCCGGTCGCTGATCTCGATTCCGGCCGGCGTGGCGCGGATGGAGCCGGGGCGGTTCCTTATCTTCACGATCATCGGTTCGGCAGCCTGGTCAGGCCTGCTGATGGCGGCCGGTTTCGTGCTGGAGGATCAGTACAGCCGGGTCGCCGGCTGGGTCGATCCGGTAGCCAAACTGGTGCTGGCCGCCATGGTCCTGACGTATCTGTACCGGGTCGTCACGTTCCGGAAGGGCGGCGGAACCGCCGTATGACCGCCGCTTCGGAGAAACCAGATTATCTGATAATGTATATTATGGAAAATAATTGATGATGTAAAACGAGCAAGTTAGCTCAAGCCCAACCGAGGCGTTGCCGGATCTCTTCCGGCACCCGGTCCATGTCGTCAATCCGGCCGTTATCCCATTGCATCAGCCGACCATCGAACCACTGGATCAGGCCGCGCTTCAGCAGGCTGTCATAGAAAATCTCGAACCGCTTCGAGCGGCCCGGCAGTTTCGCCACCAGCACCGGCTTCCCGGTCGAACAGGCTTCCGAGATCATCGAAATCGACTCACAGGTCACGATGACGGCATCAGCCAGGGCCAGATAGCCGAAGTACGGGTTCGGCCCTTTCCCATCCCATAGCACGCCCGGCAGGCTGGCCAGGCCACCCCGCAGGATCGCCGCTTCGGCCTCGCCGGTGCGGCGCGACACCGTGGCCAGCAGGCTGCAGCCCGAGCGCTGCACCATCTGCCGGAGCTGGCCGACGAAGCCCCTCATCCATTCCTCGTCGAGCGTGTAGTTCCGGTTGCTGCCGCCGACCAGGACCGCCACGCGGGGGCTCGGCAGATGCGCCAGTTCCCGGCGCAGGGCTTCGGCGCCGGCATCCAGTTTCAGTCGGGTGACCCGGTGCATCGCGCCCTGGGTCAGGATCACATTCGGGCCGCGGACCTGGTCATGCTCAGGAACCACCAGCAGCGACCAGTGGCGCGGATTGGTCCGGGGGTCCTGGGTCAGGATCGTGCGGGTCTGGCCGCCGCTGGCTTTCTTTACCGCGAGAGCGAGGATCGCCGCCTTGCGGCCGCTGGCGATCAGCAGGTCCGGCCAGGGTGGCTGGAAATTCGGTCGTGTATCCTCTGTCAGAGCGTTCAGGCTGGCGAAGAACGGATGGGTTGGCAGCAGGCCGTAAGGCCGCCGGAACGCCACTTCGAAGCCCTGCGGCAGGCTGAAGCCCCCGGTGGCGAACAGCGCTTCCGCAAGGCCGAGCGCCTGGCTCTGCATGCCGGCGGCACCGCGTTCCCAGACGGCCCAGATCGTCTTCAGCATTCGAGGATCATGCCGTCATAGGCCGGCTCGACGCCCGCGGGCAGTTCGGCGCGCAGCCTGTTGTAGTCCAGATCGATATGCATGTTGGTGAGCACGGCGCGCTCAGGCTTCACGCGCGCGATCCATTCCAGGGTCTGCGCCACATGGCTGTGCGTCGGATGCGGCGTGTAGCGCAGTGCATCGACGATCCACAGCTTCACGCCGGCCAGCACCTCGAAGGCGGCATCGTCCAGTCCGACCACGTCGTTGGAATAGGCCATGTCACCACAGCGGAAGCCCAGCGAATGGATCTTGCCGTGATCCTGCCGGAAGGGCTGCACCTCGATCTCGCCGACCGTGAACGGGCCGTCGATCAGACGCGGTTCGATGATCGGCGGATAGCCGTCGCCGGCGGTCTCGAAGCAGTATCCGAATTTCCGTTTCAGCCGCCGCATGGTGAAGTCATCGGCATAGCCGATCACCCGCCGGCCGGCCGTGTAGGCCAGAATGCGCAGATCGTCCAGGCCATGGGTCTGGTCCGCATGGTCATGGGTCCAGGCGACACCGCTGACCCAGGTCAGGCCGTTATCGAGGAACTGGTTGCGCAGATCCGGGCTGGTATCGATTAGCAGCCGGGTCTCGCCCTTCTCCACGACGATCGAACCGCGGCTGCGACGGTTCTTCGGCTCGGAGGGATCGCAGGCACCCCATTCGCCATCGATCCGCGGCACACCCGCCGACGTCCCGCATCCGAGGATGATGGTCCGCATCGTTACGCCGCACCGTCAGGCCGCATGGCGTTCGGTAACCGCGTCTCGCGGCACCTTGTCGAACAGCCTGAGGAAGTTCTCCGTCGTGCGTTCGGTGATCTCGGCGGTGCTGACGCCCTTCAGCCTCGCAAGGAAAGCCGCCGTATGCGCCACATAGGACGGCTCGTTGCGTTTGCCGCGCAGCGGCACCGGCGCGAGATATGGCGCATCGGTCTCGACGAGCAGGTTTTCCATGGGCAGGGCCCGGGCGGACTCCTGCACGTCCCGCGCCTTGTTGAAGGTCAGGATGCCCGAGAAGGACACCATCATACCATGCCGCACGGCAAGCTCGGCCAGTGCGTGGCCCGACGAGAAGCAGTGCAGCAGGCCCTTGAAGCGGCCCTTCCCCATCTCCGCCTCGATGATCGCGGCCATATCCTCGTCGGCATCGCGGGTGTGGATCACCACGGGCAGGCCGGTTTCGCGCGCCGCAGCGATATGGGCGAGGAAGCAGTGCTTCTGCGACTCCCGGTCGCTGTGCTCGTAATAATAGTCCAGTCCGGTTTCGCCGATGCCGACCACTTTCGGATGTCTGGTCAGCGCTACCAGCTTTGCCGCATCGACATCCACATGGTCACTTGCCTCATGCGGATGGATGCCGACCGTGCAATAGACATCCGGATAGGCCTCAGCCACGGCCAGAACGCGATCGAACTGGTCCAGCCGCGTCGAGATGGTGAGCATCAGGCCGACGCCTGCCTGCCGCGCCCGCGCGATGATGGCGTCGCGCTCATCCGCGAAGTCCGGGAAATCGAGATGGCAATGGCTGTCGATCAGCAAGGCCATGATTAACTCCCCGCAGCAGCCTCGACATGCCGCGGGAACACACCCTGCGGCGGCGGCAGCGGCGTGCCGGCGCGCAGCCGGCCGATCTCGCCCAGGCAGGCGAAGCTGCGGGCCGCTTCCGAGACGCCGAGCTGATCCAGCATTTTCGCCGCCGCCGTGGGGACGAAAGGCTGGGCCAGGATGGCAAGCTGCCGGATCGCTTCCAGCAGGCACCAGAGCACGGTCTCCATCCGCTCGGGATCGGTCTTGCGCAGGGTCCAGGGCGCCTCGACGTCGATATACTTGTTCGCCGCGTCGACCAGGTCGAACCAGTGCTGCAGAGCGACATGGATCGCCTGTTCATCCAGTGCGGCACGCATCTGGTCGACCAGGCTGTCGGCCAGCGCCAGCGGCGCTTCATCGGACTCACGCAGTTCGCCCGGCGTCGGCACCGCGGCATTCGTGTTCTTGGCACAGAAAGACAGCGTGCGCTGCGCCAGGTTGCCGAAACCGTTGGCCAGCTCGCTGTTGATGCGACCGACGATGGCAGCGCGGCGGAAATCGCCGTCATTGCCGAAGGGCACTTCGCGCATCAGGAAATAACGCGTCTGGTCGAGTCCATATTCCTCGATCAGCTGCAGCGGATCGATCACGTTGCCCAGCGACTTGGAAATCTTCTGGCCTTCATTGGTCCACCAGCCATGGGCAAAGACGCGCTTCGGCGGCTGCAGGCCCGCTGCCAGCAGGAAGGCCGGCCAGTAGACGGCATGAAAGCGCAGGATATCCTTGCCCACCATATGCAGGTCGGCCGGCCAGTAGCGCTTGTATCGGTCGCTGTCCACATCGGGATATCCGGCGGCCGTCATGTAGTTGGTCAGTGCATCGAGCCACACATACATGACATGGGTTTCGTCGCCCGGAACCGGGATGCCCCACTTGAATGTCGTGCGGGAGACCGAGAGGTCCTTGAGGCCGCCCTTCACGAAGCTGATCACCTCGTTGCGGCGGCTCTGCGGCAGGATGAAGCCGGGATTCTCTTCGTAGAATTTCAGCAGCGGCTCCTGCCACGCCGAGAGTCTGAAGAAGTAGGACGGCTCCTCGACCCATTCGACCGGCGCGCCGGACGGCGCCAGCTTCTGGCCGTCGGGGCCCTCCTGCAATTCGTCTTCCTGGTAGAAGGCTTCGTCGCGCACCGCATACCAGCCGGAATACTTGCCGGCATAGATGTTGCCGCTTTCAACCAGTTTCACCCATAAGGCCTGGACCGATTTGATATGGCGCTCTTCCGTGGTGCGGATGAAATCGTCGTTGGAGAAATTCATCGCCTTCGCGAGGTCGCGGAAGGTCTGGCTCACGCGATCGCAAAAACTCTTCGGGTCTGTGCCCGCTGCCTCGGCCGATTTCTCGACCTTCTGCCCGTGCTCGTCGGTGCCGGTCAGGAACAGGACATCGTAGCCGTCCAGCCGCTTGAAGCGCGCCAGCACATCACAGGCGAGCGAGGTATAGGCATGCCCGATATGCGGCTTGTCGTTGACGTAGTAGATCGGCGTCGTGATGTAATAGCTTTTCATGCTCAATAGGTAAGGCAAGGACGCCGACGATGCCAGCGTCCGGGACCGCGAAGTCGGCCCCCTGCTATCACTTCGCAGGCTGTTTTTCCAGAAATTCCAGACGTTTCGCGGCCATCTTCAGCAGCTCGGACCAGCTCTGGCCGGCAGCCCGGCGCAGGATGGTCATGGACGGGTACCAGGGTGTCGTTGCGCCCTCGCCCATCAGGTAGAAGAACAGCCCCCGGCCGGCAGGCGCCAGGACCCAGACCGGCGCCCCCTGGGCCCCGGCCAGATGCGCCGTCACGTTCGAAACCGTGATGGTGAGATCGAGGGCGGCGATCTGCGCCGCCAGCCCGTCGATATCCTCGCGGGCGTCGATCTCCGGATCGACAACGTAGCGATCGCCAAACACCTGCCGCAGCGCAGCGTGTTCGGCCTCCGAAGCCCCATATTGAAGGCAGACGAAGCGGCAGTCTGCCGCCGAAGCCAGGGGCGCCAGTTCGGCGACCGGCACCGATTTGCCCGCGCCCAGAATCGGGTTGGCACTGCGCCAGGACAGGCCGACCAGCTTCTGCCCTGTCCCGCCCAGCTGGCGTGCCCGCAGCTGCGCCGCCCGAGTGCCGTCCGGTTTCAGCCAGGCTTGCCCCGGCGGCGCCCCGTGCGGCAGATCACCGAGCGGCAGATGCCGATCAAAAGACCCGGCTAGCAGGTCGTCGGCAGGCTGGCCGGCTTCCGCCGAGAGTTTCAGCGTGGGAAAGCAGCGCCGCAGCAGCGGGATCAGGCGCGCATCCGTTTCCAGTGTCACGTCCGCCAAATCGGGCAGCAGCTGCGGGAGGTATTGCAGGAACAGCAGACGGTCGCCGATCCCCTGCTCGCCCCAGAGCAGAATCCGCTTGCCCGCGAGATTTTCTCCTCGCGCGGCGCGCGGCCATGGCCAATTCCGGCGCGGCAGCGGCGGTTCAGCCTTATGCCAGCGCCATCCGAAAGCCGGCCAGCCCGCCGTGAAGTCACCCTTGGCCAGCGCTGCGAGGCCATAATTCCAGTGGATTTCGGGATCCTGCGGCCGGCGCTGCAGCGCCTGGCCATAGGCATTCAGCGCCTGGTCCAGATCGCCGAGGGCATGGTGCGCCTGTCCCAGGGCGGCCCAGGCATCGGGATGACCCTGGCTGACCTGCAACGCCCGTTCGGCCTGCGCGAGTGCTGCCGCGGCATCGCCACTGTCCCGCAGCGATGCGGCCTTGTTGATCATGGCTGCGGCATAGTCCGGCCGCAGGCCCAGCGCCCGGTCGAAACTTGCCAGCGCCGCCGCATGCTCGCCCCGAGCCGCCAGCAGGCTGCCGAGGTTGTTGTGGCATTCCGGCGCCTGCGGTGCCAGTGCAAGGGCCCGTTGTGCTGCGTTCACTGCCTCTGCGAGCTCACCGAGAATCCGCAGGCAGGTCGCCAGCTGGAGCCAGGCAGCAGCATTCTGCGGCTGCAGGGTGACCACCTCGCGATATCCCTGCTCGGCCCGATCCCACGCGGCTGCCATCCGCTGCGCTTCTGCCCAGATATAGACGGCATTGGCGTCACCCGGTGACAGCCCGCGCACCGTTTCGGCCGCCTCCAGTGCTGCCTCGATATGCCCCGCCGCCAGCAGCGCTTCCGTATAGCTGAGCCACAATCCGGGCTGCTTTCCCGCCCGATCCAATGCCCGCCGCAGCAGCGGCACGGCTTCCGCCGCCCGTCCTGTCTGCACCAGCAGGCGCCCCAGCAGATTGCTGGCATCCAGCGTATCGGGAGCGGTTCCCAGGACGGCGCGGTAGCCGCGCTCGGCGGCGGACAGATCGCCGCGGCGATGCGCCTCCAGGCTGGCCTGCAACTGCTGCAGGACGGCAGGCTGCAGCACCGTCATGGCTCGAAGCGGAAATCGGGCACGTCCACGCAGCGGTCGAGAAGCCGCTTCAGGATCTGCAGGACTTCCTCGAACAGGGCCGGCACGCTGACCGGCACGAGGTTGGGCGGCAGGCCCGGCAATACGTTGTCCCGAAAATCGCTCACCACGTCCTGCTGCATCAGGAAGATGGCCTGGGCGAAAATGTTGATCATGCCGCGGCGCTCCAGCGCCGTGAGGTAAGCCCCCATGCCCCGCAGCAGAGCGAAGAAGGCGCGCGTCTTGACCGCCGTGACCTCGTGCAGGATCGGTTCGCGGGTCTGCGGCGCAATCTGCTCGAGCTTGGACTCGATCACGTCGCAGAAGGACATGAATTCCTGCACCCGCCGGAAACCGTCTGAATAATCGGAAAACGGCAGGAGGGTCGCCTCCTCGTAGATCCGGGTGGTGATCGCCTGGACTTCGAGGGCGCGGCCGTTCAGGACCTGCAGCAGACGGATGGCGTCGGCGACCGGGTCCTTGGCGCCGACGGCGTCGATCTGATTTTGCCGATAATCGTTCATTCCGGAGGCCATCAGAGCAGAAATAAGTTAACGCTTTGATTGCCGGCCGGGCGCGGATGTGTACAATGGCGTTTTAATGTCTGCGAGTCGCGCTACCTCCCCCGCCGAATCGGCCAAACGGCCAACGGCCACTTTTCCCCATCGGCATCTACTTGGAATCGAAGGGCTTTCCCAACAGGACATTCAGGTCCTGCTGGATGAGTCCGACCGATATGTGGAGCTGAACCGCCAGGTGGAGAAAAAACAGACTTCGCTCCGCGGCCGAACCATCATTAACCTATTCTTCGAGAACTCCACCCGCACCCGGACCTCTTTCGAGCTGGCCGGCAAGCGGCTGGGCGCCGACGTGATCAACATGTCGGTCGCCACCTCCTCGGTGAAGAAGGGCGAGACGCTGATCGACACGGCGATCACCCTGAATGCCATGCACCCCGACCTGCTGGTGGTCCGTCATCAGGATTCGGGCGCCGTCGCCCTGCTGGCCCAGAAGGTCGGCTGCGGCGTCATCAACGGCGGCGACGGCAGCCATGAACACCCGACCCAGGCGCTGCTTGACGCCCTGACCATCCGGCGCCGCAAGGGCCGGTTGGAAGGCCTGCTGGTGGCGATCTGCGGCGATATCCTGCACAGCAGGGTGGCCCGCTCGAACATCCATCTGCTCAATACGATGGGCGCTCGCGTCCGCCTGATCGCACCGCCTACTCTGCTGCCGGCCTATGCCGAGCGGCTCGGCGTGGAGGTCTTCCATGACATGCGCAAGGGGCTGACGGATGTCGATATCGTCATGATGCTGCGTCTGCAGATGGAGCGCTTTCATGGTTCCTTCGTGCCGTCGACGCGCGAGTATTTCCACTTCTACGGCCTCGACCACGACAAGCTCGGTTTTGCCAAACCGGACGCACTTATCATGCATCCGGGACCGATGAACCGCGGGATCGAGATCGACACAGAGGTGGCCGACGACATTCATCGGAGCGTAATTCACGAGCAGGTCGAGATGGGCGTTGCCGTCCGCATGGCCTGCCTGGAACTGCTGGCGCAGCACCTGCCGAACTGGCAGGGCACCACGCCCTCGGGCATCTGAGCCGAAGACGGGGGAAGGAATGGCTCGCCGCCGCAAGCTCTACACCAACGCACGCCTGCTCGACCCGGCCACGGGCCTGGACGCCAAGGGTGCGCTTCTCACGGAAGGCGACCGGATTCTCGATCTCGGTCCCAAACTCGGCGGCGGCAGTTTTGCCGGCGATATCGAGGTGATCGACTGCCAGGGCCATTGTCTCTGCCCCGGCCTGATCGACATGCATGTCTGGCTGCGCGAACCGGGCGCCGAACACCAGGAAACCATGGCGACGGCTGCCCGTGCCGCTGCCGCCGGCGGCGTCACCAGCATGGTGGCCATGCCGAATACCGAACCGGTCATCGATGAGGTCGCACTGGTCGAGTTCACCGCCCGCCGTGCCGTGGATTCTGCCGTCGTGCGCATCCTGCCTGCCGCGGCGATCACCAAGGGCACCAGGGGCGAGGAACTCTGCGAGCTGGGCCTGCTGGCCGAAGCCGGCGCCGTCGCCTTCACTGACGGCGACCGTCCGGTGGCCAATGCCCGGCTGATGCGGCGCGCCCTGTCCTATGCAACCAGCTTCGACCTGCTGCTGATGCAGCATTGCGAGGAGCCGTCGCTGGCCAAAGGTGGTGTGATGAACGAGGGCGAGATCGCCGCCCGCCTCGGCCTCGCCGGCATTCCCGCCATCGCGGAAACAATCATGCTGGAGCGCGATATCCGCCTCCTGGAAGTGACCGGCAGCAAGCTTCACGCCTCGCATCTGTCCACGCGGGAATCCTTCGAAGCGGTCCGCCGCGCCAAGCAGCGCGGGCTGCGCCTGACCGCCGGTGCCGCGCCGCATAACTTCGCCCTGAACGAGCTCGATGTCGGCGACTACCGCACCTTCGCCAAGGTCAAGCCGCCACTGCGCATCGAGGATGATCGCAGAGCAGTGGTCGAAGCGATTGCCGACGGCACGGTCGACATCATCTCCTCGGCGCATTCACCCCAGGATCCTGAAAACAAGCGGCTGCCATTCGCGCAGGCCGAGTTCGGCATCATCGGGTTGGAAACGCTGCTGCCCCTGACCCTGGAGCTGTATCACAACGGTTCGGTGCCCCTGCTGAAGCTGCTCGCCTGCCTGACCTGCAATCCGGCGCGGCTGCTCAAGCTGGAATCCGGCCGTCTCGCCCCGGGGGCGCCCGCTGACCTGCTGCTGTTCGATCCGGACTCGCCATGGCGGGTGGACGAAAAGAAATTCCGCTCCAAAGCCAAGAACTCACCCTATGATGGCCGCCGCGTGCAGGGCCATGCCCTGCGCACCATCGTGGGAGGTGAGACCGTGTTCCAGCGCAAGCGGGAAGCCTGAGATGCCCGATTCAATTTCCTGGGCCAATGACGCGCCGTATTATCTTGCGGCTGCCCTGCTCGGCTATGTGCTGGGATCGATCCCGTTCGGCCTGATTCTGACCAAGCTGAGCGGCCTCGGCGACATCCGCAGTATCGGCTCAGGCAATATCGGCGCAACCAATGTGCTGCGCACCGGACGCAAGGATCTCGCCGCCCTGACACTCCTGCTGGATGGCGGCAAGGGTGCCGCTGCGGCGCTTATCGCCGGCATGTATGGCCAGGAAATGATGATGGTGGCGGCCTTCTCCGCCTTCATCGGGCATCTCTTTCCTGTCTGGCTGCGTTTCAAGGGTGGCAAGGGTGTGGCCACCTATCTGGGCGTGCTGCTCGGCGCGGCCTGGCCAGTCGGACTGTTTGCCTGCGCCACATGGCTGGTCGTGGCTTTCGTGATGCGGATCTCGTCCCTGGCCGCGCTGACCATGGCCGTCGCCAGCCCCGTCTTCGCCTGGTTCATCATATCACCCCAGATTGCGGAGATGGCCGCGGCGATGAGCGTTCTGGTCTTCATCCGGCATCATCAGAACATTGCCCGCTTGCTCAGGGGCGAAGAGCCGAAGATCGGCCGGAAGAAAGCCGCCGGAGATGGATCGGCCGCACCTCAGTGACACTGAGAAACGCGACTGGCTGCGGCTGATCCGCAGCGAGAATATCGGTCCGATCACCTTCCACAACATACTCCGGTATTACGGAACCGCCGCAAAAGCGATTGAAGCAGTGCCCGCCATGGCCAGGCGCGCCGGTGCCAGGCGGCAGATCAGACTGGCGAGCCGGGACAGTGTCGATCGCGAATGGACTGCTTTGCGCAAGCTGGGCGTCGGGCTGATCGCCTGGGGTGAGCCGGGATACCCGCTCCGCCTGATGCAGCTCGACGATGCGCCGCCGCTGCTGGCCGCCAAAGGCGATCCAGCCATTGCGGAGAGCGACGGTATTGCGATTGTCGGTGCGCGGAACGCTTCCGCCATTGGCCAG
>Ga0079224_100003066_pt1 | contig 20784 bp, 18 predicted proteins | sample Stecom2015_FD_80414 | JGI IMG/M metagenome (GOLD analysis project Ga0079224, IMG submission 80414) | Agricultural soil microbial communities from Utah to study Nitrogen management - Steer compost 2015 | ecosystem: Environmental > Terrestrial > Soil > Agricultural land | place: USA: Utah...
GCCGCCGGATCCAGGCCGGGTCCATCGGCCGGGGCGAGCATCGGCAGTTCCGGAAGTGGCTCGTCGATCTGGAGCGATGCCGTTGGCTCCGAGTGCGACGCGTCCCCATGCGGCGCTGCCGGCGACTCCGAGTCCGACGCATCCGGAAGCAGCGATGCCGACGCACCCTGCACCGGTTCGTCGGCCAGAGACACCATCGGCAGTTCCGAGGCAGGCTCGTCGGTCAGAGGCAACGTCGGCAGCTCCGAGGCAGGCTCGTCGGCCAGAGGCAATGTCGGCAGCTCCGCAGCGGGGTCATCGGCCCGGAGCAGCGTCGTCGTCTCCTGAGCCGGCGTTTCGTCCCGCTCGACCGGCTCATCCGTCCCGATTCCGGCTGCACCGGCTGCGCTCTGGAGCTCGAGCGTCGGGAGCGCGTACGCCCCATCGTCCCGGCGCTGGGCGCGCGCCCGTCCCGGCCCATCGGAGCCTGTCGCGGCCCTCGCCAGCGCGTCGAGATCCGCCTCCGGGTCCAGCTCCAGGATCTTTTCCTTGAGTGCGTTCGCTTCCTCGACCTGGCCGGCCGCCGAGCGAAGGGCATAGGCCTGGCCGAGCTGGACGACGGCGTCCGCCGTCCGGCCGTGCGCGGCGAGCTGGTCGGCGAGGAGTTCGCGAACCTCCGGGTCGTCGGAGAGCGAGGCGAATTCCTCCAGCGCGTCGAACGCTTCCTTCAGCTTCCCGGCCTCGAACTCGCGCTCGGCATAGCTGAGGAACCAGCGCCGGGCGTCCGTGAGGAACCCCTGCTCTGCGCTCAGGCGGCCCAGCTTCCGATGGAGGTCCACGCGCTCCGGCATCTGGCGCAGGGCCTTGTTGCAGAGCGCGATGGCGTTGTTGTAGAGCCCGACGGTGGCGTAGCGGTCCGCCGCCTCCTCGTACGAGGCAACGGCTTCGCGCCGCTTGCCGAGGCGCAGGTACAGGTCGCCGATCCGGTTGAAGAGGCTGAGCTCGACCTCGCCGCCCTCCGCCTCAGCCGTCCGGAGCGCCTGCTCGTACGCCCGTATCGCCCGGTCCCACTCCTCCCGCTGCTCGTGCTGACGGGCCTGTTCCTTCAACCTGGCGATGGACTTCATCGCTCCTTCGACTCCCAGTCCTTCCGTGTTGCCAGGTGCTCGGCCAGGCGACGCGACAAGAGACGCGATGGTTGGGCGTCGGCGAGTCGCAACCGATCCGCCGCCGCCGAAAGTACCAGCTCATCGGGGAGCATCCCGATGACTTCCGTTTCCGTGACCTGGCCCCCGCACTCGGCGACGAGTGTCTCGATCCGCTCGAACACGCGCATCGGCGAAACGGCCTCGATGTCCTCGAGGTTCATCGAAATCTGGGTCTCCCCCCGTTCCGGCAACTCCAGGGCGAGGGCGCGCAGCCCTGGGAATCCTCCGCCCGTCTCCCGGATCGTTGCCGCGATAGACTTCGCCTCCTCGTGCGAGACGCCGTCCACGAAGACGTTCCACGCCAGGAGGATCTTCCGTGCACCGACGCACGTCGCGCCCGCACTCGGGTGGGCGCCGGGCCGGCCCCACCCGGGCGGGACCACATCCGGCTCGCGATCCGGCGGCCACCCGGCGACCAGCGCTTCGTACCCCCCGCGCCGGAGCTCGGCGAGCCGCCTGCCGGGTGGATCCGACGCCTGACCGTAGAAGTAGACCGGGATGCCGAGCTCCTCGGCGATCGCACGCCCGACGCGTCGCGCACTCGCCCGCGCGGCCTCCATGGAGAGTCCAGCCAGGGGGATGAAGGGGAGCACGTCCAACGCGCCGATCCGGGGGTGCACGCCCCGGTGCCGGCGCAGATCGATGCGCTCGAGCGCGACCCGGGCGGCCGCGAGCGCCGCCCGCTCCACGACCGGCGGCGAGCCGACCAGCGTGACGACCGAACGGTGGTGGTCCGGGTCCGCGGACCAGTCGAGCACCTCCGCGCCGGCACCCCGGACCGCGTCGACGATCGCCTCGACGACGCGTGCGTCGCGCCCCTCGCTGAAGTTCGGGACCGCCTCCAGGAGGCCGCCGGCCATGGCGCTCGAAGATAGGAGCGTATCCACCGCTCCACAAGGATCGGCTCCGGGCCGGCGTGCTGTCTCGCTCACACCACCCGCCGCCCCCGCTTCCAGACCCCGGCGACGAGGTTCACGCCGAAGCGATACGGGATCTCACGGTAGTCCGAAGCGTCCCAAAGGATGATGTCGGCCGGCGCGCCCGCCCGGAGCGTGCCGCGCCCGTCCTCCAGGCGCAGCGCCCGCGCGCCGCCCGCGGTCGCGGCGACCAGCGCCTCGAGCGGATCGAAGCCCATTTGCGAACACGCGGCGGTCAGGACGAGCGCCATGCTCGGCGTCGGCGACGAGCCGGGGTTGAAATCGGTCGCGAGTGCGACGGTCGCGCCCGCATCCAGCAGGCGCCGGCCCGGTGCGTACTCCTTCCGCCCCAGGAAGAAGAGCGTCGTCGGCAGCAGTGTCGCGACCGTCCCGCTCCGCGGGAACATCCGGATCGCCGCGTCGCTGACCTGGCCGAGGTGATCGGCGGACGCTGCGTTCAGCTCGATCGCCAGCTCCGCGCCGCCCGAGTACTCCAGCTCGTCCGCGTGCACCTTCGGCCACAGCCCGTGGGCGAGCCCGGCCTCCAGGATCCGCCGCGTCTCGTTCGCATTGAAGACGCCCGGCTCCATGAAGACATCACAGAAGACCGCGAGCCCGGATTCCGCGACCGCCGGGATCATCTCCTCCGTGACCAGCTCGACGTACCGACTGCGTCGGTCCCGGTACTCGGGCGGGATCTCGTGCGCGCCCATGAACGTCGGCACCAGCTCGATCGGGCCCTCCTCGTTCAGCCGCCGCACGACGCGCAGCATCTTGAGCTCGGCCTCCGTCGTGAGCCCGTACCCGCTCTTGACCTCGGCCGTCGTGGTGCCTCGGCGCAGCATCTCACGCAGCCGACCGCGGGTCAGCTCGACCAGCTCATCCTCGGAGCGGGACCGGAGGTCGCTCACGGATGCGTTGATCCCGCCGCCCTGACGCGCGATCTCCATGTACGGCACGCCCCTGCACCGCAGCGCGTACTCCTCGGCGCGCCACCGTCCGAAGACCGCGTGCGTGTGCGAGTCCACGAAGCCGGGCGTCAGGACACGACCGCCGCACGAGATCCGCTCCGCCTCCGGGAAGCGCGCCGAGAGCTCCGCCTCCGGCCCGAGCGCGGCGATTCGGCCGTCGATGACGGCGAGCGCAGCGCCCGTCCGCACCGCGTCGTCGGTCGCCGACTCGCACGTCACGATCTGCGAGGCGTCCGTAAAGAGCAGCGTCCTCACGCCACCTCCTCTGCCAGCGTCGAGAAGACCCCGTTCCGGACCAGCGCCTCGACCGCCTCGATGTCCGCTGACAGGACCCGGTCCCGCCCGAGCGGGGCGACCCGTTCCCGGATGAGGCGATACGCAGCCTCGACGCCGCGCCCCGGGCGCAGCGGCTTCAGGAACTCCAGCGCCTGCGCCGCGGTCAGCAGCTCCAGCGCGAGGACCGTCTCCAGCAGCCGGACCGTCTCCCGCAGCTTCAGTGCGGAGGCGACCCCCATCGAGACGTGGTCCTCCTTGTTGTTGTCCGTCGGGATCGAGTCCACACTCGCCGGATACGACTTCGCCTTCATCTCCGAGACGAGCGAAGCCGCCACGATCTGCGCCAGCATGAGCCCCGAGTTCACACCCGGATCCGTGGTCAGGAACGCCGGCAGCCCGCCCGAGAGCGAGGGATCGATCAGCCGCGCGATCCGGCGCTCGCTGATGCTCGCCAGGTCCGCGCACGCCATCGTGACGACGTCCAGGACCTGCGCGACCGGCTGGCCGTGGAAGTTGCCGCCGCTCAGGACGCGGCCCTCCTCCGGGAAGATCAGCGGGTTGTCCGTCGCACTGTTCGCCTCGATCTCGAGCACGCCGCGGGCGAAGGCGAGCGCCTGCCGCGCGGCGCCGTGGACCTGCGGCATGCACCGCAGCGAGTACGCGTCCTGGACCCGCGGGTCGCCGTAGCGGTGCGACTCCCGAATCTCCGAATCCGCCAGCAGCGCGCGCAGCCTCGCCGCGCTCGTACGCTGTCCGGGGTGCGGGCGGACCCGCTGGATCAGCTCGTCGAAGGCGTCCGGCGTGCCGCGCAGCCCTTCCAGGCTCATCGCGCCCGCGACCTCGGCCGTCTCGACCGCGCGCTCCGCGGCGAGGAGCGCCAGGACGCCGATCCCCGTCTGGACCTGCGTCCCATTGTTCAGTGCGAGGCCTTCCTTCGCCTCGAGCGTGATCGGCTCCAGCCCCGCGCGCCGCAGCGCCTCGCCGCCCGGCACACGCTCGCCCTCATGGACCGCCTCGCCCTCGCCGATCAGGACCAGCGCGAGGTGCGAGAGCGGCGCCAGGTCGCCCGATGCGCCCACACTGCCGCGCTCCGGGACGATCGGATGGACCCGGCGGTTCAGCAGCCCGAGCAGCAGCTCGATCACCTCCGGCCTCACGCCGGAGTGGCCCAGCGCGAGGACGTTCGCCCTGAGCAGCATGATCGCACGGACCTCGGCCTCCGGGAGCGGGCCGCCGACCCCGGCGGCGTGGCTCCGGATGAGATTGACCTGCAGCTCCCGGATCCGGTCCCGTGGGATCACGACCTCCGAGAGCGCGCCGAACCCGGTCGTGAGTCCGTAGACGACGCGGCCCTCGTCGACGATCCGTTCGACGAACGACCTCGCCGCCTCGACCCGCTCCCGCGCCTCGGCCGCGAGGACGACCTCCGGCGCGGTCGCAGACGCGACCGCCTCGATCTCCTCGAGCCGGAGACGGTCGCCGTGGAGTTCCAGCACGGTAGCCATGCGCGCCAAGATAGGCCGCGCACGGCCGCCTCACAAGCGGGAACCCGAGCTCTCGCCGCGCTGGTTGTACCGGAACTTGAGCTGATCGTTGTCCAGCAGGTGCACCCGGAACCGGAACATGAAGTTCCCGTTCTGGGCCTTGAAGAAGTCGAAGTTCGCCTGCCAGCGGTGCAGGTCGCGCGTCAGCGTGAGCGAGTGATCGCTGAACTCGCGGGTCGTGAACGAGTAGCCGGTGTTCCAGGAGACGCTCCAGTTCTCCGTCGGCTGGAACGTGACCCTCGCCGTCAGGAACTGGTTCCCGGCCGAGCTCGAGCTCCCGGCCTCCGGGCGGGTCAAGGAGTACGTCAGATCCGCGCGCCAGCTCCCGACGGCCTGCCGCGCGCCGCGGCCCACCGACTCGTGGGGCTGGCGCAGGATCCCGCCGCTCCCCACCGGGATCAGCTCCTCCTCCTGGAACCCGAACCCCGCCGTGTCCGCCGGGACCTCCTCCAGTCGGGCCTCCTCCCGCTCCGACTCGCGGGCCGAACGGCCGACCAGCCCGAGCACACGGAAGAGCCATGAGTTGCTGTCCAGCGTAAAACTCGTATTGACCGACCGGAGCCGCGGCGAGAACCGCCGGGTCCCCGGCCCATCGTCCTCGCCCGGCTCCCGACGGAAGAGGTCGTGCCCGATCGTGAGCGAGAGGCCCTGCAGCAGATCCGAATTGATCGTGTGCGTCAGGTCCGACGTCCGGAACGTGTACGCGTTCGGCTCCCGGCCGCGCGCGAAGTCCCAGACGAGCGGCGTGCTCGTGCTGATCGAGAGCAGCTTCACCTTCCGGGCCTGCGGGAGCCGCCGTGGCTCGCCGAGCCCGAACTCGTCCCCGTACTCGTCGCCCTCCACGAACGCCGTGTCCGCGATGGCGGCGGACGCCGTGTCGCTGTCGCGGTACTTCGCCTCGAACGTCTGGCGGATCGTCAGCCGGATCTCGTTCACCTCGCCCACGTCGGTGGCGCCGAAGACCCGCCGCTGGAGATCCGTCAGATCGGCGGCCCGGACCGCGGGCGAGTAGCTGTAGCTCAAGGACGGTTCGATCCGGTGCCGGAACCGGCTGAACGGGCCGATGCCCGGCCAGAACCCGAAAATGTTCATCGAGAGCGACGCGCCCATCGAGATCCGCGTCGGCGCCGCGACCGCCACGCCGCCCGAACGCTCCGAGTCCTCGATCTTCCCGCCCATCGAGATATGCGGCGAGAAGGTGCTCGTCCCGATCAGACGCTGGGTGAAGGTGAGCGAGGTGCTCCAGTCGAACGTCTGGTTGACGACGCGGGGGAGCGCCTCCTCGACGTGGATCGAGTCCTCGCCGACGGCGTACTCGAGCCGCGGCTTGAAATCCTGGAGCACCTCCCGAAACGACACGTTCTGGCTCCACGACAGCCGGCCCAGGGAGAATGACGAACTCGCCGAGGCCGTGATCGTGCCCTGGTCACGGTACAACGCGCCAGGGAGCAGCTCGTTCCGGTCCTCCCGGCGCGTGTTGAACTTCGCGCTCCCGCTCCACGTCGCGTTGTTGTACCACCTCGCACTCCCGCCCGGGGCGGCGAAGAGCGTGATCGGCGAGAGGTTGATCGAAAGGTCCGGGAGCGTCATGTCGACCCGATCGTCCGTGAGGAACTGACGACGCGTCATCGAGAGGCTGACCGAGCCCCAGTCGAAGCGACGGCTCAGCCCCACGTTCGAGTCGATCGAACGGTTCAGCTCCTCCGGGTCGAACGAGTACCGCTGGACCAGGCTCGTGGACGAGACGAAGGCGCCTCGCGCGTGCAGCCTCGTTCGCTCGTCCGGCTCCCATGACGCGTTCGACTGGATCGAGAACTCACGGCTCCCGTCCACCCTCCAGAATCGGCTGAACGAGACGTTGCCGCTCAGGAACTGGCGCAGCCACTTGAACTGCACATCGCCCGTGACCGCGGTCCAGTGGTTGCTCCACCAGTCCAGCGAGACCCGGCTGCCGATGTGATCGTTGATCGCCCAGAAGAAGCCGATGTTCGAGAGGCGGCGGTCGTAGCCGTCCTGGTTGCGGACGATGTCCGTGACCGCGAATTCCGGGGTCAGCAGCCCGCTCCGCCTCCCATCTTTCAGGCTCTGCGCCAGGAAGGGGAGCCAGAAGACCGGCACGTCGCCGAAGTGCAGCGTCACGTCCCGTGCGACCATGACCTGGTCGTGGATGACCTTCATGCTCTTCGCACGGAAATGATAGTGCGGCTCGTCCAAGTCGCAGGTGGTGAACTCGGTGTCCGCGCCGTAGATCCGGTCGCGGCCCGAGGTGTACAGCTCCTGGCCGTGGATGAACCAGACCGCCGATTGGCTGAACTTCGTGCGCGCGCCCAGCGCGACGCCGAGCTCGGTCTCGACGTTGTAGCAGATCTGGTCGCTCTCGACCGGATCGCCATTCGTCCCTTGCAGGATGGGGCTGCCGTACCCGCAGATGATGGCATCCCGCTCCGTGTAGACCAGGAGCGAGTCGGACCGCATCCCGTGCCCTTCCCGGGAGAGCTCCGGCTTGCCGATCAGCTCGAGGCGCCCGCCGCCGGCGTCGAACCGCGCGCGCTCCGCCCGGTACTCGGTGAGCGTGTACCCCTCCAGCTGGCGCAGCGCCACCATGAACGAGTCCGGCGGCATGTGGACCAGGATCGGCGGGCCGGGTGCGCCGGCGCCCTCGCCCCGAGCCTCGGGCGGCGCGCCGGCCGCCGTCGCCCCGCGATCCGCCGCGGCGCTGTCCGGCGGCGCCCCGGCCGCGGGCGGCCGGCCGGCGGGCGAGTGTACGACGGCCGCACGGTCCGGGGCCGCGTCCGCGGCCGCGCTGTCCAGCTGCGCCGCGCCTGCCGCCGTCGGCTCCACGGCGAGGCTGTCCACCCCCACGCTGTCCACGACGCCCGCGCCCGGTCGGCTCGCCGCCTCGAGCGCGCGGAGCTTCTCGAGGACGCGTTCCTTCACCGAGGGCGGAGGGCTCGACGGCTCCTGCGCCAGGGTGGTCGACGCCGCCGCGATCAGCGCAGCCAGCGCCAGCCCCGCGCCCCGGCCCAGCACGCGCCCAGGGCCTGAACCCCGACGCAGCTCCCGTCGCCTCACGTCGCGCTCACCCAGTAGCGGTCCGACTCGACCTCACGCTTCGCCCGACGGCGCTCGACCATCCGCACGAGCCCGATCCCGAGCTCATAGAGCAGGAGCATCGGCCCCATCAGGATCAGCGTCGACGCGACGTCGGCCGGCGTGATCAGGCTCGCGCCGATCACCATGAAGACGATCGCGTACCGACGCTTCTCCGTCAGCATCTTCGAGTTCACGAGCCCGACTGCGGCGAGGAGGAGCAGCACGACCGGCAGCTCGAAGACGAGCCCGAAGGCGAGGAGCAGCTTGACGGCGAAGGAGAGGTACTCACCGATCACCAGACTCGGCTCCAGGCTCTCGACCTGGAAGCTCATCATGAACTGGACGGTGATGGGGAGCGTGACGAAATAGGCCAGCGCGACGCCGCCGAGGAAGAGGACCAGACCCAACGCGAAGATCGGGACGATCGCCCGGCGCTCGTGGGGGTGGAGCGCCGGCGAGACGAAGGCCCAGAACTGATGAGCGACGAACGGCGACGCCAGCAGGACGCCCACGGCGACCCCGAGCTTGAGCGTGATGAAGAACGGCTCCGTGGGACTCAGGAAGAGCAGCTTCCCCGAAGGCAGATACGCATCGATCGGGCGGATCAGCAGCCCGAGCAGATCGAAGCGGTTGACGAGCGCGAAGCCGACCACCGCTCCGATGCCCACCGCGAGCAGGCTCCAGATGAGCCGCGCACGCAGCTCCTCCAGGTGATCGAGGAACGGCATCTCGGCCCGGCCGGGTGACGGACGACCCCACATACCCGCCTCAGAGCGGCAGTTCGACCTGCCGGTCGTCCCGAGACGATCGGCCCCGCCTCGCGCTCAGCTCCCGTAGCTCCTCGAAGAACGCGTCGATGTCCTGGAAGTTGCGGTAGACGGACGCGAATCGCACATACGCCACGTGGTCCCGACGCTTCAGGCGCTCCATCACCATCTCCCCGATCGCGCCGCTCTCGACCTCGTCCTGCCCGAGCCGGCTCAGCTCATCCTCGATCTCGTCGACCATCGCCTCGATCTCGGCCTGCGCGATCGGACGCTTCACGCACGGCAGGCGCAACGATCTCAGCAGCTTGCTGCGGTCGTACGGCTCCGACGAGCCATCCCGTTTGAGGACGACGAGCGGCCGCTCCTCCACGTACTCGTAGGTCGTGAAGCGGCGGCCGCAGCTCAGGCATTCCCGACGACGGCGCACCGCGCGCCCCTCACGGCTGGTCCGCGAGTCGACGACGCGGTCTTCCGTCTCGTGGCAGTATGGACAACGCATCGGCGCAGTTCGTACCTTCCACCGGGATCAGGCCCCGCCCGCACGTCCCGGCCGGGCGCGCGGGCCGGTGGAGGAACGGGCAGGGACTCAGCTTCCCCGCAGGCGCCGCAGGGCATCCGCAGCCATCCTCGCCTCGTCGCTCCGAGGATAGCCGCGCTGGACACGGTTGAAATATTCGCGGGCCTTCGAAATGTTCCTCCGCTCCTCCGCGATGAGGCCCGCACGGTAGAGCGCCTGGGGCGCGCGCGGAGAGTCCGGGAACAACTCGACGACGCGCTCCAGCTCCCGCAAGGCGCGGTCGTAGTCCTGGTCGATCAGGTACGACTCGCCGATCTGGAACTGCGCGTCCGGCGCCAGTTCGTGCGTCGAGTGGCTGTTGACGACCCCCTCGAACGCCATCCTCGCCGCCGTCGTCGCGCCTTCCGAGAGCTTCTCCATCCCGAGCGCGTAGAGCTGCTCCGCGTCGCCTCCGCCTTCCGGCGGCATGGGGGCCCCGAGCCCCGGCAACGACGCGAACTGGCCCGCCCGCGACTCCCACTGCTCGCGCAGCTCCGCCAGCCGACGCTGACTCTGGCCCGAGAGCTCCTGGATCTGGATCAGCTGCTGCTCCATCTGCTGGAGCTGGAAGCCCAGGTCGCCGCGGACCCGGTACACGAGCTCCGTGCCCGCCCGCATCGAGTCCATCAGGACGCGGTTCTGGCTCAGCAGCTCCTGGAACAGCGAGTCCTGCCTCGCCTGGAGCGCGATGACCTCGCTGCGGAGCTGTTTCAGATCGTTCTTCGTCGCGCACCCTGTCGCGGCGACGGCCAGGAGCGCGACCCCGGCGGCGGCGAAGCGGCGCAGCAGCGCCACGCCCTCCCGCTCGGGGCCACGCCGGCCTCGCCCGGACCCGGCCGTGATGCTGCTACGCCGCACGACGCCCTCCTCTTACTGGACCCGCAGGACCTGGCCCGAGATGACGTGGAACTCGGCACGACGGTTCCGCGCCCACGCTTCCTCGTTGCTGCGCGGATCGAGCGGCTGCTCCTCACCGCGGCTCACGACGTCGAAGCGCGAAGCGTCCAGACCGAACCCGACCAGGAAGTCCCGGACCGCGTTCGCACGACGCATGCCGAGCGCCAGGTTGTACTCGTCCGAGCCGCGCTCGTCCGCGTGACCCTCGATCCGGACCCGAACGTCGGGGTTCGCGCGCAGCACGCCCGTCTTCGCGCGCAGCGTCGCCTCCGCATCCATCCGGATGTCGTAGCGGTCGAAGTCAAAGAAGACCATCTCCGCGAGGATCTCGCGCGCCCGGGCCGCCTCGGCCTCCGCCCGGCGCCGCTCCTCCTCCTCGCGACGACGGCGCTCCTCTTCCTCACGCCGACGGCGCTCCTCCTCCGCCCGACGCCTCGCCTCCTCGTCGTCGCCAGGCGTGGCCGCGACCGGCGGCTCTACCTGAGGCGCCTGCTTCCCGCCGCACGCGCCCAGAAACACGGCCCCGACCAGCATCGGGAGGATGATTCGCTTCTGCATCTCCGCGTCTCCTTCGTTGTGGTGGATTTGTGCTGCGGCCCGGACGTCGTCTAGCGGCCGCTGACCATCAGCGCCGACGCCCGGAGCAGCGCCGGCGACCAATCGGGTAGACGCACCCGACTGTCCAGGACGAGGGGCCGGGTCCGGCCGCTCGCCGCATCGATAACATACAGCCCCGCCCCCCCTTCGCGCACGCCTACGAAGACGAGGTGCCGGCCGTCCGGCGCCCAGCTCGGGTCCTGGCTGACCCCCCCCGACGTGAGCTGCTGGACCGTGCTCCCGGGCCTCGCCGCGTCCGCGACCATGATCTGGAACTGGCCGCGGGACCGGCCGTGGAACGCGACGAGCGAGCTCTCCGGCGACCATTCCGGCGAGGTGTAGTAGCCCGGCTCGCCGTACGTGTACGGCGAGATCAGCGTCGCCTCGCCGCCATCCGTCGGCATAACGTAGATGTGAGGCTGCCCGATGCGGTCCGACATGAACGCGATCTGGCGCCCGTCCGGCGAATAGCTCGGCGACATGTCCTCGCCCGGCCCCTCCCTCAGGACGCGGAGCCGGCGGGTCTCCAGGTCGTACTCGTACAGGTCCGTGCTCCGTCCGGTCCAGAGGCCGAAGGCGATCCGTCGCCCATCCGGCGAGTAGGCCGGCGTCAGCGTCGTCCCCGGCCGGGCGGTCAGCTTCCGGACCTGGCCCGACTCGACCTCCAGTTCGAGGAGATCCCAGGTCCCGTCCGGGTGCTGCGCCGTGTACGCGATGCGGCGCCCGTCCGGCGACCAGGTCGGCGAATAGATCAGCTCCTCCGACCGCGTGAGCCGGCGCACGTTCTCGCCGTCCGAGTCGACGACCATCAGGTCCGTGCTCCCGTCGGCGTTCTGCCGCCGGAACACGATCCGGGACGCCGCCATCCCCGGCTGCCCCGTGACCCACCGGACCACTTCGTCCGACGCGGCGTGGACCGCCATTCGGAAGGCGGGCGAATCGGTCGGCGGGATCGCGAACGCCTGCTGCTGACGCACGTTGCCGTAGACCACATCGTGCAGCGTCAGCCGGAGCAGGATCCCGTCCTCGAGCGCTTCGACCGCGCCGGTCACGACGTAGACGACGCCGAGCCCGTTCCAGGCATCGTAGTCGACCGGCCCCGTCGCGAGCTGGGGCGGCGTCTCGAAGATCTCGAACCGGTCGCTGTAATCGAGGTCCCTGCGCACGATCGCGCCGACCTCCTCCGCAGCCCATTCCAACCCGTCCTCGGCGGTGAACGGCCTGACCGCGAGCACTGGACGCTGGAGCGTCTGGTAGATCATCCCCAGGCGAACGCCCGTCGGGAGCCGCGTCGTATCCTGCTGGGCCTCGAGCGACGAGGCGAAGGCGAGGACGACGAATGGGAGCAGGAATATACGTCGAATCATCTTAGGTCCCGGGTTGCACTCTGTAAAGAGCCGTCTCTCACCGTGCGGGGCGGAAATAGAACAGGACGGGCAGGCTCGAGCCGGCGTAGCCGTCCGGGAGCGGCCCGAAGGCCTGGCGCCGGCCGGCCTGCTCGATCGCCGCGACCGCGTTCAGGTTGAACGAGACGTCGCCCGAGCCGCGCACGACCCGGATGTCCTCGACCGTGCCGTCCTTGCGGATCACGAAGTAGATCTCGGCCTCCAGCGCCGTCGAGCCGGTCCACCGGAAGTATCGTGCGATCTGGAGCTGGATGTTGCGAAGGTAGTCCGGGAACGGGAACTCCTCGCCCTCGATCCGGATGTCGACGCCGTCGCCCGCCGTCCTCGCGTCCGGCTCCGGACGCGCGCCGCGCGGCGGCGACGCCGGCTCGGCCGGCTTCGGCTCTTCCACGACCGCCGGCTTCGGTTCCGGCTTCGGCTCGGCCGGCCGCTCCTCTCGGACGACCGGCTCCGGCGCAGGCTCCGGGCGCGGCTCCCGCCGCGGTTCCGGCTGCGGTTCCGGCTGAGGCGGCGGCTCCTCGCGCGGGGGCGGCACGACCTGCGGCACGGTGGGCGCCACCGCGACCGGCGGGCCGGCCTCGCGCGGCGGCGGCGAGACGATGTTGACCCGGTAGACGCGGAACTCCGGGAGCGGGTCCCGCCGCGCGAGCCCCGTCATCCAGAGCGTCGCCAGCGCCGCGACGTGGAGCGCGAGCGAGAGGACGAGCGCCGTCGCGCCCGGACGGCCCCGCGACGACGACCGTCGGCCGTCACTCCCGAACATCACCCTATCGCCGCGGTTCCGGGTCGATGACCAGGCCGACCTCTGCGACGTCGAGCGACTTCATCAGCCCGAGGACCTGCATGACCTCCCCGTACGGCACCTCGCGGTCGGCCTTGAGGTACGCCTCGCCCGACTTCTTCTGCTCCATGATCTGCGGGTAGATCGTGAGGAAGTCCTCCACCGACTGGACGGCGACCTCGCCGATGTAGATCGTGCCGTCCTTCGTGATGCTCACGATCACGCCGTCGCTCTGCGTGATCGGCGCGGCCTCCGCCCTCGGAAGCTGGACCTCGATCCCGCCCTGGAGGATCGGGGCCGTGATGATGAAGATCACGAGGAGCGTGAACGCGACGTCGACCAGGCTCGTCACGTTGATGTCGGCGCTCAGCGGAAGCACGCCCTTCCGCTTCCCGTTACCCGCGCCCCACACGGCTAGAGCCTCCCTTCACGCGCGAGCGTCCCGATGAACTCGCTGGCAAAGCCTTCCAGTTCGCCGGTGAACGCGCCGAGCCGGCTGACGAAGTAGTTGTACGCGATCGCGGCCGGGATCGCGACCGTGAGCCCCGCGACCGTCGTGACCAGCGCTTCCGCGACGCCCGGCGCGACCGCGCTGATGTTCGCCGTCCCCGCGGCCGCGACCCCGAGGAACGCGTCCATCACGCCGATCACGGTGCCGAGCAGGCCGAGGAGCGGCGAGACCGTCGCCGCGATCGCGAGCCACGAGAGCCCGCTCGCCAGCTCGTCACGCTCCTGCGACTGCTCCTTTTCCAGGACGAGCCGCAACGCGTGGAGCTGGGCCTCCGTCAGCCCCGGCGTCGGCGGCGCGTTCTCCTTCAGGGCGCCCGGCCGCAGCTCGCTGAAGAAGTTGATCCCCTGGCGGAAGACCCGCGTGTACGGCGATTCGGGCAGCCGGACCACCGACTTGTACGCATCCTCGAGCCGCTGTGTGCGCTCGATCGAGCGGATGAAGAAGGCGCCCTGCTTCTTGACCCGCCGGAACTGATGGAGCTTCCAGAAGATGATGACCCAGCTGATCATGGAGAAGGCGAGGCAGATCCCCAGGATGATCTTGGTGGAGAGCCCGCCCTGCGTGATCATGTCCAGCGCCCCCTGGGGCGTCCTCATCTCGAGCTGTGCCAGCAAGTTCACCGACCCGCCCCCTCCGCGGCAATGTGGTGATACGTGAGTGCCAGACCTTCGTCCAGCGTGACCTTCGGCGTCCAGCCCAAGCGCCGGAGCCGCGTGTTGTCGAGGCACGAGCGGAGAAGTTCGCCCGGCCTGGCCGGCGCGTACCGGAGTTCGACCTCCCGCCCGGCGACGTCCATCATCGTGCGGGCCAGTACGTTGACCGAGGTCTCGCGCCCCGTCCCGACGTTGTAGGCCCGGGCATCGAGCGTCGTCGCCGGCTCGAGCGGAGCATCGCCGACCAGCAGGTTCGCGGAGACGACGTCGCCGACGTACACGTAGTCGCGCGTCTGCTCGCCATCGCCGTAGATCGTCAGGGGCTCGCCGGCCAGGAGCCGCGTCGAGAAGATCGCGACGACGCCCGCCTCGCCGAACGGGTCCTGCCTCGGCCCGTAGACGTTCGAATACCGCAGCGCCGCGTAATCCAGCCCGTGCACCCTGTGATAGTAATGGAGATAGAACTCCGCCGCGAGCTTCGTCACGCCGTACGGCGAGAGCGGCAACTTCGGCGCGTCCTCGGGCGTCGGCCGGCGCTCCGGCTCGCCGTAGACCACGCCGCCCGACGAGACGAAGACGATCCGGCGCGTCCCATGCCGGCGAGCACACTCCAGCACGTTCAGCAGCCCGTCCACGTTGATCCGCGCATCGTGCCGCGGGTCCGCGACCGATTTCCGGACATCGATCTGCGCCGCGTGATGGTTGACCAGATCGAAGCCGCCGGCCTCCTCGAAGATCGAGTCCAGCCGCGGATCGCCGATCCCCATCTCAATGAACTCGACGCCGGCCGGCACGTTCTCGCGGCGGCCGGAGCTGAGATCATCGACGACCCAGACCTCGTCGCCCCGCGCCACGTACGCCTCGGCGACGTGGCTGCCGATGAACCCCGCGCCGCCCGTCACCAGTACCCGTCTCGCCCCCATCGTCCGCCTACTCTCCCCCCTCGGCCGCGCCGAGTTCGAATAGATACCTGGCGGCGGCGACGACCGCATCACCGCCCCCGTTCCTCGCCGCCTCCCGCAACCTCACCGTCGGTTGGTGCAGGACCTTGTTCAGGATCAGACGGGTCAGCCGTTCGACGGCCTCGCGGTCGTCCGGCGCCAGGTGCTTCAGCCGCCGGAGCGCCTTCTCGACCTCGGTCCGGCGGACCTCCTCGGCCCGGTCGCGCAGCTCCCGGATCAGCGGGACCACGTCCCGCGACGTGTACCAGCCCCAGAACTCGTCGACCCCCTCGAGCACGATCCGCTCGGCGACCGGGATCTCCGCGCGGCGACGCTCGAGCGTGTCGTCCACGATCTGGCGCAGGTCGTCGATGTCGTACAGGAACACGTTCCCGATCTCGCCGACCTCGGGGTCCACGTCGCGCGGGATCGCGATGTCCACGATCAGGAGTGGATGCGGCGCGCCGCCGGGCAGCGCGCGGTCGACCAGCTCCCGGGTCAGGACCGCGTGCGGCGCCGCCGTCGCCGAGACCACGATGTCGACGTCGGCGAGCGCTTCGCCCACGCTGTCGAAGCGCGCCGCCACGCCGCCGAACCGGCCGGCCAGCTCCCTGGCCCTCGCCTCCGTCCGGTTCGCGACGATCACGCTCGCGACGCCCTCGCCCGCAAGGCTCTCCAGCGCGAGCGCGCTCATCTCTCCGGCGCCGAGGACCAGCGCCCGCCGGCCGTCGAGCGGGCCGAAGATCTTCCTCGCCAGTTCGACCGCGGCCGCGGGGACCGACGCCGCGCCCGCACCCAGCGTCGTCTCGCTGCGGACCCGGCCGCCCACCGACAGCGCGGTCTGGAAGAGCCGCGAGAGGACCGGGCCGACGACGCGCGGCTCCGTCCCCTGCGCCGCGGCCGCCTCGTACGCCGTCCGGACCTGGCCCTGGATCTGCGCCTCGCCCAGGATCATCGAGTCCAGGCTCGTGACGACCCGGAAGAGGTGCTCGACGCCGCGGCGGCCGCGATGGCAGTAGACGTACGACGCGGCCTCCGACGGCGAGCACCCCGCCCGCTCGGCGAAGAGCCCGAGCACCGCCTGGATCGCCGGATCCGGATCCGCGGGGTCGATCGCCGCGCCCGGCCGCGGAGGCGAGGCCGGCGCCGAAGCGCCGCCGCGCGGGAGGTGCAGGTAGAACTCCGTGCGGTTGCACGTCGAGAGGACGATCGCCTCGTCCGCGAGCCCGCGCCCGACCAGATCCGCCAGCGCCGAGGCCGCATCGCGCGAGTCGAAGACGAACCGCTCGCGCACCTCGATCGGCGCAGAATGATGGCTGAGCCCCACGACCGCGAGACTCATCGCCCCTCCCCCTCAGCACGGCCGCCCGCGCCCGCACCGTGGCCTTGATACCCTGCCAACCACTGCCGAAGTTCCGGCGCCCCGCGTGCGATCACACCGGCCGCCATCAGAGGAACCTCGGCCCCTCCGCCGTCGCGATGCGCAGGACGATGTATGCCACGATCACGACGACGAACCCGACGACGCTCGCTACGGCGCCCCTCCGACCCCGGCCACGCCCGACCGATCGCGCCCAGACCAGGCCGACGAAGGTCAGCCACGTCAGCACGCCCCAGATGACCTGCGGGTCCCGGACCGCGAACGAGTTCTGGAATCGGACCGTCCACGCCCACCCCAGCGCGAGCGCGACGCTCAGCGACGGGAACCCCACGGCCACGGCGAGCCGTCCGACCCGGTCCAGCGTATCCAGTGCGGGCAGGAAACGGAAGATGCGGCCGAGATGCTTGCCCTTCAACTCACGGAACTGGAGCAGATAGAGGAGGCCGGCGGCGAAGGCGACGGAGAGCGCCGCGAACCCGACGAACCCGAGGACGACGTGGAACTGGAACCATGCGCCGCGGAAGGCGAGCGCCTCACCCGCCGGCGCGACCCCGAGCGCGAGCGCGACGGCCAGCAGCGACGCGGCGAGCGGGAGCAGGACCAGCCCCAGCGCCTTCGATTCCCGGAACGCCGTCGCCACCAGCAGCGAGACCGCGATCACGAAGCCGAGCGTCGCGAGCGACGGCGCCAGCCCGATCAGCGGCGCCTCGCCGTACACCAGCGTGTACCCGACGAGCCCGGCGCCGTGCGCGGCCGCGCCGCCCACCGTCGCGAGCCCGCCCAGCCGGGGCACGCTGCGGCGGCCCTCGGCGAGCGAGCCCGCCAGGACGCCTGCGGCCACGACATAGAGGGCCAGCGCCAGGCCATGAAGGATCGTGACCATCTCTCCAACACGGCAACGGGCGCCCGGCGGCGCCCGTCGAATGAGCTACCTGCGAACACGCCGAGCGGTCGCCCGCCCTCACTCCCTCCCCGAGACGACCTGGACCGGCAGCCCCGGCCGGAGCGAGGCCTGCTCGAGCGAGACGACCTGGACCGTCGCGGTGCGCTCCGTCACCCGGACGACCCGCATCCGGGCGACCGGCTCGGCCGGGAGCCGCGTGTCGTAGCCCCGTCCGGCGCTCCGCTCCGGGAGGAAGACGAGCACCTCGTCACCGACCTCGACACCGTCGGCCCGGCCCAGGTCGATGAACGCGCGGTCCGTGATCGACGGGAACGGCTGCGGCTCCTCGAACTCGATCAGCTGCCCGATCGGACCCTCGACCGCCTCCCGCGGCGCGAGGATCACGGCCTCGGGGAACGGGTCCAGCGGCACCGCGAGCAGCCCGACCTCGCCCGGCGCGAGCGGCTGCTCGACCACGACCGTCATCGTCTCGGCGCCACGCTCGACGACCCGAACGGCAGCGACCGGCTCCACGATGCGGCCGAAACCCTCGACGCGGCGGCCCTCCCGGACGAGCATGATCCGGTCGTCCGGCTCCGGGGGCGGCGCTTCGCCGTACCGAAGGTACAACCGCTCGCCCCGATGGATCCAGCCGCCCACCCCTCCCGGCTCCGCCTCCGTCTTCTCCCGGCTCGCGAAGCCGACGACCTCGCCGAGGACCGTCAGCTCATCGCGCGTCGCGAGCCACGGCGAGGAGAGGAAGACGCCCGGGCGGACCGACGGCGTCGTCACCTCCGGCGCCTCGCCCCGGATGTAAACCTCCCCGGCGGCCTTGCTGGACGCCGCGGCCGGCGACGGCGAGTAGAACCGCGTGCGCTGCGGCTCCGCGGGGAGCAGCGCGACCCCGGTCGCCTCCGCACCGGACGCGCCGGGCGCGCCCCCGAACGCCGCCAGACCCGGGATCCGGAGCCGGTCGTTCGGATAGATCCAGTGCGGATCCCGGACCACGTCCCGGTTCACCTCGAAGATGCGGGGCCAGAGGAACGGGTCGTTCAAATACGACTTCGCCAGGTCCCAGAGCGTGTCGCCCCTCCGGACCACGTGCTCCCGTCCCGACGCCGGCTCGGACGGCGTGCCTGGCTCCTGTGCCGCGGCAGGCGTCGTCCGCGACGCGAGCAGGAGCGCCGCACCGAACGCGGCGGCCCCGGCCACCCGATACACGCTGCTCACGCTGCTTCGCATGTAGGGTCCTCCATCAGACGGGGAGGTTGCCTGCGGTCCGACCACGGGGCCCGTCGAGCGGGATCAGATCCCGAGCGATGACCTCCGTCGCATGCCGGGCCCGTCCGGCCGCGTCCTCCCAGGTGCGATACTCGAGGCGCCCCTCGACGAAGAGCCGGCTCCCGCGCCTGACGTGCCGGTCGGCGATCTCGGCCAGCCGCTCCCACGCGATGACCCGGTGCCACTCCGTCTTCTCGTGCGCCTGACCGTCGCGGTCCGTCCAGCGTCGGCTCGTGGCCAGCGAGAAGCTGGCCACGCGGCTCCCGCCCGGCGAGGTCCGTACATCCGGATCCGCGCCGACGTGGCCGATCAGCAACACCTGGTTCAGACTCCTGCCCATGCCGGACACCCGGTCGCCGCAGTCCCGGGGAGATCTGAGGCAAGATAGGCCGCAACTCTCCGACTGTCAATCGAATCCGTGCCCCGAGCTCAGAAGCTGGCCCACACCCCGAACCACGCCGTCCGTTCGCGCCAGCCCGCGTCGCCGTTCTCCTGCCGGAGTCTCCCTTCGAGCGCGAAGCGGGCGTGGAGCCGGAGCCGGGCATCGAGTCCGCCCCCGATGCTCCTGCCGGGGAACACGTCGTGGAGCAGGTTGCCCTCCAACCGCTCGCGACGGTACAGGACCGTCCGGAAGTGGAGCCCCCGCCCCGTCAGCCACCCGTCGACCTCAACGCGGTGCTCGCTCCCGTACCCTCCGAGCGGGTGGCCGAGCAGGATGCCGCCGTCGTTCGTGTACCGGCGCCGCACGGCCCAGTGCCGGTACCACGAGCGCGGCTTCGGCTGCACGTGGTACGGCATCGCATCGGCCCCGAAACCGACGAACTCGTAGCGCACCGCCAGCGCCGGCGCGCCCCTGACCGCGGGGACGTAGACGCCCGCGACGACGCCGGGATCGTCGTCGAGACCCGCGGTGTCCTCGAAGCCCCACTCCACGTACGTCTGCACCGGCAGGCCCACGACCCGCCCGCGAAGCCGCAACCCGATCGAGGCGCGCTGGTCCTCGAAGAGCGTATGCTTCCCGACCAGCGTGTACAGGACGTCCCGCACACCGGGGCGCTGGCCGCGGACCTCCGTCGCGTAGAGGAGGGAGCGGTTCAAATGGACCTCGACCCAATCCGCGGGCGCGAAGCTCACGCGCATCGCGCCGAAATAGGCCTGGTCGGCCAGGCCATCGCCCTCGAAGCGGCTGAAGAACGCCGTGCCCCGGACCGCGCCGAGCACCGGGAGCGAGACCGGCGCTTCGGTCCCGATCCCGAACCCGTCGAGCGGCGCGCGCCCGCCCAGCACGACACCGCCGCTCCGCCCGGTCGTGAACCCGGGCCGCTCGCGCCCGACGAACGCCCAGAGTCCGCGCCACCGCGCCGCGGCGACCGCGCGGCCATGCTCGACCACGATCTCGTCCCGCGGCCCGCCCGTCAGGATCCGCGGCTCGTAGAGGAACGAGACCGGCCCGGCCGGCGACCAGCTGAACCGTCCGTCCAGCACAACACCCTGCCACACCTCGCCGGGCTCGGCCGGCTCCGAACGGTCCAGGTACCGGAACCGGAGTGCACGGCTGCTCGCGCCGTCGCGCCCGGGCTCCACATCCGGGAACTCGGCCCGGAACCGATCCCACGCTTCTTCGGCGAACGCCGCGAGCGCCCCACCCTCCGCGACCGACGCCGCGTACGCCAGCGCGGAGGCGATCACGCCGGCGGAGAGCGGACGGCCGCCGTCGGCCGCGGGACCGTCGAGCAGCCCCGCGGCGCCCAAGCGGTCGAGCACGTCGTACACCCAGTGATCCGCCGCGACCGGCGTCGGCGTGCCAATGATCGACGCCCTCAGCGGCGTGACCGCGACCGGCGCCCTGGCGACCTGCGCCTCGAGTGCCGGGGTCGCGGCCAGGAGCAGTGCAATAAGAAAGGGCGCCGGCACGGTTGCCCGGCGCCCGCTGCGTTCGCGAATCCCGTTCGCTTCACTCACGCGCGAATTCCCGTGCCCAGTAGGTTATGATCATGTCCGCGCCGGCCCGCTTGATCGCGGTCAGCGACTCCCGGAGCGCGGCCGGCGCGTCCAGCCAGCCCCGCTCGCCCGCGGCCATCACCGCCGCGTACTCCCCGGAGACGTGGTACGCGAAGACCGGGTAGCCCGTCTCCTCCTTGA
>Ga0079224_100003068_pt1 | contig 20776 bp, 17 predicted proteins | sample Stecom2015_FD_80414 | JGI IMG/M metagenome (GOLD analysis project Ga0079224, IMG submission 80414) | Agricultural soil microbial communities from Utah to study Nitrogen management - Steer compost 2015 | ecosystem: Environmental > Terrestrial > Soil > Agricultural land | place: USA: Utah...
CGGGCGGCCGAAGCCTGCTTCGTCAGTCAGCCGACTCTGAGCACGCAAATCAAGAAGCTTGAGGAGTTTCTTGGGGTACAGCTCATCGAGCGCAGCAACAAGCAGGTCATGTTGACCGCGGTCGGGGCCAAGGTCGTGGAGAGGGCGCGCCGGGTACTGCACGAGGTCGACGACCTGGTGGAATTCTGCCGCGCTTCGCGAGACCCGCTCGCCGGCGAAATCCGGCTGGGTTTCATTCCGACCATCGCGCCGTACCTGCTACCGCACCTGGTACCGGAACTGCGGCGCAAGCTGCCGCGGCTGCAACCCCTGCTCTATGAGGATCAGACCGCGCGGCTGGTGGAGCGCCTGCGCCGGGGCGAGATCGACGGCGCCTTGATGGCGATTCCTGTCGACGCCTCCGACCTGCGCCACGAGGAGCTGTTCGCCGAGCCGTTCATGCTCGCCGTTCCCAGCGAGCACCCGCTGCAGCATCAGCCGAAACTGACATTGGACGACCTGCGCGATCAGCGGGTGCTGTTGCTCGATGAAGGGCATTGCCTGCGCGATCAGGCGCTGGATATCTGCAATCTGGTCGGCATCCGGCATCAGGACGAATTCCGTGCCACCAGCCTGGAGACTCTGCGGCAGATGGTGGCGTCGGGGGCGGGCATCACGTTTCTGCCGGCCTTGGCCGCGGAGGCAAATACCACGGTGCCGAACAGCGGCGCGATAGCGCTACGCAGCTTCGAGGCGCCGCAGCCGGAGCGGCGCATGGCGCTCTACTGGCGCAAGGGCTCGGCACGGGAGTCGGCGCTGGAGGCGATCGGCGCACTGATCCGCGAGCTCGAGGTGGTGCGGGCGCTGCAGGCCTAGCGCAGCTGTCAGGATCCGGCACCACCTCCGCCAGGCATAGCAGGATATGCCTGGCTGCCCGTCCGAGAGATTCCGGCCTCGCCCTGCATGGGCCCTGACGGCTTGCTGATTTCAGGCAAAGTCCGCCATCAGCGCGATGCGCACGTCATTCGAGACGCGGGCGTGGAGCGGCATGCGCGAATCGTCGATGCCGAAACTCAGGTCGGCGCCGTCGCGCAGGGCCTGGATCTGCGCGTCCGTGAACTCGAAGCGCAGAAAATGCACCGCTGAGGTCTTGTTGTCATCGCTGCGGTCAAGATCCTCGTCGGCGATGGCAAAGTCACGGGCCAGATCACCGACCTGGGCATAGACCCGGTGCTCGATGCCGCCCAGCCGGGCCAGCTCGCGCCGGCGCTGCTCCACGTCCGGGTACTCGATCAGCATGGTCGCCTTGAGATTGCTGCCGTCCGGTATCAGCGGATTGTAGGCATCGAGCTCGTCCTGGATTGCCGCCGGCTCGAAGATCCGCTCGATCCGCAGCATTTCCTGCACCTGGTAGCGGATGGTGAGCCGGTCCTCGAACAGCAGCGTGACATGCTCGCCCAGATGCACCGTTCGCCGCCGCTTGTGCGCCAGCACCTCGGCACGGAAGGCGGGGCGTATCTCGGCATAGTTCTCCAGCGAGTACAGATCGGCGCGTTGCAGTTTGCTCATGGTCCCTGGTTCCTCAAAGGCGCCTCAGATCCCATAGGCCCTGCGCAGCAGGGAAATCGGATGCTCGGCGGCAGTGCCGTCACCCAGGCCGTGGGCGATGTGGGCACCGGCCATCACGCAGTCGCTGGTGAAGTGCGCGGCCTCGCTCTGCCGGACCCGGTTCTCGACGGGCTTGGCGATCTTGCGGGCATGGGCGTAGCTGGCCCGCTTGACGCCGTAGGTGCCATCGTGTCCGGAACAGCGCTCGATGGCCGTCACTTCCGTGTCAGGCACCAGTTCCAGCACCTGTCTGGTCTTCGGGCCGATGTTCTGCACCCGCTGGTGGCAGGCCACCTGCCAGGCCACCTTGCCGAGCCCTTGCTGGAAATCGGTGCGCAGCAGGCCGGCCGTATGGCGGTGCATCAGATACTCGAAGGGATCGAACATGGCGGCCTTGACGGCCTGCACATCGGGATCGTCCGGATACATGAGCGGCAGCTCCTGGCGTAGCATCAGCGTGCAGGAAGGAATCGGGGTGACGATGTCCCAGCCCTCGCGCACGGCTGTTGCCAGCACAGGCAGGTTGGCCTGCTTGTACCGATCGACGCTGTCGAGATCGCCCAGTTCCATTTTCGGCATGCCGCAGCACTGGTTGTGGCGGATCAGTTTCACGGCGATGCCGTTGTGGCGGTAGACGGCTACCAGGTCCTCGACCATCTGTGGGTGGTTGTAGCGGCCGTAGCAGGTAACGAAGACGGCAACCTTGCCGGAGGTCGGACCGGCCGGCTGGGCGGCGGCGCCGTCGTCGTCCTCAGGGATGCGTTTATCGGCGGTGTCGCTGTGATACTCCGGCACCCGAGCGTCACGGTGCACGCTCAAGGTCTTTTCGAGCAGGCTGCGTACCGTGCCGTTGCGGTTGCCCCAATTGACGGCTTCCACCACCACCGGGATCGAAGCCAGCCGGCCGACCGTGCGGGTATTGGAAAGCAGCCTGGCGGAGAGCGGCGCCCCCTCCTTGCGAAACGCCACGGCCTTGGCCCGCAGCATCAGGTGGGGGAAGTCGATGTTCCACTCGTGGGGCGGAATGTACGGACACTTGGTCTGGTAGCAGAGGTCGCACAGGTAGCACTGCTCGACCACCTTGCGGTAATCCTGCTTGTCGACACCGTCCAGCTCCATGGTCGGGCTGTCGTCGACGAGGTCGAACAGGGTGGGGAAGGCCTGGCACAGGCTTACGCAGCGGCGACAGCCGTGGCAGAGGTCGAATACCCGCTCCAGTTCCCGTTCCAGCGCGGCTTCGTCCCAGAAGTCGGGGCTTTTCCAGTCGATCGGATGGCGCGTCGGGGCCTCCAGGCTGCCCTCGCGCGGCGGCTTGATCACGCTGCTCATGCTCACCTCCGGCATCCTGCTGGGGCGGCAGCACATGCCCGCACCTCATGTGAAAGAGACGGGCCGCCGCCAGCGGCCCATCCCGGTCAGGCGAGACTGCCCAGATCGTTGAGCGCTTTCTGGAAGCGGTTGGCGTGCGAGCGCTCGGCCTTGGCCAGGGTCTCGAACCAGTCGGCGATCTCGTCGAAGCCTTCTTCCCGCGCGGTCTTCGCCATCCCCGGGTACATGTCGGTGTACTCATAGGTTTCGCCGGCGATGGCGGTCTTGAGGTTGCTCACGGTGTCGCCGAACGGCAGGCCGGTGGCGGGATCGCCGCATTGCTCGAGATATTCCAGATGGCCGTGGGCATGGCCGGTTTCGCCCTCGGCGGTGGACCGGAACACCGCCGCGACGTCGTTGTAGCCTTCGACGTCGGCCTTCTGGGCGAAATACAGGTACCGGCGGTTGGCCTGCGATTCGCCGGCGAACGCCGCCTTGAGATTCTCCTCGGTTTTCGAACCTTTCAGGGTCATTGCTCCACCTCCTTGTTTCGTATGGCAAACGGCGCGTTTACGGGCGCACCATATCGGACAGTAGTCCGACTTGGCGGTTTGTCCAATTGAGCGATGCAATCGTTACGATAGCCGCGACCAATGGTTTCCTCGCAACCCTTGCCGGACAGTGCCTTGCGACGGCGTCCGGTTCCGTGGCCCGTGCCTTTGCTACACTGCCCTGCCATGGACGTCTCAGACCTCATTGACCCCCTCAACGATGCCCAGCGCGAGGCGGTGACCGCACCGCTTGGGCGGATTCTGGTGCTGGCCGGCGCTGGCAGCGGCAAGACCCGGGTGCTGACCCACCGGGTAGCGTGGCTGCTGCGCGTGGAGCAGGCCTCGCCATTCTCGATCCTGGCCGTCACCTTTACCAACAAGGCCGCCGCCGAGATGCGCGGCCGCATCGAAGAGCTGCTCGATGCGCCGGCCGAGGGCATGTGGATCGGCACCTTCCACGGACTGGCGCACCGCTTCCTGCGCTCTCACTGGCGCGAGGCCGGGCTGCCGCAAAGCTTTCAGATCCTCGATGCCGACGACCAGCTGCGTCTGGTCCGGCGGCTGATGAAGGCGCTGGAGGTGGACGAGGCGCGCTGGCCGCCGCGGCAGGTGGTGGGCTTCATCAACGGCCGTAAGGACGAGGGCGAGCGGCCGCACGATGTGGTGGCGGCCGAGCCGTACCTCGCCGGTCTGGTTAAGATCTACGCCGCTTACGAGGAGGCCTGCCGGCGTGCCGGCCAGGTCGACTTCGCCGAGCTGCTGCTGCGGACGGTGGAGGTGCTGCGCGACAACCCGACGCTGCGTGCCCATTACCACCGCCGTTTCCGCCACCTGCTGGTCGACGAGTTCCAGGACACCAACACCATCCAGTACCGCTGGCTACAGCTGCTGGCGGCACCGGATGCCGACGTGTTCGTGGTCGGCGACGACGACCAGTCCATCTACGGCTGGCGCGGTGCCCGGGTCGAGAATCTGCGTCGCTACCGCGAGGACTTCAGCCCGAGCATCGTCCGCCTGGAGCAGAACTACCGTTCCACCGGCACCATCCTCAAGGCCGCTAACACGCTGATTGCCCACAATACCGGGCGTCTGGGCAAGAACCTGTGGACCGCCGGCGACGACGGCGAGCCGATCACGCTGTATGCCGCCTTCAACGAGCAGGACGAGGCCCGCTGGGTGGTGGAGCAGATCCGCCAGGGCAGCGAGCGCGGCTATGCCCGCAAGGACTTCGCCATCCTCTACCGCTCCAACGCGCAGTCCCGCACCTTCGAAGAAACCCTGATTGCGCACGGCATCCCTTACCGGGTCTACGGCGGCCTGCGCTTCTTCGAGCGGGCCGAGGTCAAGGACGCACTCGCCTATCTGCGCCTGATCAGCAACCGCGACGACGATCCGTCCTTCGAGAGGGTGGTCAGCAATCCGCCGCGCGGCATCGGTGACCGGACCCTGGATGTGGTGCGTGGAGAGGCCCGCGATGCGGGCATCAGTCTCTGGCAGGCAGCGCAGCAGGTGCTCGCCGAGCAGCGGCTGCCGACCCGCGCCGCCAATGCCCTGCGTGGCTTCCTGACCCTGATCGATGGTCTCGCCGAACAGGTGCAGGGACTGCCGCTGCACGAGCAGGCCGACCTCGTGATTCGCGAATCCGGATTGCGTGCGCATCTGCAGAAGGACACCAGCGACAAGGGCCAGGGCAGGCTGGAGAACCTCGACGAACTGGTCACCGCTACCCGCACCTTCCAGCAGGAATACCAGCCGGATCCGGACGAGGCGCTGGACCCGCTCACCGCGTTCCTGGCCCATGCGGCGCTGGAGGCCGGCGAGGGACAGGCAGCCGAGTGGGAGGATTCGGTACAGTTGATGACGCTGCACGCCGCCAAGGGGCTGGAGTTCCCGGTGGTATTTCTGGTCGGCGTGGAAGAAGGGCTGTTCCCGCACAGCATGTCGGCCGAGGAGCCGGGCCGGCTCGAAGAGGAACGCCGGCTCTGTTATGTCGGCATCACCCGGGCCCGGGAGCGGCTGGCCATCACCTACGCCGAGCGGCGCAGGCTGCATGGTGTCGACGTCTACGCCAGCCCGTCGCGGTTCATCCACGAACTGCCGCCGGAGCTGTTTGCCGAAGTGCGGCCGCGGGTGAGCGTGAGCCGACCGCTGATGGCGCACAAGCTCACGCGCCGCGACGAGGAGGGCGGGCTGCGGCTGGGACAGCGGGTGATGCACGCCAAGTTCGGCGAGGGCGTGGTGTTGAAGCTCGAGGGCAGCGGCCCGAATGCCCGCATCCAGGTGAACTTCAGCGAAGTCGGCAGCAAGTGGCTGGTGGCCGGCTACGCCAATCTGCAGCCCTGCTGACGCAGCGCATAAAAAGGCCGCCCTTCGGGCGGCCTGCTGCGCTTGTGTAACTTCTGCCGCCGTACCGGCCGAGCTCAAGCCGGGCCGGTCGGTTTCGGTTACTTGTACTTCTCGCCCGTCTCCGCGCCGATCTTGCTGAGATCGGCCTGCTGGATCGCGAAGGCGTTGTACACCTGCTCGTTGACGCTGAGCCAGGCATACTGGCTGTCGAGGAACTTCTTCCAGGGCCGGTAGACCTTCTCCCAGGTCTTGTTCTTGCTGGCCAGATCCTCGTACATCTCGAAGGCAATCTTCTGCGCCGCCGCCATGATGTCGTCGCCGAAGCTGCGCAGCTGCACGCCGCGGCCCAGCAGCTTTTGCACGGCGATCGGGTTCAGGTAGTCGTACTGCGCCGTGATCCGGATGTTGGAGTCGGCGGCAGCGACGCGCAGCGCTTCCTTGTACTGATCCGGCAGCTTCTCGTATTCCTTCTTGTTGACGTAGATCGAGAAGTTGGCCGACGGCTCCCACCAGGCCGGCGCATAGTAGTACTTGGCAACCTGCCAGAGGCCCAGCTTCTCGTCGTCGTACGGGCCGACGAATTCGGCAGCGTCGATCACGCCGCGCTCCAGGGCCGGGTAGATTTCCGCCGCCGCCAGGTTCTGCACGTTGACGCCGAGCTGCGCCAGGATCTCGCCGCCGAAGCCCGGGATGCGCATCTTCAGGCCCTTGAGCGAAGCAAGGTCCGGCACTTCCTTGCGGAACCAGCCGCCCATCTGGGTGTTGGTGTTGCCGCCGGCGAAGGAAACGATGTTGAACGCCGAGAACACCTCGTTGTTCAGCAGCTCCTGGCCGCCGCCGCGGTAGTACCAGGCGTTGAACATGCGGGTGGTCATGCCGAACGGCAGCGCCGTGTCGATGGCGATGGTGCGTTCCTTGCCGATGAAGTAGTAGGACGCGGTGTGGCCCATTTCCACCGTGCCGGTCTGCACCGCGTCCAGCACGCCGAGGCCGCTGACGATCTCGCCGGCCGCATAGGCACGGATGTTGAACTTGCCGTTGGTCAGCGTCCGGACCCGCTGGCAGAAGTCCTGCGCGCCGCCGAACAGCGTGCCGAGGCTGGTCGGCCAGCTGGTCGTCATGCGCCAGCGGATGGTCGGTTCTTTCTGGGCGTGCACGTAGGGCGCGGCCACGGTGGCAGCGGCGCCAGCGGCACCGATCGATGCCGTCTTCAGAAAATCGCGACGCTTCATGGGTATCCTCCTTTTGCTCGGATCGGTCTGATTGTTATAGCGGGCACGGAGATCAGCCGCCCGTCGTAGGCGGGCAGGCCATTACGGTACCAACCAACGCACCAGCTGCGGATAGAAAAACACCGCCAGCAATCCCAGCAGCTGGATGCAGATGAACGGAATCACGCCGCGGTAGATCTCGGTTGTGCTGATGGATGGCGGCGTGACACCACGCAGATAGAACAGCGAGAAACCAAACGGCGGTGTCAGGAACGAGGTCTGCAGGTTCATCGCGATCAGCACGCCGAACCAGACCGGATCGATGCCGAAAGCATGCATGGCCGGCACCAGCAGCGGCAGGACGATGAATGCGATCTCGAAGAAGTCGATGAAGAAGCCCAGCACGAAGATCGCCAGGTTCGCCAGCAGCAGGAAGCCGATCTCGCCACCGGGGAGGCTGGTGAGCATGTCCTCGATCCAGAGATCGCCATTGAAGCCGCGGAACACCAGCGAGAAGGCTCGCGAACCGACCAGGATCATCAGCACCATGGCAGTGAGCCGCAGGGTGCCGTCCATGGTCTCGACCAGCGTCTTCAGCTTCAGCCGCCGGTTGAGCGCGGCAAGGATGACGGCTCCCAGCGCACCGAAGGCGCCGGCTTCGGTCGGCGTCGCAATGCCGAGGAAGATAGAGCCCAGTACCACCATGATCAGCGCCATGGGCGGCAGCATCACCAGCAGTACCCGGCCCAGCAGCCGGCGCATGTTCTCGGGCCGTTCGGACGGCGGCAGTGCCGGCGCAGCCTGGGGGCGGAAGATGGCCACGCCGATCGCATAGAGACCGTACATGCCGGCCAGCACCAGGCCCGGCAACAGCGAGCCGCGGAACAGATCGCCCACCGACGTGCTGAGCTGGTCCGCCAGCACGATCAGCACCACGCTGGGCGGGATGATCTGCCCCAGCGTTCCTGATGCGGCGATGATGCCGGTGGAGAGATACTTGGAATAGCCGTAGCGCAGCATCACCGGCAGCGAGATCAGGCCCATGGTCACCACGGTGGCGCCGACCACGCCGGTCGCTGCAGCCAGCAGGGTGCCCACCACCACCACCGACAGCGCCAGGCCGCCGCGCACCGGGCCGAACAGCTGGCCCATGGTCTTCAGCAAGTCCTCGGCGAGGCCGGACCGCTCCAGCATGTTGCCCATGAACACGAAATAGGGCACCGCCAGCAGCGTGTAGTTCTCCATGGTGGCGAAGATGCTCTGCGGCAGAGCCTGCAGCAGGGAGGGCCCGAAGAAATCGAAGCCGATGCCGATCGGGACGAACAGCAGTGCCGCACCGGCGAGGGCAAATGCCACCGGGTAGCCGCTAAAGATCAGGGCCAGCAGCGTGAGGAACATCGCCCCCGCGAAAAAACCATCGCTCATAGCTTGTTTTCCTCATGAGCGCCGGCGGGCTCGAACAGGGTCTTTCGGTGTCCGGTCAGAATCGCGCTGGCCTTGATCAGATGCGCCACTCCCTGCAGGAACAGCAGCGCGAAGCCGATGGGGATGGCGAACTTGAGGGGATAGCGTACGAGCCCGCCGGGATTCGGCGAGCCTTCCCGTACCCGCCAGGCCAGCTCCACCCAGTCCAGTGAGAACCACAGGGCGATGGCGCAGAACGGCAGCAGGAACAGCACGGTCCCGGCAATCTCGATCCAGGCCTGGGCATTCTTGCTCAGGCGCCCATAGAGGATATCCACCCGCACATGGTCGTTGTGGCGCAAGGCATAGCCGGCGCCGAGCATGAACATCAGGCCGAACAGGTACCACTGGGCGTCGAGGTAAGCGTTGGAGCTCAGGTTGCGCCCGATGAATGAGCCCAGATAGCGGACGCTGGCATTGTAGACGCCAAAGAGGATCATGATCAGGCCAAGCCAATACAGGACTTGGCCTACTCGTTCGTTAAGCCGGTCGATGACCTGGGCCAGCTTGAGCAGCGCTCTCATGGTGTTCCTATGCGGACGGTGGTCGGCGGCTCGATGTCCTGCGCTGGCCACTCCCTGCCTCAGACACCCACGTCCATGATGGTCGGCGTATCGTACGCGGTTGCCGCAAGTTTGTTATTGAGTCCGCTTCACGAAAACGCAGACACGGACGCTGGCGAAGGTAGCGGGCCGGCATCTGTGACGTCAAGCGCGAGTGTGGATCGGAGCGGCGCTAGAGGTCGAGCAGGATATCCCGTTCCTGGCTCGACGGCTCGAAGCCGCGCTGCTCGTAGTGGTCAAAGATGGCATTGACGACGGCGGCCGGCTCGTCGATGACCTGGAACAGATCCAGGTCCGCGGCGTTGATCATTCCCTGCGGGACCAGGACGTCCTTGAACCAGGTGATCAGGCCCTGCCAGAAGTCCGACTGCACCAGGATGATCGGAATCTTGCGGGTTTTGCCGGTCTGCACCAGGGTCAGGATCTCGGCGATCTCGTCCAGGGTCCCGAAGCCGCCGGGCAGCACCACGTACGCCGCGGCGTACTTCACGAACATCACCTTGCGGGAGAAGAAATGCCGGAAGGTGAGGCTGATGTCCTGGTACGGATTGCCCGACTGTTCGGCTGGCAGGTGAATGTTGAGTCCGATGGACGGCGACTTGCCGGCATAGGCCCCCTTGTTGAAGGCCTCCATCAGGCCTGGCCCGCCGCCGCTGACTACCGAGAAGCCGGCTTCCGACAGCAGATGGGCGATTTCCTCGGCCAGCTCGTAGTACGGATGCCCCGGCGGAATGCGCGCCGAGCCGAACATGCTCACCGACGGCTTGATCTGCGCCAGCCGCTCGAAGCCTTCCACGAATTCGGCAACGATCTGGAAGATCTTCCAGGACTCGCGGGTCAGCGCGGAGTCGTTGGGGGTGTTCCGCCCCAGAAACTTGTCGTGCTCTTGCATATGCTCCAGCCCTGTCATCGCGTGCTGTGAAATGGGTCACGCCGCGCGGTCGGCTTTTGTATCACAAAGGGCGCCGTGGTACAGCGGTTCCTGGCCGGCATTACCTTCTGTTTAAATACCAAGTTCCAAAACTAATAACCGTGACGGAGTGTCCCGATGCGTAATCTCATGAAAGCAGCTGGTGCCGCGGTGCTGCTGGCAGCAGCGTCCACAGCCCATGCCGAATTCATCGGCCTCGAAATTGGTGCGGCAGGCTGGCGGGCCGGGCCCAGCGGCTGGATCGAGGATGAAGGGACCGGCGGCAGCGGAACGGCCGATCTGGAGCGCGAGCTGGGTCTCGACGACGAATTCGGTGGCTTTGCCTGGATTCGCATCATGCATCCCATCCCGCTGCTGCCGAACGTCAAGCTGACCTACACCCCGCTGAAGTTCGACGGTTCGGGCACGGTCGGCAGCGGTTTCCAGGTCGGCGGGGTGAGTTTCGCGGGCGAGGCCGTCGATGCCGAAGCCGAGATCAACCAGATCGATGCCACGCTGTTCTACGAAGTGCTCGACAACATCGTCGATCTCGATGTTGGCCTTAACGTCAAGGTGCTCGACGGCTACTTCAAGGTGACCGGCCGGAACAGCGGCCAGACCGAGCAGATCGATTTCAACGCGCCCATCCCGATGCTGTACGCCAACGTCGGCGTCAACCTGCCCTTCACCGGCCTCAGCGCCGCGGTGGAAGGAGCCGGCATCGCCTACAGCGGCAACCGCCTGATGGACGTCAAGGCCAGCCTGCGCTACAGCTTTGCCGGTGTGATCGCCGTGGAGGCCGGTTACCGGCGCCTGCAGCTCAAGCTCGACGATGTCGACGACCTGAGCAGCGACTTCACGGTCGACGGCCCCTACCTGGGCGTGCTGGCGAGGTTCTGAGCCCATAGCGCTCGCAGGGCGCGTTGCGGCTACACCGCGGCGCGCCCGAGGTCCGGGGCTCCGTTATCCTGCGTTGCCATCGCTGGCTCCCTTTATGACCGGGCGATGGCGTGGTCCGACGATCATCTGTGGCAGAATCCCGCTGTTGCCTTCGCGCCAGCCACGGAAGCCGCCATGTCTGATAACAAGCCGCTGATCCTCGTCGACGGCTCCTCCTATCTCTACCGCGCCTACTACGCGCTGCCGCCGCTGACCAACTCCCGCGGCGAGCCCACCGGTGCCGTCTACGGTGTGCTCAACATGCTCAAGAAGCTGCTGGCGGAATACCGGCCGACCCATATCGGCGTGGTATTCGATGCGCCCGGCAAGACGTTCCGCGATGAGCTGTTCGAGGCCTACAAGGCGCATCGTCCGCCCATGCCGGACGACTTGCGCAGCCAGATCCAGCCGCTCAAGGAGATCGTCGCCGCGCTCGGCCTGCCGCTGATCGAGATTGCCGGAGTGGAGGCGGACGACGTGATCGGCACGCTGGCGCAGGCGGCGAGCCGGGCCGGCCGGCAGGTGGTGATCTCCACCATGGACAAGGACATGGCGCAGCTGGTCGACGAGCACATCACCCTGCTCAACACCATGTCGGGCACCAGGCTGGACGCGGAGGGCGTGCGGGCGAAATTCGGTGTGCCGCCGGAATGCATCATCGACTATCTGGCGCTGGTCGGTGATAGCTCCGACAACATCCCCGGCATCCCCCGGGTCGGCCCCAAGACCGCCGCCAAGTGGCTTGGCGAATACGGCAGCCTGGACAACCTGCTTGCCCATCGCGACGACATCAAGGGCAAGGTCGGCGAGAGCCTGCGCGAGCACATGGGCATTCTCGAGCTGTCGCGCAAGCTGGCCACCATCCACTGCAGCGTCGAGCTGCCGCTGGGCTTCGATGATCTCGTGCTCGGTGAGCCGGACCGCGCGGCGCTGATGCAGTACTACCGGCGCTACGAGTTTTCCGGTTTTCTGGCGCAGCTCGAGGGAGACTCGCCGCAGCCGGTCGCGGCGGCAGCCGAAGGCGCCGACTACCAGACCGTTCTCACGCTGGAGGCGCTGGATGCCTGGCTGGCGCGGTTGCAGGCGGCCGAGCTGTTCGCCTTCGATCTGGAAACCACCAGCATCGATTACATGCGGGCCGAGATCTGCGGTCTGTCGTTCGCAGTGGCGCCGGGCGAGGCGGCCTACGTGCCGGTGGCGCACAGCTACCTGGATGCGCCCGCCCAGCTCGACCGGGATCTGGTGCTCGCCCGGTTCAAGCCGCTGCTGGAGGACGAAGCGCGCGGCAAGCTGCTGCAGAACGCCAAGTACGACATGAGCGTGCTGGCCCGTTACGGCATCACCCTGCGCGGCGTGCGCTACGACACCATGCTGGAGTCCTACGTGCTGGACTCTACCGCCACCCGCCACGACATGGATTCGCTGGCGCTCAAATACCTGAACCGGTCCACCATCCGCTTCGAGGACGTGGCCGGCAAGGGTGCCAAGCAGGTGAGCTTCGATCAGGTCGCGCTGGAACAGGCCGCTCCCTACGCCAGCGAAGACGCCGACATCACCCTGCAGCTGCACCAGGCGCTCTACCCGCAGCTGGAGGCCATCCCGGCCCTCGCGCGCGTGTTCCATGAGATCGAGATGCCGCTGATCAGCGTGCTCTCGAAAATGGAGCGGAACGGCGTGCTGGTCGACCGGCAGATGCTCAAGGAGCAGAGCCGCGAGCTCGCCGAACGCATGCTCGAGATCGAAGCACGGGCTCATGAGGAGGCCGGCGGGCCGTTCAACCTCAGCTCGCCCAAGCAGATCCAGGAGATCCTGTTCGAGAAGCAGGGCCTGCCGGTGCTGGAGCGCACTCCCAAGGGCCAGCCGTCCACTGCCGAGAGCGTGCTGGAGCAGCTGGCCGACCAGTACCCGCTGCCGCGGCTGATCCTTGAGCACCGCGGCATGGCCAAGCTCAAATCCACCTATACCGACAAGCTGCCGGAGCTGATCAATCCCGACACCGGCCGGGTGCACACCTCCTACCACCAGGCGGTCACTGCCACCGGCCGGCTGTCGTCGTCCGATCCCAACCTGCAGAACATCCCGGTGCGTACCGAGGAGGGCCGGCGTATCCGCCAGGCCTTCGTCGCAGCGCCCGGCTACAAGCTGCTTTCGGCCGACTACTCGCAGGTCGAGTTGCGCATCATGGCGCACCTGTCCGGCGACGAGAGCCTGCTCGCCGCCTTTGCCGCCGGCCGCGATATCCACCGTGCCACCGCCGCCGAGGTGTTCGGAGTAGCGCTGGAGCAGGTCACCGACGAGCAGCGACGGGCCGCCAAGGCAATCAACTTCGGGCTGATCTACGGCATGTCGGCCTTCGGCCTGGCCCGCCAGATCGGCACCACCCGGGCGCAGGCGCAGCACTATATCGATCTCTACTTCCAACGCTATCCGGGCGTGAAGGATTACATGGACCGCACCCGCACCCAGGCCCACAGCCAGGGCTACGTCGAGACCGTGTTCGGCCGCCGCCTGTACCTGCCGGAGATCAATTCCCGCAACGCCCAGCGGCGCCAGTATGCCGAGCGCACCGCCATCAACGCTCCCATGCAGGGAACGGCGGCGGACATCATCAAGCGCGCCATGATCGTCCTGGACCAGTGGCTGACGGCCGAGCATCCGCAGGTGCGCATGGTGCTGCAGGTGCATGACGAACTGGTGTTCGAAGTGCCCGCGGATGCCGTCGATGCGGTACGCGACGGCATCATCAGCCGCATGCGGGCGGCCGCCAGCCTTGCTGTGGCGCTGGAGGTCGAGGTCGGCGTCGGCGACAACTGGAACGAGGCGCACTAACGCCGTCCCGCTGCGGAGGCGTCGACGCTGCAGCGAGCCCCGGCTCCTCGCAACGGACGAAAGCGCTTCAGGCCGTCATGCGGGTCGCCATGTCGATGGCGTAGAAGAACGGCGGATCGGCTTCCTGCTGCGCCCTGCCGACCGGTTCCCGCGCCTCCCAGGCCTGCTGCAGTTCCTGCAGTGCCCGGTCCATTTCCTGTCGGGCCTCGGCCCACTCCTGCTCGGCTGCCGCCTTGAGTTCCTGCCATTCCTCGTTGGCTTCCCGCCAGGCCTCGCTCACGCGGGCGCTGGCCTGGCCGCCGGCGGTGGCGCTGCGCTCGTTGGCGGCCTGGGCAAACCGTTCGATCTTGGTGCGCCAGGCTTCGAGCTGGGCCTGCACGCGTTCCTGATAGGCGGCTCGCTCTTCGGCCGATCCCGCCTGTCCCCCAGCGGCCAGCGCAGACGCGGCGCCGGCGCCGATCCATACCATCAAGCCTGTCACCAGCATGGTCCTGAACATCACGGGCTCCTTCCCTGGCGATACCCATACAGGTGGAGGCCGATGCTGCCGGCTCAAACCGAGGGGAACTTTTCGAAAGCTGCCGCTGTCGGAGAAAACGAGCGCCAGTGCCCGGCGCTATCCGTCGGATCCCCCCAGTCCGGCGGATTATCACCGGCCCCTAAACCGGTGTTTGGCCCCGACCCCCGCCCCCGGATGTCGGGGCATTTTTCTTTTAAGGAGCCGCTGATTCTGCAGCGCCCGCTTCCGGGAACAGCCAGCGGTCCAGCTGCGCGTGCGCTTCTTCCACACCTTGACGGGTCACGGCCGAGAACAGCTGCGCGTCGGCAGCCGGGTGCAGCATGCGCAGTTCGCGCCGGACCGCCTGCAGCGTGTTCAGCGCCGCGCCGCGGCTGAGCTTGTCGGCCTTGGACAGCAGCACGTGCACCGGCAGGTCATTGGCCTTGGTGAGTTCCAGCATGGCCAGGTCGTGCGAGGTGAGCGGATGGCGGATATCCATGATGACCATCACGCCCTTGAGCGCGCGCCGCTGCCGGAAATAGCCGGTCAGCAACCGGCCCCACTGCTCCCGGGTCGCGGTATCGACCTTGGCGTAGCCATAACCGGGCAGGTCGGTGATGGCACGGTCCTCGGTAATCGGGAACACGTTGATCTGCTGGGTGCGGCCTGGCGTTTTGCTGGTGCGCGCCAGGGCTTTCTGCTGGGTAATCGCGTTGATGGCGCTCGACTTGCCGGCATTGGAACGGCCGGCAAAGGCGACTTCATGCGTCACCTCGGCTGGCAGCTGCCGCAGCTGCACGGCACTGAGCAGGAAACGGGCGCGCTGGTAGATCGGATTCATTATCGGGCAGTGTCGCAGATCGGCTGCAAACGGTCCATGTGCAACCCGCGTAAATTGACCCTCCTGCATTAGCGCTGGTATAACTTGCGCGCCTGTGCTCCTTCCTGAACAAGGCTCGCAAACGACCAACGTGCGGCGTCGGCAGGCAAATAATCAAACAGCTGCGACCCGGCATCAGGAGTCCTCAAATGAATAAATGGTTGATCGCGCTCGTTGCAGGCACTGCGTTGGCTGCGGCCGGGACCGCGTCCGCTCAGGGTGACGCTGCGGCCGGCAAGCAGAAGGCTGCGGTTTGCGCTGCCTGCCACGGTGCCGACGGCAACAGCGGTAACCCGGAGTGGCCGAGCCTGGCCGGTCTGGGAGCGCCCTACATCGTCCAGCAACTGCAGGCCTTCAAGGAAGGCGTGCGCAAGGATCCCTTGATGACACCGCAAGCCCAGGCTCTGAGCGAGCAGGACATGCTGGATCTGGCGGCTTTCTACGCCGCGCAGACCATGCAGCCTGGCGGCGCCGATCCGGAGCTGGCTGAGGCTGGCGAGCAGATCTACCGCGGCGGTATCCCGGCCAAGGGTGTGCCCGCCTGCGCGGCCTGCCACGGTCCGGCCGGTTCCGGCAATCCGGCAGCCGGCTATCCGCGCCTGGGCGGCCAGCAGCCGGTGTACATGGTCAAGGCGCTGAACGCCTACCGTTCCGGCCAGCGCACCACGGATCCGGCCGGCATGATGCGCGATATCGCCGCCAAGCTGTCGGACGACGAGATCCGTGCCGTCGCCTCTTACGCGTCGGGACTGTATCGGCGCTGATCCTAGCGCCAGGAACCGTTCGTCGAAAAAGGGTGGCTTTTGCCACCCTTTTTTGCGTGCACCATTTCCGAATAAGCGCGAACTATCCGGCGCTTGGCTTGCCCAATAGGGGTAGAGCGACAAAAATGGCCCTGCATCACCTCGAAGATCGGGGACCCCGACCAAATCTCAGCAAACAGAGGTCTGTCATATGCAAGTTCTCGCTCGCTGGCTGGGCGCATTGCTCCTGTTCGTCACCGCTGCAGCCGCGGCGCAGGGAGAGGGTTTCATCCGGCTCAACCCGGCACAGCCGACGGCGACCGAGGATAGGGTGGAGGTGCGGGAATTCTTCTCCTATGCCTGCCCGCACTGTTTCACCTTCAAGCCCAGACTGGAGGCCTGGCTCAAGCAGACGTCCGAGCCGGTGACCTTTGTCCGCACGCCGGTGGTATTCCACGAAACCTGGCGCCCGCTGGCGCAGGCCTATTACGCTGCCGAAACGCTTGATGTGCTGGACAAGATCCATCAGTCGCTGTTCGAGGCCATTCATGTCAAGCAGCGGCGGTTCAGGAGCGCCGACGACCTGATCGCCTTCTTTGCCGAGCAGGGAGTGCCGCGCGAGCGGGCCGCCGCGACCTTCGCCTCGTTCCGGGTGGACATGCTGATGCGGCAGGGCGCGCAGGCACTGCGCAGCTACCGGATTCAGAGTACGCCGACGGTCGTGGTGAATGGCAAGTATGTGGTTACGCCGAATACGGCCGGGGGGCAGGAACGCATGATCGAGGTGATTGACCGGCTGGTCCGTCGGGAAGCGGCGGCCTGGAAGTGACAGGGTACAAGGTTTGAATGCGGAGCAGTTCACGCTACCGGGTTTCTGTCCTGGGCGCGCCGCCAAGCTGCGTTAGAGTGGCGGCATCTTGGCGTTTTCGGAGCAGACCCATGTACGGCCAGGAGTTGAAAGAGGAAGCGAAGACGATCAACCGCAGCCCCGTACCTGCCAGTGTCCAGCCGCAGGCTGCGCCGCGTCAGCCGCGCAGCCTGCGGCTGATGACCTACAACATCCAGACCGGGATCGAGACCAACGATTACCACCACTATCTGACCCGCAGCTGGCGGCATTTCCTGCCGAACGCCGATCGCCAGCTCAATCTGGGGCGGATCTCCGACATCATTACCGAGTATGACTTCGTCGGCCTGCAGGAAGTGGACGCAGGCAGCTTCCGCAGCGGCTTCATCAATCAGGTCGAATACCTGTCGCGGATGGCGGGCTACAGCTACTGGTACACCCAGACCAACCGCAACCTGGGCAAGTTCGCCCGCCACAGCAATGGGCTGCTGAGCCGGTTCCGGCCGTTCGAGGTCCGGGAGCACAAGCTGCCGGGCATGATCCCCGGGCGTGGCGCGCTGATGATGCAGTTCGGCAACCCGCGCGACCCGCTGACTATCGTCCTGGTGCATCTGGCACTCGGCCAGCGGACCCGGATGCGCCAGCTCGCCTATCTTGCCGAGGTGATCAGCGATTACCGCCACGTGGTCATGATGGGTGATTTCAACTGTCATTCGCGCAGCCCCGAATTCGAACTGCTGCGCAGCCGCACCTGCCTGTGCGAGCCGATCCACGACCTGCACACCTTCCCGAGCTGGCGGCCGCAGTTGAATATCGACCATATCCTGGTATCGCCGAGCTTCAAGGTTCTCAGCACCACGGTGCTCGACTATCCGTTGTCGGATCACCTGCCGGTAACCATGCAGATCGCCCTGCCTGAAGGCATCCAGCTGGACACTTAAGGCCCGCCAGCCCCTGTGCCCGCTGCGTCTCTGTTGCGGGTGCGTCACCGCCCTCATCTTGTAGCTGTACGCCGCCCCCAGGCCTGCCTTAGCTGACGCCTGCCTGGGGAGCGGCGGACTACGCGCAAATGCCGGTGGCTCCCGCCGGCGCCGATTACGTCGCATTTTCTTGCCAATGCCGCTCCGCGCCGCCGCTGCGGTTGCACGCCATATCAATCAGGAGGAGATGGTGATGATCGGATGGAAGACAGGGATGAAGAGGCTGGGTAGGCCGCTGGTTGCAATGTTGGGGGCAGTCCTGCTGCTGCCGGTCGCCAGCGCGCAGGACACGATCAGAATCGCCTATATTGATCCGCTGTCCGGGCCTTTTGCCAACGTCGGCGATGCCGGGCTGCGGCACTTCCGCTACAAGGCCGAGCAGATCAACAAGCAGGGCGGCATCCTCGGCAAAAAGGTCGAGATCGTGCCCTTCGACAACAAGACCAGCGCCCAGGAGTCGCTGGTGATCCTGCGCCAGGTCGCCGACCAGGGCATTTCTTATATCACCCAGGGCAACGGTTCCAACGTGGCGGGTGCGCTGGTCGGCGCGCTCGAGAAGTACAATCGCCGCAACGACAACAAGATCCTTTACCTCAACTATGCCGCGGTCGACCCGACCCTGACCGAGGACCAGTGCAGCTTCTGGCACTTCCGCTTCGACGCCAACTCGGAGATGAAGCTGGAGTCGCTGACCGAGTACATGGCCAGGTCCGACGACATCCAGAAGATCTTCCTGATCAACATGGACTATGCCCATGGTCACCAGATCCAGAAGATCACCCGGCGGCTGATGAGCCAGAAAGCGCCGAGCAAGCAGATCGTCGGCGACGTGCTGCATCCGATCGGCAAGGTCAAGGATTTCTCGCCCTACATCGCCCAGATCCGTTCGTCGGGAGCCGATACCGTGCTCACCGGCAACTGGGGCAACGACCTGTCGCTGCTGGTGCGGGCGGCGGCCGATGCCGGCCTCAACGTCAGGTTCTACACCTACTACGGTGGTGGGCTCGGTACTCCGGCAGCGCTCGGTGCCGCCGGCGAAGGGCGCGTCTATCAGATCACCGAGTACCACCGGAACCTGCCGCTGGAGAAGAACAAGCCGGAGGTGTACGACTTCGTGCTGCCGTTCGACGAGGCCAATGGGGCCATCGACTGGTACTACGGCCGCATCAACACCCAGATGGACATGCTCAAGGCAGCGATGGAGAAAGCCAACTCCACCGATCCGACGGCAGTGGCCTTTGCCCTGGAAGGCATGCGTCTGCAGACGCCGTACGGCGAGGTGGAAATGCGTGCCATCGACCACCAGCTGCTGCAGCCGCTGTTCATCTCCGTGTTCACCAAGGACGTCGAATACGACTCGGAGAGCACCGGCCTCGGCTGGAAGACCGTGGCTGAGTTCTCTGCCGAAGAGACCGCGACGCCGACCAACTGCCAGATGCAGCGGCCGAAGCGCGGCTAGACCGGCCTCTCCCGCTGTTTTGTGCTCCCGCGCGGCGCGCTGGTTGCGCGCGGGAGCGCTCCCTGCAGTGTGAAATGTTTCTCTTGCATGTCTGCCGGTGCGCGTTTAGCTTCAAGAAAGCGTTAAGCGCGAATGCTGGTGTGATTGCTGCACTGCCGGCTGAAAAATAATAAGGATCCGAGCCGAGGAGGAGACCCCATGAGAACCAGAAACAAGGGCGCGCGCGCGCTGGGCAGGCTGTTGTTCGCTGCGGCCGGTACCCTCGCCATGCTGGGTACTGCCAGTGCGCAGGACACGATCAAGATCGCTTATATCGAACCGCTGTCCGGTCCACTGGCTAACGTCGGCGACGCCGGGCTGCGGCACTTCCGCTACAAGGCCGAGCAGATCAACAAGCAGGGCGGCATCCTCGGCAAAAAGGTCGAGATCGTTCCGTTCGACAACAAGGGCAGCCCGCAGGAGTCGCTGGTGATCCTGCGCCAGGCTGCCGACCAGGGGATTCAATATGTCACCCAGGGCAACGGCTCGCACGTGGCCGGCGCGCTGGTCTCGGCGCTTGAGCGGCATAACCAGCGCAATCCCAACAAGATCCTGTACTTCAACTACGCTGCGGTCGATCCGACCCTGACCGAGGACCAGTGCAGCTTCTGGCACTTCCGCTTCGACGCCAACTCGGAGATGAAGCTGGAGTCGCTGACCGGCTACATGGCGCAATCGCCGGACGTGAAGAAGATCTTCCTGATCAACCAGGACTATGCCCACGGCCACCAGATCCAGAGCATCACCCGGCGGCTGCTGGCGCAGAAGAACCCGGACATCCAGATCGTCGGCGACGTGCTGCACCCGATTGGCCGGGTGAAGGATTTCGCTCCCTATGTTGCCCAGATCCGCGCTTCCGGTGCCGATTCGGTGATCACCGGCAACTGGGGCAACGACCTGTCGCTGCTGGTGCGGGCGGCGGCCGATGCCGGCCTCAACGTCAGGTTCTACACCTACTACGGCGGTGGCCTGGGTGGGCCGAAGGCGATCGGCGCGGCCGGCGAAGGCCGCCTGTACCAGATCACCGAGTACCACCGGAACCTGCCGCTGGAGAAGAACAAGCCCGAGGTGTACGACTTCGTGCTGCCGTTCGACGAGGCCAATGGCGATGTGGACTGGTACTACGGCCGGGTCGGCACCATGATGGACATGTTCAAGCTGGCCGCGGAGAAGGCCAAGTCCATCGATCCGGTCAAGGTTGCCTATGCGCTGGAAGACCTGGAGATGGAGACGCCGTACGGTCCTGTGGTCATGCGCGGCATCGATCACCAGCTGCTGCAGCCGCTGTTCATCTCCGGCTTCACCAAGGACGTCAAGTACGACGCCGAGAACAGCGGTCTGGGCTTCAAGACCATCTCCGAGACGATCGCTGCTGACACGGCTACGCCCACTTCCTGTCAGATGAAGCGCCCCGCCAGGAGCTAGAGCCCCTCGCTCTGACCGGAATGATTGCGTTATCTGTTCCCTGCCCAGCATCTGCTGGGCAGGGGGCGGACTGCAGGTAAGCCTCGGCCTGGCCGAACGCTTCTGTCGAGGGGTGCTCCGATGTTCGAGCTGATCGTCTTCTCAATCATCAACGGCCTGGTCTACGGCATGCTGCTGTTCATGCTGTCGAGCGGGC
>Ga0079224_100003069_pt1 | contig 20768 bp, 18 predicted proteins | sample Stecom2015_FD_80414 | JGI IMG/M metagenome (GOLD analysis project Ga0079224, IMG submission 80414) | Agricultural soil microbial communities from Utah to study Nitrogen management - Steer compost 2015 | ecosystem: Environmental > Terrestrial > Soil > Agricultural land | place: USA: Utah...
ATGGCGCGGTCGGCGCAACGACCGCGCCGCCCTGAGGAAGGCTTCGTCATCGTCGCGGTGCTCCTGTTGCTGGTAGCCCTGGGCGCACTGGCCGCCGGCATGTTCCTCGAGACCGGCCTCACCACCCTGGCAGCGCGCAGCTCGGCTCAGGCGGCTGTGGCCAGGTCCGCCGCACACGCCGGCCTCGTGCTGGCGCTGGACGAGGTGCGCGCGTCGGCCGGTCCGGGCACCGTGCCCCGTGCGCTGGGACCGTGGTCCGGCCTCGGGCAAGGCGTCACGGCCTGGCTCACCGAGGTGCCAGGCTCGGAACCGCAAGCCTTCCGTGTGGACGTGACCGCGGAAGAGGGAAGGGCCGTCACCAGGGCGTACGTGGTGTTCGTGGCGCAGCCGGAACTCGAGGTGCTGGAGTGGAGCGAGTGAAGCGCGCTGCCCGGGGCTCCAACTGCCAACGCCCCCAGCGCTACTGACCAACCCCCCAGCGCGGCGCCGCCTTGACAGCACCAGTGCGGCTTGGGAGCATGTTGCGTGCCGGTCGGGACGTTGGAAGCCTCGAGACCCGAGCAGGACGCTGCGCGTCGCGACGTCAGGGGTCTGCTGTGCGCCGCCTTGCTAGCGGCGGACAAGCCGCTCACCGGCAAGCAGCTCAGGGGCCTGCTGGGCGTGAGCGAGGAGGCCGTGGACCGGGAGGTCCGCGCTCTCCACCAGGTGCTGCAGGAGCAGGGTCTGGGCATCGAGGTCGAGAAGGTCGCGGGGGGCTACCGGCTGGTGGTCTCGCCCAGGCTGGTGCCCGCCTTGGCCACGCTGCTCTCGCCGGCGCCGTTACCGTCGCTCAGCTCGGCTGCTCTCGAGACCCTGGCGCTAGTCGCCTACCACCAGCCCATCACGCGCGGCGAGCTGGAGGCCGCCCGGGGGGCCTCCTGCACGTCGACGTTGGAGACCCTGCAGGAGCGCGAGCTCATCAAGGTGGTGGGCCACAAGGACGTGGTCGGCAAGCCGCTGCTCTACGGCACCACTGACAGGTTCCTGCTGGACTTCGGCCTGTCGTCCCTCGAGGACCTGCCGGAGATCGGGGAGAGCCCGGCTGGGTTCCTGCGGGGGTGACGTACACATGCCCTTGGCGTGGCGGAGGACGAACGAGGCACCGGAGTGGCTTCCCTAGCGGCCCAACAGGTAGAGCACCAGCACCCCAGCAGGTAACGCGTCAGCGCCCCAGCAGGTAGGGCGTCAGCGACCCAACAGGTAGAGCATAGCCAGGCGGTAGCCGGCCACCCCTAGGCCGGTGATGACGCCCGCGCAGGCGCCACCGGTCAGGCTCACGTGCCTGAAGCTCTCGCGCGCGTACACGTTCGAGACATGAACTTCCACGACCGGCACACTTATCGCGGCGATCGCGTCCCGCAGCGCGACACTCGTGTGGCTGAGGCCTCCCGGGTTCACCACGACGCCCACGGCGCCTTCCGCGGCCGCCCCGTGCAGCCAGTCGATGAGCTGGCCCTCGCTGTTGGACTGGCGCAGCTCGACGCTCGTGTCCAGCTCGGCGGCGAGCGTCTCGAGGTCCGCTCGCACGTCGGCCAGGGTGGCGGAGCCGTAGACCTCGGGCTCCCTACTACCGAGCAGGTTCAGGTTGGGGCCGTTCAGGACCAGGATCATCGCATCATCTCCTCGAGCTCGCGCCATGCGGCCCGGATCTCATCGTCGGTCACGTCGCCCACCACCACCGGCCGACCCACGTCGGCCAACAGGACGAAGCGCGGCCGGCCGGCTAGTGCCTTCTTGTCGCGCGCCATGAACGGCATGAGGTCATCGAGACCGAGTTGCGGGAGGGGTTCTGGCCCGAGTCGCTTGACGGTGCCGACGAGCCGCTCCACCACGTCGGCCAGGCCCCGACGCCTGCCGAGGAGCGCCGCGAACACCAGACCGTAGAAAACCGAGTCGCCGTGCGGCAGCGCGAAGCGCGAGGCGGCTTCGACGGCGTGCCCGAGCGTGTGGCCGAGGTTCAGGTGCGACCTCACGCCCTGCTCGCGCTCGTCGGCAGCGACGATCGAAGACTTGACCGCCACCGACCTGGCGACGGCGTCGACGAGCTCGTCGTCGGCAGGGAGCTGCCCCTGGCGCGTGACGGCGCGGACCATCTGATTGTCCACGAAGTCGATCAGGACCGGATCCCCGATGAGCCCTGTCTTGAGCATCTCGGCCGCGCCCTGCCGCAGCTCCCTGACGGGCAGGGAGCGCAGGGTCAGGACGTCAGCCAGCACCGCGCGCGGTTGCCAGTAGGCACCCAGCAGGTTCTTGCCCTCCGGCAGATCGACGCCGGTCTTGCCGCCCACGCTGGAGTCCACCATCGCGAGGAGCGTCGTCGGGAACTGGTAGTAGGGGACGCCGCGCAGGTAGGTGGCGGCCACGAAGCCGGCCAGGTCGCCGGCGACCCCGCCCCCGAGCGCGAGGACCGCGGAGTCGCGGCCCAGTCCGGCGCGAGCCAGCTCGCGCACGATGCGGGCGTAGGTGGCGACGTCCTTGCTGGCCTCGCCGGGCGTGAAAGCGACGCGCGTGACGCGTTTGCCCGCGTCCGTCAGCGCGTCCACGAGGTCGTGCCCATAGAGGTGACGCACGTTGGCGTCGGCGATGAGGGCGAGGTTCTCCTGTGCGACGAGCGTACCGGCCGTGCGCAGCAGGTCGGCGCCGACGTGTACCTCGTAGACGGGTGAGACCTCCACGCGCACCGTGCGCGCCGCGGTCAGCGTCATGGGACCCTCGGCATCAGGCCTGCTCCGGACGCCAGGCGGCTCCCGGCTCATCGCCCCAGTCCTGGAGCCGCTCCACGATCTCCTCCACGACATCGACCGAGTCGCGCCCGTCGGTGGAGACCGTGAAGGTCGCCACGTCGTCATACGCCGGCTGTCTGGCCGCCATGAGCTGCCGGATGCGCTCCAGGGGGTCGCCCATCTCGAGCATCGGCCGTTTGTGACGCCGTGTGCGCCGGTACACGGTCTCGGGGCTGGCGGTCAGGACCACGATGGGGCCGCGCGCTTTCAGTAGCCGCCGGTTCTCCTCTCTGACCACCGTCCCGCCTCCGGTCGAGACCACGACCTCGTCGAGACGCACGCAACGCCTCACGATCTCGGTCTCGTAGTCGCGGAAGACCTGCTCGCCGTACAGCTCGAAGATGTCCGTGATGCGCATGCAGCCCACGCGCTCGATGACCCTGTCGGTGTCTACGAAGGTGAGCTGGAGGCGTCTGGACAGCTCCCAGCCGATACGGCTCTTACCGGTGCCCATGAAGCCAGCCATCGCCAGCCACGTCACCACGCGGTCAGACGTCAGGTGGCGCCTGGGAGCGACAGAGGTCATCAGTACGCCGCCGCGTAGGCGACGTGGGACTCCACCCGCTCCACGACCTCCCGAATGGTGTCGCCGCCGAACTTCTCGAGCAACGCGTCGGCCAGCACCAGCGATGCCATCGCCAGTACGACGATCGAGGCCGCCGGCACCGCGGTGACGTCCGAGCGTTCACGGGCGGCGTCGGCCGGTTGGTGGGTCACCACGTCCACGGTTGGCAGGGGTCGCATGAGCGTCGCGATGGGCTTCATGGCGGCCCTCACCACCAGGTCCTCGCCGTTGGTGATGCCGCCTTCGAGGCCTCCGGAGCGGTTGCCCGCCCTCACGTAGCGACCGCTCTCGCGCCCGGTGATGGCATCGTGGACCTCGCTGCCGAGCACAGTGGCGTTGCGCCAGCCGTCGCCGATCTCGCAGCCCTTCATGGCCGGCACGCTCATGACGGCCTGGGCCAAGCGGCCGTCGAGCTTGCGGTCCCACTGCACGTGCGAGCCCAGGCCGATGGGCACGTTGCGGAAACGCGCCTCGACGATGCCGCCCAACGTGTCTCCCGACTCCTTGGCGGCGTCTATGCGGTCGATGATCGCGTCCTCGGCCTCTCGGTCGAAGGTGCGCAGCGGGCTCTCGTCCAGCTCGCCGACCCGCGACCAGTCCATGCCACCGTCGCAGTCGATCCCCCCGAGGCTGACGACTCGGGCGCAAGCCTGGACGCGAACGGCGTCGAGCAGCCGCAGCGCGACGGCGCCCGCTGCCACGCGGCTGGCGGTCTCACGGGCCGAAGCCCTCTCGAGCACGTCCCGCAGGTCCTTGTGCCCGTACTTGATCCCGCCGGCCAGGTCCGCGTGACCAGGCCTGGGCTCGGTGAGCGCCCTCTTGCGAGGCTCGTTGCCCGGCAGCGGGTCCATGACCTCGCGCCAGTTCGCGTTGTCGCGGTTCGCGATGCTTATCGCCAGGGGAGACCCCGTGGTGCGGCCGGCCCGCACCCCGCCCAGCAGGGTGGCGGCGTCGGACTCTATGACCATGCGTTGGCCGCGCCCGTAGCCGCCCTGGCGCCTGCGCAGCCAGGGGTCGATGTGCTCGCTGGCGACGAGATCGATACCCGCCGGGACGCCGTCTACGATCACGGTCAGGGAGGGGCCGTGGGACTCCCCGGCCGAAAGGTACCTCAGCATCCATAGGAGCGTAGCACGGGCCATTAGTCCCGTCCCACACGGCGCCGCGGCGTCTCTCGGTCGCCAAGCGAGGACCCCGCCGGAGCGATACCGGCGGGGTCCTTGGCGGCGTTTCTCCTGCTCGCGCTCGAGGCGCGCAGGGCAGCTACTCGATGATGTCGGCGGTGATGATCAGGAGCAGCTCGCCCGAGGTCTCCTCGGTCTCCGTGGAGCCGAAGAGCTCGCCGATGATCGGGATCGACCCGACGATGGGCAGGCGCCTCTTGGTGATGATGATCTCGTCCTGCATCAGGCCGCCGAGGAGGACCGTCTGGCCCGGCACGAGCGTGACCGTGGTGGACACGCGCCGTGTCGACGTGTGAAGCACGACGTCCGGCGTGGGCGGCGGCAGCAGGTCAGAGACCTCGGCGTTCACGTTGATCGTGATGCGGCCGTCGGCGCCGATGAGCGGGGTCAGGGTGAGCTGCACCCCGTACTCCACCTCTTCGAGCACGGCCTCGCCGGCCGCGTTGGGGAGCAGGATCCGGGCGTTGCCGCCGGAGATGAGGATGCCTTCCTGCTTGTCGAGCAGCGTCAGGTTGGCGTCGTCGACGCGGCGCGAGAGCCCCTGCGATTCGAGGGCGTCCAGCACGGCCATGATGTTGAAGCTCGAGACGGCCGACGTCATGTCGAAGATGAACGACAGGCCGGTGTCGAGCAGGCTGGCTTGCATCTGGCCGAAGGCGCCGCTGAAGTCCAGGCCGAAGTCCTGCGAGAAGGACCGGCTGACCTCCTGGATGCGGACCTGGATGTTGACCTGGCGCTGCGCCTGGTCGAGCTGCGGGATGAGCTCGGCGAGGCGAGCCTGCACCGCGGCCGGGCCAGTGACGATGAGGCTGTTCGTGCGCGGCTCGGCTACGACGGAGAAGTCCTCCAGCCGGCTGGCCTGACCTTCCTCGCCGCCGCTCGTCAGGATGCCCGTCTGCTGCAGCACGTTGGCGAGCTGGCTGGCTTCGGCGTTGGAGAGGAAGTACGTGCGCTGTTCCAGCACGACCTGCTCGGCCGCGCGGTCGAACTGCTCGAGAGCCGCTGCGACGCGGTCGTGCTGAGCGGCCGTGCCCACGACGACGATGCTGTTCGTGCCGGGGAGCGCCTCGACCTGCGCGTCAGGCACGGCGCGGGTGAGGATCTGGACGACCTGACCCGGGTCGTTGTTGACGCGGTAGAAGCGCTGCTCGGTGGGCTCGGCCTGAGCCTCGGTGTCCGCAGGCGCCTCGCCGGCGCGTAGGCGCGCTACCGAAGCAGGCGTGCCCACGACGACCAGGTCGTTCTCCAGCAACACGTAGTCGAGGTTGTTGAGCGTGAGCACCACGTCCCAGACCTGCCGGAACGGCTTGGGGTCGCCGATGTCGTACACGATGATCTCGTCGGGCACGTCGTCGGTGATGGCCGTGAGGTCGATCGACCGGGCGAGGCCCTGGATCATGGCGCGGAGCGACTCGCCCGATGCACCCGTCACGAACTCGACGGGCTGGTCGAAGCGCGGGTCATCGGGCAGGGGAGCCAGCTGACCCTGTGCGTAGACGGCCCCGAGCAGGGCGAGGAACGAAAGGACGATACCGATTCGCTTCATGATCACCGCCTGAGGTCCAAGGAGAGTGTCTGGGTTCTGTCGCCCTGCGTGAAGCGGGCCTCGTACCCCCGCAGGTCAGAGAGGATGATGTCCGTTTCCGGCAGCGCCTGGCCCAGCGTGAGGATGACCGGCGCCGAGAACTTGCTGGAGCGGAAGACGCCAACGCTGAGCGGGCCGAGGACCGTGCCGGTGAACCGCACGTCGTTGTCGCGGAGGTAACGGCTGAGCGGGTCGGCGCCGACGGCCAGGGGCAGCGTGTTGGTAGGCGTGCTCGCCTGGACCGGCTGCGACAGCGGGCGGCCGGGCCCCAGCGGGTCGGGCACCACCGCCGCCGTCTCGGTGGCGATGGAGGTGTCCACCGGCGTGACGTCTGCCGCCGCGGGCTCCGGTTCGCGCAGGGCGGCCAGGTCACCGAGGTTCGGGGCGACCGGCTCGACGACTACCGGTGCGCTGCGAGCGTCGCGGAGGATCTGTGGCGTGGCCGGCAGGGTGCCGGAGGGTAGCGCCCGCGGCAGGTTCGACGCGACCACGCCGGCCGGTGCCACCGTGCGCGGCGCCGGCGCCCTGACGGGCTCGGCCGGAGCCTGCGCCTGCGGCGCCTGCGCCTGTGCCGAGGCCGAGGCGGCGGGCGGTTGCCCGTCGGACTGCACTTCGACGATCGTGGGGCTGGCCGGTGGCTGGTCGGCCTGGGCGACGACCTGCGGCGCCGCGGCTGGTTCGGCCCGGACGACGACAGGGGAGAACGGGTTGATCGAGGCGCGCTGTGACGCCTGCGGGCGGGACGCGCCGGCCGCTTCGCCGCCGGCAGCCTCGGCGCCTTCCGAAGAGGGCGGGCCGAGCACGAGGAACGGCAGCTGCTCGACGACGAGGTCGCGGGTGACCACCTGGTCGCCACCGGCCACGACGACGGGCGGAGCGCCCGTCTCCGGCGTCACCGCCTGCGCGTCCGACGCCGGCGAGACGTCATCCGACGTCTCCGGGGTTCCCGCCTGGGCCTGCCCGGCACCCTCGGACGTGGCTTGACCGTCGACCGCGGTGGGCTGGCCGTTCACCGCCGCCGGCGTCGAGCCGCTGGCGGCCTGGCTGGCCTGATCCCCGGCCAACGAGGCGGCAGGCACGCCGTTCTGAGAGCCAGGCGTCGCGCCCACGTTGATGGCACCACTGGGTGTCTGCGAGCCGGCAACCGTGGGCGCTCCCCCCAGGTCGCCCTGGTTGAAGAAGTTCACCCACACGAAGGCTGCGGCCGCGAGCAGCAGGGCGGCGATGAGGAAGCGGGCCGTCCTAGACAGTTGCATCTACTCCAGCTCCCCTGGGTCTTCGCCCGTGTAGACGTAGACCGTGAAGTCGTAAGAGGCGTTCAGCATCGGATCTGACGACGCGTTGTCCTCGAGGGAGAGCGAGACGTTGCCGATCTTGGTGAACCGCTGGAGGCCCTCGAGACTGCCGAGGAAGGACATCGTGTCGGCGTAGGTGCCCTGGGTGGCAACGCTGAAGCCGATGGGCCTGACCTCTTGGATCTGTTCGTTGGCCGAGCCTTGGCTCAGCCTCTGGACCAGGACGTCGCTGTCACTGGCCGACGTCCTCAGCTGGTCGATGAGGCCCGAGATGTCGCTCTCCCGCGGCAGCTCGGAGAGGAATATGCGCCGGTCCTCCTCGAGCTGCGCCACGGCCAGCCTGAGGTCGGGCAGGTTGCGCCTGGCGTCCTCACCCCGCCGGATCTCGGTGTCCAGCCTGGTGATGTCGGCCTCGAGAGTCGTGATCCTGTCCTGCGTGGGCCGGTACATGTAGAAGTACCAGAGCGCGCCGGCCACCAGCGAGAGGACGATCGCGATGATCGCGAGGTCGCGCTGGCGCAGCTTGCTGAAGCTGAAGTTCCGGAACATCACTGTTCCTCCGCCACGGCGCCGACTGTTAGCGAGTAGTCGTAGAGGTCAGTGTCCGACTGACGTTGGGCGCTCTGGAAGGCCACTCCGTAGTCCGAAGACGTCTCGAGCGCCCGGATGAACTGGGCCAGCACCTCCGTGGAGACCACGGTGCCGCTGATGTTCATCTCGGCCACGATGGGCCGGCCCTCGTAACGGTTGGGATCGGCCCTGCGGGGCACGACGGCGGACATGCTGAGCTGCCTGAAGTCGATGTTCGGCCGCCCGGAAGCGCCCTGCGCCGGCAAGGTCTCCAACAGGCCGGCGATCTCACCCGTCCAGACGATGCGGTTCTCGCGCACCGAGCGGGCGACGGCGATGAGCTCGTTGAGCTGCTGCTGGCGTGCCAGCAGGTCGCGCTGCTCGCGCAGGAACGGCTGCAGCAGGGCGAGCTGGTCCTCGCGTGCCAGCTTCTCGCGCTGGAGGTTCGCCTCGGTCGTGCTCGCGAAGTACTGCAGCAGGGCGGCGACTCCGAGGACCAGGAGCGGGAAGATGACGATGAGCAAACGCCAGTAACCGGGCTCGCGAACGCGGCGCAGGTTCTTGGGGAGGAGGTTGATGTTAATCAATGCCAGCCACCCCCCGTAGCGCGAGGCCCAGCGGCACCGCGAACTCCGAAGCGACCTTCTTGAGGTACTGGGTGTCGAAGCGGTTCTCGTCGATGTTGATCGTCAGCCAGGGGTCACCGAGCTCGACCCGGAAGCCGAGCGCGTCGCCGATGGCCTCGGGCAGCCCGCGCAGCTTGGCGCCGCCGCCGGTGACCAGCATGCGGCTGATGTTGGCGTCGCCGCTCTGCACGCGGAAGAACTCGAGGGAGCGCCTGATCTCGGTGGTCAGCTCCACCAGCACCGGCCGCAGCGATTCGTAGACACGCCCGGGGGAGAACTGCTCGCGCTTGGCGTCGAAGTTGAGGAGGTCTTCCTCGTCCTCGGTGGGGATGGTGGCGGTGCCGTACTCGATCTTCACCTCTTCGGCGCTGTCGAAGTCCAGGCCGAACGCGCGCTGGATGGCCGCGGTGAAGTCGTCACCACTGACGTTGATGTTGCGGTTCATCAGCACGCGCTGACCGCGCACCAGGGTGACGGTCGAGGTGCTCGCCGCGATCTCGAGGACCACACCGATCTCGTTGGCTTCCGTGTAGAGGTCGCCGGCGAGGGTGGTCCTGGTGAGGTGCTCACCCAGGAGCGAGCCCTTGAGCGAGCGCAGCAGCGAGAAGGGCTTGACGTCGATGACGTACGGCTCCAGCCCGGCCTGCTTGAGGTACTCGACCTGTTGGGTCACCTCGTCGAGGCGGGCCGCCGCGATCACGACCTCGAGCTGGCCGCCCTCCTCGACGTCCTCGGGGTTGTCGAGGACGAAGTAGTCGAGCATGACCTCATCTATGGGGAAGGGGATGTAGCGTTCAGCTTCCCACTTGATGGCCTCGTCTAGCTCTTGGACGGTCATGCGAGGTACGTGTATGTTCCTCGTGATCGCCTGCCGGTTGCTCACAGCCGTAACGGTGAAGCGCCGGCTGATGCCGGCGTCATGGAACAGGGCTTTGATCTCCTCGGCCAAGCCCTGTGCGTCCGTCACCTGGTCGTCCTGGATGAGGCCGGGCGGCATTGGCCGCAAGGCCAGCGAGCTCAAGGCGGGCGGAGTGCCGGGACGCAGCTCCACCACCTTGAGTGCGCTCGTCCCTACCTCGAGGCCGACGGCCTCGATCTTGGGACTCAGCCAGCGCGACAAGCGCTCGCGCGTTGAGGACATAGACGTCTCCTCCTCGAAAATCCTGGCGACTCTATCACGCAGTCCTCATGTTCCCGCGTGAAAAATACCAACCCCATCGGCCTTCCTGCGGTCTAAGGGTGCTGCGCGGAAGTGGCGTTCGGGAGCGGGGCGCTCGTGGAGTAGACGGACTGGTCTATCTTAGCGCGACGCGTTGCGGCGGCGCGTTTCAGGACCTTTCGGGTCTCGACCAGGCGCTGCGTGCCGGCAGGGCAGATGCGCGACCCCATCCGAGGGCGACCGCCGGCGAGCCCCGAACGTGCCGCTAGGAATGCGACCGGTGAAGGTCGTTGAAGCGTACGTGCGAGTTGTGGAACTGGACCTCGAGCTGACCCGTTGGGCCGTTGCGCTGCTTGCCGATGATGATCTCGGCGATCCCGTGCTTCTCGCTGTGGGGGTCGTAGTACTCGTCGCGGTAGATGAACATCACGAGGTCTGCGTCCTGTTCGATGGCGCCCGAGTTGTGCATCACGACGCCGTCCGCCAGCCAGGACGCCGGGCCGGGGACCGTCAGGTCGTAGACGTCGTGGGTGCCGGCCGGCGTGATGGCCACTATCTCGTCCCAGAACAGATCCCATTCGACAGCCGGGCCAGCAGCGGGCCGCTCGATGACAGCAGCGCCAACGGACGTCGCGCCAAGAGAGCGTTGCGAAACGCGGTGCCCGCCTCGAGCCGGATCTGTCAGGCCTGAACGGGAGACAGCGACTCCCCGCGCCTCGCCCGTGGCGACCGCCACCCGGTCTCCTACGCTCAGGTCTGCCAGTCGCCGCCAGCCGTCCAGGCTGTACCAGCGGTGCAGCGCGGTCGTGCGGCGTGTGCGGCCACTCGCCAGCTTCACTTCGAAGACCTCGCGCTCGCCGACGTGCCAGACCAGGTCGCTGGTCGCCGATACGATCTTGGCGTTCTCGTCCATCGCCAGTACCTCGGGGCGCTGGCCCACGAGCTCCTCGATGGGAACGCGGCGGCCGTCCGCGAGGTCCACCAAAGTGTCACCGGTGACGCACTCCCTGAGGTCAGACAACATGGGCCGCTTGTTCGGCCGGCTCTCCACTGCACGCGACAGCTGCGAGAGGACAAGCACCGGGATGTCGAGCTCGCGCGCCAACGCCTTGAGCCCGCGCGAGATGGCGGAGATCTCCTGCTGCCGGTTCTCGCCCGCGCTGCGCGACGACGAACCGGCCGACATGAGCTGAAGGTAGTCGATGACCAGCAGATCGAGCCCGTGCTCGTTCTTGAGGCGACGCGCCCGCGACCGCAGCTCCATGACCGACATGTCGGCGTTGTCGTCGATGAAGATGTTCGCCTCTGAGAGGCGGCCGGCGGTGTCGGCGAGGCGCTGGAAGTCGCGCTCGGTCAGCTGCCCGCTGCGCACGCGCGACATGTCCACGCGGGCCTCGGAGCACAGCATGCGCATGACGAGCTGGATCGCAGACATCTCGAGGGAGAAGATGCCCACGGAGGCTCTGCGGCCGTCCTTGTCTGCCTTGAGAGCCGCGTGCAGCGCGATGTTGAGGCCGAAGGCCGTCTTGCCCATCGACGGCCTGGCGGCCAGCACGTTGAGGGTGGAGGCGTGCAGGCCCGCCGTGAGCTGGTCTAGCTCGCGGAAGCCCGTCTCGATGCCGGAGACGGGGTTGGGGTTCGTGAAGCGCTCGTTGATCTCATCGAACGTCTCGCCGACTAGCTTGTGCATGGTCTCGAAGGCCACGCGGCGCTTCTTCGTCGTGAGGTCGAAGATGCCCTTCTCGGCCAGGTCGAGCACGTCCTCGATCGCGATGGACTGATCGTAGGCGGACTGCATGATCCGACCGCTGGCTGCGATGAGCTCACGCAGGGTGGCCTTCTCGAGGACAATCCGCACGTAGCTGTCCGCGAAGGCGGCTGTAGGTACCTCGTCCGCCAGGCCGATGAGGTAGTTGATGCTGCCCACGCTCTCGAGCTCGCCGGAGGATCTGAGCTCCTCCGTCAGCGTCACCAGGTCGACGGGGTCGCCGTGGCGGTGGAGCCTCTCCATGGCCCGGAAGATCTTGCGGTGAGCTTCCTTGTAGAAGTGCTCGGGAGCGAGCACGCCTTCGAGCCCCGCGTAGACCTCGTTGTCCAGCATGATCGCGCCCAGAACGCTCATCTCGGCCTCGAGATTGTGCGGGGGCGTGCGGCTGTCCACGTTCGGCATGCTAACACCGGCACCGGTCGTAGAATGGCGGTCCATGGAGTGGTTCCTAGGCGCGGGTATCGCGTTCCTGACTGCGTTCCTCGTCGATTCGTGACCGCGTGCGGCGCGCCTCGTCGAGCGCGCGTCCCGCGGGTCACCCAACGCCGTGAACCCTCATCTCCTAGGGGTGGAGAACGTCGCCAGGCTGGTGGGCGGCGGAGTGGCGTTGGGCGCCTTCGGTCTAGACCTTCTCAAGGGCTTGTCGGCCGTGGTAGCCGGTGTGGCCACCAGCTGGTCCGTCGTCTCGTGGCTCACCACCGGAGCTCTGTCGCAGCTGCCGCACTTCGGTCCGGGCAACGTGCTCGCGCTGAGCGCTGCCCAATCCGGCGACGTCGCGCTGTTGGTGTCGGCCGGGCTCCTGGGCGTCGTCGTGGGGCACCTCCACCCGGTGCCGTTGCCCGGCATCGCCGTCGCCCCGCGCGGGCGGGGTACGGCGGTCATCCTCGGTGGACTGGCCGGTCTATATACCTACGGTGTGGCCCCGCTGTGGTTACTCGTGGTACCAGTCGCCATGTGGGCCGGTCTGCTGGCCGCCGACGGATACGTGGCTCGCGCCACGGTGTGGTCTGGCCTGGGGCTGGCCGCCCTCGGCGCCCTGGCCGCCACCCTACGGGCCGTCTCGTGGGAGGCCGCCTTCGCGCTGGCGCTACTCGCCCTCACGATCTTCTGGCGTCACAAGTCGGCGCTGTCGCGCATCAGCGATGGTACCGAGCCCCGGCTGGGAGAGCCGATGCCCGTCCGGGGCATGGACGGCTCGGTCATGGCGGCGTTCATGATCCACCCGATGAACCTCGAGGACGTCTGGCAGCCCGCCAGCCTCCGTTGGTTCAAGCACGTGCTCGAGCGCACGGTCAAGCCCGGGCTCCTGCCCGTCGAGTGGGTCAAGCGGCTCTTCCTGCAGGTCAGGCCGCAGCTCACCGGCGTCATCGAAGGGGTCGTGACCAGCGATGGCCGGCCGCTGCGGGTGCTCCTCGTGGGCACGCCCCTGCTGCCCGACCAGTTCCGCAGCCACCCCGAGGACGCCGAACGCCTGGCGGTGCAGGGCGCGAGGTTCGCACACGAGCTGGGGGCCGAGGTGGTGGGTCTGGGCGCCTTCTGGTCGACTGTCGGCGACAAGGGTAGGAAGGTACAGGAGGCGGTGCCGGAGATCGTGGTTACGAACGGCGGTGCCTATACCGCGGCGACCGTCCGGGCCGCGGTGCCCGGCCTGCTCAAGCGTTTCGGCGAGCAGGGCGTAGAACTGAAGCGCACGACGGCGGCCGTCGTCGGGGCGAACGGTGTCGTGGCGTTCGGGGTGGCACGCATGATCGCTCCCGAGGTGGGCAGGGTGATCCTCGTCGGCCGCGACAAGCAGAGGCTCAACCGCAGCGCAGCCACCCTGAAGGCGAAGTTCCCCGACACTGATTTCGTGCCCACCACGGACTTCCAGGCCGTCGCGTCGGCCGACCTCGTGTTCACCGCGACCTCCGACCCCGGCTACGTGCTCTACCCGCAGCACGTCCGGCCGGGCGCCTGGGTCTACGACCTGGGCCGGCCCGCCGATGTCCACCCCAGCGTGCGCGACGTGCCCGGGGTCGAGATCGTGCCGGGTGGCGTGGTGCGGCCTCCAGGCACGATCCGCTCGCAGATCGACCTGCGTTTCGGCGACGGCCACGTGCCCGCCTGCCTGGCGGAGACGATGATCCTCGCCGCGACCAAGGAGTACGACCGCCGCAGCTTGGGCGGCCGGACGCGCACCTCCGACATCGAGTTCTTCCTGCGGGAAGGCGAGCGCCTGGGCTTCGAGATCGTGACCCGCGACGCTCAGGTCGCGTCCGGTGAGCCGCAGGGTCGACGCAGCCGGGCCACGCCACCCAGCGAGTGAAGGTGTTCCGCGTCGGCGGCCTCACGGGCGAGTCGCCCGAGGCCGCGCGCCTGTGGGAGATGGGCTGCCGCGGCATCCAAGAGGTGGGCGGTGAGTCCGGCGAGACCGAGTTGATCGCGTACTTCGATGAGCAGGTGGAGACCGGGCTGGTAGGCACGTGGGAGGACCTCGACGAGCACGACTACCTGGCCGAGTACCGCGCCGGTCTCCAGCCCGTGCGGGCTGGCCGCCTCGTCGTGGCGCCGAGTCATGCCGCGGTGGAGCTGAGGGACGGCGAAGCCGTGGTCTGGCTGGACCCTGGCTCGGCATTCGGGACCGGCCATCACGAGACCACAGCCATGGCGCTAGAAGCGCTGGGTCTCCTTGACTTGGTGGGGAAGACCGTCCTCGACGTGGGCTCCGGTTCGGGCGTGTTGGCCATCGCCGCGGACGTGCTTGGCGCCGAGGCCTCGTACGGGATAGACGTCGACCCGGCCACGGTGCTGGTGGCACGCGAGAACGCCCGCCGCAACCGGTCGCGGGCTCGGTTCGCGGTAGGCACCTTGCCTGCCCCTGGCGCGCGGGGATTCGTCGTCAACCCCGAGGCCAGCGACGGACTGGGTGACGCCGGCTCGTTCGCGCCGGCCCGCGGTCTGCCGGGCAGGTTCGACGTGATCGTCGCGAACCTCTACGCCGAGCTCCACGCTGCCCTGGCTGGCGGCTACGCCGCCGCCCTACTGCCGGGAGGGTCGCTCCTCCTCACGGGCGTACTCTCACGGCTAGGCGGCTCGGTCGAGGAGGCGCTGGCAGCGGCCGGGCTGGGAGTCACCGCGCGCGCGGAGCGCGGGGAGTGGACGCTGCTCGCAGTCGGGGCGCCGGCATGAAGGCGCGCGCGGGCAAGCGCGGTGCAGGCGACATGCAGCGGGCCTGGTCGACATCGGGAGCCAGGGTGGAGCGCATCGACAGGGTGCTCGTCGATCACCTGTCCGACCTCGTCGAGGTCACCGGTCCCGAAGCTCATCATCTGCGGGACGTGCTGCGGGTACGCGTGGGCGGGGATGTGGAAGCGTTCGACGGCGCCGGCATGCGCGCCCGGGGTGAGGTAGTGGCCGTGACCAGGGAGGGCGTGAGCCTGAGGCTGGGCGCGCCGGAGCGCTCGCCCTCGGAAACCCCGCAGGATGTCACGCTGGCCGTTGCCCTGCTCAAGGGCGACAAGCTGGTGGACGTGATCCGGCCGGCGACGGAGCTGGGCGTGAAGCGCATCGTCACGTTCGTCAGCGTGAACTGCGAGGCCCGGGAGTTATCCGACGTCAAGCTGTCCCGGCTGCGCCGTGTGGCCCAGGAGGCGGCGAGGCAGAGCGGGCGTTCGGTGGTCCCCCAGGTGGAGGCTCCGGTCGACCTCGCCGACCTCACGGTCGATGGAGAGGTCGTCGTTGGTGACCCCGCGGCGGACGCCGGGCTGACCGAGCACCTGGATGAGCTGCTGGCGGCGCCCGCGGTCACCTTCGTAACGGGCCCGGAGGGCGGGCTGAGCGAGCACGAGGTCATGAGCCTCGTAGCGGCCGGGGCGCGAGCCGTGCGTCTCGGACCCAGGGTGCTGCGCGCCGACACCGCCCCGGTGGCGATGGCGGCAGCGCTGCTGTTGGTCGGGGGCCGCTGAGATGCGTGTCGCACCTATCAGGTCGGTGGCAGTGCTGGCCCTGGCGTGCGTCGCGCTGGCGGCCTGCCGGCCGCTGTACCTGCCGCCGGTGCCCGAGTCGCCCACGCAGCCGCGTCACTCGCGGCTGGACGCGAGCTCCGCCTTGGCACTGGTGGCAGGCAGGCCCGTGTTGACCGTGGTACTGGCCGAGCTGGTGGGGCCGGACGGCGGTGGTTGGCTCTACGTCCAGTGGTTCGGTCCGTCTAACGCCGAGATGGCTTCGGACGCCAGCTGGGTGACGGGCAGTGACGTGGGCACGACGATCGAGTTCCCGCTGCCGCCGGACGTGGAACACACGCCCGGCGAGTGGCGCGCGGCGGTCTCGTACGACGGGTTCCTTCTGCGGCAGTTCCGTCTCGAGGTCCCGGCCGGCGAGTGACGGGGGGCAATGTCCGCCACAGGTTCAGGGGCGTGTGGGTACCCGGTCATGGCAGGGGCATACCCATGCAGCGACGAACCGGGCCGGCGCGAAAGCACCGGCCCGGCTGACCTCCAACACTGGTTGGACCTTCGCGCGGTTAGCCTCCCGCGCCCCTGAGCGACTAGGCGTGCGCCCGCCGCGCGCTCCTGACCCTGGAGCGCCCCGCGGACCTGAGCCACACGATGATCGGCGTCATGATGAAGATGCTCGAGAACGTGCCCACGACGATGCCTACGAGCAGGACCACGCTGAAGCCCTGAAGCACGGAGCCACCCAGGAGCAGGAGGGCCAGGACCGGCAACAACGTCGTGCCCGAAGTGGCGATGGTGCGCGTCAGGGTCTGGTTGATGGAGAGATCCACGACCTCTGGCAGGCTCAGCTGCCTCTGCGACTTGAGGTTCTCGCGGATCCTGTCGGCCACGATGACGGAGTCGTTGAGCGAGTAACCGACGACGAACAGCAGCGCCGCCAGGACCGGGATGCTGAACTCGATCTGGAACAGCGCCAGCACGCCCAACGAGATGAGCACGTCGTGCGCCGTGGCGATGACGGCCGCGACGGCCACGCCCCACGTGGGCCAGAACCGCCAGGCCACGTAGAGGAGGATCAAGGCTAGCGAGACCACGACGGCGAGGATCGCGCCGCGCCGTAGGTCGGCGCCGATGGCGGGGCCAACGAAGTCGGCCGAGAGCACCTCGCCGTTCACCTGCTCCGCGAGCAACGCTCCGAAGTCGCCGCGTCCGCCCAGCGCGGTGTCTGTCAGGCCCGTGCGGACGATCACCTGGTGCTCGCCCTCGGCGCCCTGCGCCTCCACGATGGTGGCGGAGGCGGGATCGAGACCCTCGATGTCGAGTTCGCCGATGGCGGCTCGCACGTCGGCCACGCCGGTACCCTCCGGTACCGTCAGTGTCACGTTCTGGCCACCCGTGAAGTCGGTCGATAGCGGCAGACCGGCGATCATCACCCAGGCCAGCGAGGCGACGGCGAGCAGCGCCCCGAGCGGCACGAGGATGGGACCTCGCTTGACGTACTGCGGGCCCCTGATGTCGAAGCCCTGCCACAGGAACGTGCGGCCGCCGTTGAGCGTCAGCACGTCGAGGATGAAGGGCACTACTACCGTGTTCACGAACACGGAGGCCACGATGCCGATGGCCAACGTCACGGCGAAGCCGCGCACCGGCCCGCTGGTGTACTGGTAGAGGGCCGCGGCGGCCAGGAGGGTGGTCACGTTGGCGTCGATGATCGCCGAGAGCGAGTGCTGGAAGCCGCGCTTCATGGCGAGGCGGATGCCCTTGCCAGCGCGCAGCTCCTCGCGGATGCGCTCGAAGCTGATCACGTTGCCGTCTACGGCCGCGCCGATCGTCAGCACCAGGCCGGCGAGGCCAGGCAGGGTCAGCGAGGCGCCGAGGCCCGCCAGCGCGCCGAAGATGAAGAGCATGGCGAGCGCGACGCCGAAGGCGAGCACGCCACCGAAGAGGACGCCGTAGTAGGCGATGACGGCGATTATCACCGCGGCGCCGCCGATCACGGCGGCCGTCGTGCCGGCGTTGATCGCGTCCTGACCTAGCGTGGGCCCGATGGAGCGGACCTCGGCGACCTGCAGGTTGATGGGCAGGCTTCCCGAGCGCAGCACCAGCGCGATATCGGACGCCTCGTCCAGCGTGCCGATGCCGGTGATCTGGCCGTTGCTGGAGATTCGGCCCTCGAGGGTGGGCGCGGTGATGATCACGTCGTCCAGGACGATGGCCATGCGCCGGCCCAGGTTCCCGCCCGTGAACGTACCGAAGGCGTTGGCGTCCTGAGGCCGTATGTCGAACTGGACCACGGGCCCGCCCGGCACGCCTACCGACTGTCCGAACGACGCGGTGGCGTTGGCGATGATCTCGCCGGTGAACGACGTGGGCTCGAGGTCATCCAGGGTCAGCTGCTCGGTGGCCAGGTTGTTCGAGTCGCGCTTGACCAGCCGGAACTCGAGGACGGCCTGCTGGCCGATCAGGTCGAGCGCCCGCTCCTGGTCGTCCGAGGTTAGACCGGGCAGCTCCACGACGATGCGGCGGTCGCCGGAGGTCTGGACCAGAGACTCGGCGACCCCGAACTGGTTGACGCGGTTCTCGACGATGTTGCGGGCGGCCTCGAGGTCCTCCCGCAACGGGTTGGGCTCCTCCGATTGCAAGGTGACCCGCAGGCCACCCTGGAGGTCGAGGCCCAGCTTGAGAGGCGTATGGCCCGGTGCCCACGGCTGCCACAGGTACAGGACGGACGCGATGACGGCCGCCAGGATCAGTATGCCGGTGGCGGCCCTGTTCATGCGACCGGCACCTCGACGAGTTCGTACACCTCGATGATGTCCCCCTCCTGGATGTTGTCGTAGTTCTGGAGGCTGATACCGCATTCGAAACCGGTAGTCACCTCACGGACGTCGTCCTTGAAGCGCCTGAGGCCGGCGATGGAGCCCTTGTAGACCTCCTTGCCGCCGCGGTTGACGCGAGCCTTCGCGCCGCGGCGGACAACGCCGTCGAGGACGTAGGAGCCCGCGATGTTGCCGGAACGCGGCACGTGGATGACCTGCCTGACCTCGGCGCGGCCGAGCGTGCGCTCCTCGTACTCCGGTTCGATCTGGCCGCGGATCATCTTCTGCACGTCCTCGATGAGGTCGTAGATGATCCGGTACGTCTTGAGCGGTATGCCCTTGCGCTCCGCCGCCTTGATCACGCTCCCGGGCGGGTTGATACCGAAGCTGAGGATCGTGGCGTCGGCGGTGCCGGCCAGCAGCAGGTCGGAGTCGGTGGGGGCGCCCACCTCGGCCAGCATGATCTCCAGGTCCACCTCGTCGGTGGCTTCGGCCTCGCGCTGCAGCACGCCCTTGATGGCTTCGAGCGAGCCCTGGGTGTCGGCCCGTAGGAGGAGGTAGATCGTCTTCGTCTTGGGCTTGCCGAAGAGGTCGGCGAGCGTGACGCCCTTCTTGCCGATCTCCTCCCTGGCCTCTTCCTCTCGCGCTAGGCGGCGCTGCGAGGTAAGGCTCTTCGCTTCGGCCTCGTTGGCGGCACCCTCGACCACCGAGCCCGCGACGGGCTGCTCGGAGAAGCCCAGCACCTGGACCGGGGTCGCGGGACCCGCCGCATCGACGTTGTTGCCGGCGTAGTCCGTGAGGCGCCTGACCTTGGCCCACACCTCGCCCGAGACGATGTAGTCTGCCACGCGCAGCGTGCCCTCCTGCACCAGGACCGTCGCGAGGACGCCGGCGCGCTTGTCCAGCACCGACTCCACGACGATCCCTCTGACGGGCGCGTCCGGATCAGCCCGTAGCTCCTCGACCTCGGCCACCAGCGAGAGCATCTCGAGCAGGTCGTCAACGCCCTCGCCGGTCTTGGCCGAGAGCGGCACGGTGATCGTGTCGCCGCCGTACTCCTCCGGCACCAGACCGACCTGCATGAGGTCCTGCTTGACCTTGTCGGGGTTCGCCTGCGGCAGGTCCACCTTGTTGATGGCCACGACGATGGGCACGTTCGCGGCCTTGGCGTGCGCGATGGCCTCGCGGGTCTGGGGCATGACGCTGTCGTCCGCGGCTACCACGATGACGGCGATGTCGGTGGCGTTGGCGCCGCGCTGCCGGATGGTCGTGAACGCCTCGTGGCCCGGGGTGTCGAGGAAGGTGACGGAGCCGTGCTTCGTCTGGGCCTGGTACGCGCCTATGTGCTGGGTGATGCCGCCGGCCTCGCGCTCGGCGACGTGGGTCTGGCGGATGCGGTCGAGGAGCGAGGTCTTGCCGTGGTCGACGTGGCCCATGACCGTGACGACCGGGGCGCGCAGCGGCGCTTCCGAGCTCTTGGGCTCGTCCTTGGCTTTCGCGGCCTTGCCGGCCTTGTCCGAGGTGGCTCCGCCTGCCTTAGGTGCCTGGGCCTCGGCCGTGGCGGTCTTGGCGGGAGCCGTCGCTGTGGCCGTGGCGGCTCGCTGGTTGGAACCCTTGGCGCTGGGCGCTGCCGGCGCGGTGTCGGCGCCTTCCGGGGCGCGTTCCGCCTTCGCCTGCGCTCCAGGCGCTGCGTCCGCGATGAGGTTCTTGACCGTCTCGGCGGTGTCGGCGTCGAGCGTGCTCGACACAGACTTGTAATCGACCCCGAGCTCGTCGAGGCGAGCCAGCAGCTCGCTGTTGTCGACCCCGAGGTCCTTGGCTAGTTGGTAGATCCTGACCTTATCCGACATCCGTGCCTCCGTCCCGGCGTGCGGTGACGGCTGCCGTCCGACGCGCGGTGCGCGCCGGGCCCAGCGGGCGCTTGGCGGCGTCCCTCAGCAGTCCCAGCACCTGTTCCGCCTGGCCCTTGAAGGCCCGGCCCAGCTTCTTCGCGTTCTCGTCCTTCACGGCCTGGGCCGCGCACTCGTGGCAGACCCAGGTCCCGCGCCCGCCGAGCCTGCGGCGAGCGTCGTACTCGTACGTTCCGTCTTCATGCCTGGTCAGGCGCAACATCTCGGCCTGCGGTTTGGAGGCGCGACAGACCACGCACCGACGCAGCGGCACGTGCCGTTTGCGCTCAGGCTGTCCCTTCTGCGTGGCGACCATGGTCAGGACGCAGCCTCCTCGGTCTCCGGCTCTTCGTCCGCACGTTCCGCTGCGGCGTCATCGGCGGCTTCCTCCACCTCGGCCGAGGCCTCTGCCGCCTCGTCCTCGCCCGCCTCCGCAGCGGCGGCCTCGCCGCCCTTCGAGAACAGGGCGTCGAACGCGCGGTGGCTGCGCTCTACCTGCGACTGGTCCGACAGGCCCGAGGCGGCGGCCTGCACGGCGGCGCCGAGGCCCC
>Ga0079224_100003070_pt1 | contig 20766 bp, 9 predicted proteins | sample Stecom2015_FD_80414 | JGI IMG/M metagenome (GOLD analysis project Ga0079224, IMG submission 80414) | Agricultural soil microbial communities from Utah to study Nitrogen management - Steer compost 2015 | ecosystem: Environmental > Terrestrial > Soil > Agricultural land | place: USA: Utah...
GACTGGGGTGGTTCGCGAGCAGGCGCGCGTGCGGGCGCGGTCGCCGGATGCCGACAATGACCTGCGGGGGCAGCTGGCGATGGCGCTTGGTAATACGCTGGCGCTGGTGGATGATCCGGCTTGTGGGGAGGATGATCGGCGGATCATTGGCGAGCTGCGGATGTTGGCTTCGCGGGAGGATGCTTCGGAGGCCTTGCGGGCGTTGGTGCTGGATGAGCTGTCGGATCGCTTCGCTCCGCGACAGTGACCGGACTCCGAGTTATCGTTTTGATCTCGAGATCACACTGCTCGTACGCACAGGTGATCCGGACTCCGAGTTATCGTTTTGATCTCGAGATCACACTGCTCGTACGCACAGGTATCAGCAACCGGATCACCCCCCAAAAACCTGCAACACCCAAGCATGAGGGGCCGACAACCATGCGTGGCCACCTCCGCACAGAAGCAGGCAAGTGCCGCACGGCGAGCGAAGAACCGTGCTCGCGGGCGCGCACGCGACTACCCACGAGTACGCGCTCGGCCGATCCACGCGGGCCGCAGCTATAAGATCACCCGCCGCTGCATCGGCAAATTGATGCTGTTGTCGCCGGGGACCGAGGCCAAGAAGCTCGCCAACTTCATCGGCTACTGCCTCGCCTATAGCGCGGCGCGCTACGGGATTCAGATTCATGCAAGCGTGTGGATGTCTAACCATCATCACACCGACGTGACCGATCCGGATGGCAATCTCGCAGCGTTCAAGCAGCTCCTTCACAGCTTGATCGCCCGCGGTCGTAATGCAGCTCTCCATCGACACGACAGCTTCTGGAGCGGCGACGATGCCTGCGACACCCGTCGACCGACGGATGACGAGTCGCTGGGTGATCTCGTCTACACGCTCACGAATCCGGTCGAAGCCGGGCTCGTGAAGTGGGCACGTTTGTGGCCGGGCTTCACCACGATCGGCTGGCGGTTCGGCGAGACGCGAACCTTCAAGCGGCCGGATTGGTTCTTCGACGAAAAAAATGGCGAGATGCCCGAGGAGGTGTCGCTTACCCTGGTGCGGCCGCCCATCTTTGCGGCGCTCGACGATAATGCGCTATACGAGAAGCTGATGTGTGAGGTACGTAGGTGCGAGGTCGAGGTTCAGCAAAGGCTTCGCCGAGAGTGTCGGCGTTTCATCGGGCTGAAGAAGCTGGCGCTGCAGCCTTGGAGCCGGGCACCGAAGAGTTTCGAAGAGCGGTTCCGGGTCACGCCGAAGGTCGCAGCCGGTAGCAAGTGGCTGGCGGTCGCGGAGCTGCAGCGAAACCGCGAGTGGGAGCGGCAGTATGCAGCCGCGCGAACATTGTGGCTCGCGGGCGAATCGGCGGTGTTTCCGGCGGGGACATACTGGCTGAGGCGCTTTGCGGGCGTCGAGGTGGCCGCACAAGCTCCGTAGGGAGGGTAGAAATGGTCGACGGCGGGGTCGCGCGTGGCCATCCCGTCGTCGGGTATTGGTTCGGTGGCGTCGAGGCGGTCGTAGGTGGGGCGTTTTCGGGAATTTAGGGCCTGGTTGGTTGAGATTGGGCGTGAGCTCGCGACTCGCGGGGGGACTGGGGAGCCAGAATCGGCGCCGCCAGGACTGGCCCCGAAAGATGACTCTCCGTTCGGATTTGACCCGAAAGATGACTCTCCGTTCGGATTTGACCCTGGTATCATTGCAGTGGCATGCGACGATGGCTCGTACTCACCCCGCTCCTGCTACTAGCCTCCTGCACCGACGACGACGGCACCGTCGAGGGCGGCATGGCCGAGCAGGGTGACGACGGCGAACAAAACCCCGCCAACCCACACGACGACGCCGCGCAGCACTGCGTCGACGTCATCAACATGTACCGGGCAACCATCGGCGTCGCGCCGCTGCAGCGCTGGATTGACGCGGAGGTGTGCTCGAACGAAGAGGCCGAGAGCGACTCGATGACCGGCCAAGCCCACGGGGCCTTCGGGTCCTGCGACGAGTTCGCGCAAAACGAGTGCCCGGGCTGGCCGGGCCCGCCCGAGCCGATGCTCGACGGTTGCCTCGAGCTGATGTGGGCCGAAGGACCGGGCGAGCCCTTCTCGGAGCACGGCCACTACATCAACATGAGCAACCCCGACTACACGATGGTCGCCTGCGGCTTCCACGAGACCGCAGACGGATCGTGGTGGTCGGTGCAGAACTTCAGGTAGCGGCCTCACGCGACATTTTTGCGTGGTTGGCGAGCGTCATTGACACATGTCAGCCAACCTGCAAACCTGCCTGGAGCTCGTCCCGCCGGACGTGGGTCCGTGCCATGACCGCTGCTTCGCTCAACACCGATCGCTTCCCGTTCACCGCGTATCCCTCGGGCTGGTTCGTCGTCGCGACCAGCGAGGAGCTGGTCCCGGGCCAGCTGTTGTCGCTGCGCTACTTCGGCCGCGAGCTGGTCGCGTTTCGGGGTGAGTCGGGCAAGCCGAGCGTGATCGATGCTCACTGTCCGCACCTCGGCGCGCATCTGGCCCACGGCGGCGTGATCGAGGGGGAGTGCGTGCGCTGCCCGTTCCACGGGTGGAAATTCGACGGTCGGGGTGCTTGCGTCGAGGTGCCGTACTCCGACCGGATCCCGCCGAAGGCCGCGATCGCAGCCTGGCCGACGCTCGAGCAGGACGGGTTGATCTTCGTCTTCCACGGCCGACCCGGCGAGCAGCCTTGGCCGATGGAGCCGCTCGATCCCCGCGGCTACACGCCCGGGAAGATGGTCCACTGGCGCTCGCTCGCGACCCACCCGCAGGAGGTGTTCGAGAACACCGTCGACATCACCCACATCGGCCCGGTCCACCGCGGTCAGCGTGCGCGGCTGATGGGCAAGCCCGAGCGCAACGGGCCGACGATGCGGATCAACCTCGAGTTTCATGCGCCCGGCGACATCGTCGGGATGCCCGAGCAGCTCAACGACGTGCACCTCGAGGTCACGCTTCGGGGGCTCGGCGCGGTGATCGTCCACACCCACGTGCGCAACGTCGACGTCCGGGCCCGGCAGCGGCTGTACGCGACGCCGGTCGACGAGACCCACATCGACATCCGCGGGATCGTCCACGTGGTCGAGACCGACGATCCGGTGTTCACCGAGGAGCTCGCCGATCTGTTCTATCGCGCCTACGTCGAGGACTTCGCCAAGGACTTCCCGATCTGGGAGAACAAGCGCTACCTGACCCGGCCGACGCTGGCCAAGGGCGACGGGCCGATCGGGGTGTATCGACGCTGGTGCACGCAGTTCTACGGCGACGGCGAGGCCGAGGCCGAGAGCGAGCAGGCGCCGCGGAGCAACGGCCACGCGCGGGTCGACGTGCCGCTCGGCAACGGCCACGCGCCGCTGCTTCGCCGGGTGTCCGGGCGGGTGCGGGCGATCGTGCCCGAGCGCGTGCGCGGGACGGCCAAGCTGGTGCTGTCGGAGGCGCGCGAGCGGATGCCGTGGCTGGCGACGTCGCTGTCGAGCCTCGACGCGGTGCTGGGCGACGACGAGGTCGACGACGAGCATGACGAGCTCGGCGAGCTCGACCAGCTCGATCATGACGAGCCGATCGGCAGCGGCAACTCGAGCGATATCGGACAACCCAGGCCGACCGGCAGCGGCGGGCCCCGGGTCGCCGACGCGCGCGAGTACTTCGAGACGCTCGCCCAGCGCTTCGTCCCGTCCGCGGCCAAGGGCGTCGACGCGGTCTACCAGTGGGAGCTCAGCGGCAGCTCCGGGCGGACCTTCCATGCGGTCGTCCGCGACGGCCAGCTCACGGTCCACGACGGCTCACACCCGAGCCCGACCGTCGCGCTGGCCATGGATGCCGACGACTACGTGAAGGTGGTCAACGGCGACCTGGACGGGATGCGAGCGTTTACGACCGGCAAGGGCAAGGTCAAGGGCAGCGTGCGCGCGGCGATGAAGATGCGCGATCTGTTTCCGGCCGCGTGAGTGCGCCTGTGATAGCGTTCCGCGGCCCTCCGAGGATCGCCGCGCGTGAGTCAAGAACAGCTCGAGCTCCTGTTTTCGCTCGCGGATGATCCAGCGCGGCTGCGCGTGCTGGGGAGCGTCGGCGAGCTGCGCCGAATCGTCGGAGTGCCGGCGAGCATCGAGGTCCATGGACCGCTCGCCGAGCTGCTCGCCGATCGGGTGCTGGGGTCCGAGGCCATCTCGGTGGTCGATGGCGCGCTGGTGATCGAGCTCGGCGCGGTCAACCATGCCGAGCGGCCCGAGACCGTGCTGCCGCTGTCGCGGGGGCACGCGGATCTGTCGGTCAGCGGCAAGCTGTCGCTGGAGGTCAAACGAGACGGCTCGACGATCACCACCTCGCTGTGGGTCGCGCCGCTCGAGGGTCCGGGGGGGCCAGCCAAGATCGCGATCGGCGTCGATCTGATCATGCTCGAAGACGCGACCGTGCCGATCGCGGTGCGGCTGCCGGGCACCCGCGAGATCACGGGCGTCGAGGCGCTGATCCCCGGGCTCCGTCGGCTCCGCCAGCGGCTGGCGATCTTCGAGCTCGAGCTGCGCGAGCGAACCAGGCTGCTCGAGTTTCGGCTCACCGCCGCCGCCGCTGCCGACCCGCGCGAGGCGATGCCCCGGTTCTGCTGGCCGCAGGCGAGCGAGATCGTCACCAAGATCGCCGACCTGCAGCTGCCCGAGCTCGACGGGCCGCTGTTCGAGGATCTCGGCGCGGCGCTGACCAACGCCAAGTTGATCGGCGCCGACGCCAGGCTGACCGTCGACGAGGACGGCGTGACCGTCAGCGGCCTGAAGCTGCAGCTCGACGGCCCCCGCGGTCCGCTCTCGCTGATCGGCGGCGAGCTTCGCCTCGACTCGCGGCTGCGGCTGCGCGGTCGCTTCGGGGTCAGCTTCGAGCTCTCGGACCTGGTCGATCTGTCGCCGGAGTCGGAGTCGGCCAACTTCTCGCTGATCCTGCATGGCGGTCACCGCTACGCGCTGACGCTCGAGGGCGGGCGCTATCGGCTGGCGGTCGAGCACCGCGAGCGCGCCCAGACGCCGGCCGCCTCGGTCTACGTGCCGCAGCTCGACACCAAGGCCCGCGAGCAGATCGCCGACTCGCCGAGCTACGACGGCGAGGGCGTGCGCGACCGCTTCGTGCTCGACGTGCTGCCGGTCGCCGACGCACCCGCGATCGAGATCGGCCCGGGTGGTGTGCGGCTGACCGCCCGGGCGCGGCGGCGGTCGATCGCGCTCGGCGAGCTCGAGCAGGTGACGGTCGTCGACGGCGAGCTGCTGCTCCACGACGGTCGCTGGACGCTGGCGATCGAGGCCTCGGCCGCGCTGCCCTGGCTTCGGGGCGCCGCGGGTCGGGTTCGGGTCCGCGGCGGCTCGGGAGTGGTCGGCGGCATCGCGTTCGAGGCCGGCTTTCAGGTCGCGCTGGGCTCGGCGTGGACCGATCCGTCCGGCTGCCTGATCCTCCGCGATCCCTCGGTGTCGGTGTCGATCGGCTGGCAGCGCCCGAACTGGAGCGTGAAGGGGGCGCTGAGCGGCTCGCTCGAGTTTGGCCGCGCCGAGCTCGACGGCCCGGCCAGCGAGTGGGTCGGCGAGATCTTCCGCGGCCTGACCATCGACTTCGACGGCCTGTCGCTGTCCGACCTCGCCAACCTGCACGGCGGCAACGGGTCGATCAGGCTCGGGCTCGCGCGTGGGTTCAGCTGTCGGCTGTGGGAGATCATGCAGTTCGATCTCCGCGGCCTGAAGCTGCACGGCGACGGGCTGGGCTTCGACGGCGACGTCGGCTTTGCGCTCGGCCCGGTGCGGCTCGGCGGTCGGCTCCCCGATCTGCGCCTGAAGCTGAGCGGCGGCAAGGTCGAGCTCGACACCGGGAAGTTTGCGCTGGCGATCAGCGGCGCGCTCGAGCTGCCCGGCGGCGTGCGGGCGCGGCTCGACGTCCGACGCAAGCAGCAAGACGGCGTGACCATCCTCGAAGGTCGCGGCAGCTTGACGGTGCCGTCGCTGCCCGACGCCGAGGTGCTGATCCAGATCGGTCGCTTCGGCGACCCGGGTCGGGCCAAGCAGCCGACCATCGCGATCTACGGCGAGGTCGCGGCGGTGATCCACGTGCTGCCGGGCGTGGTCTTGCGGCGGCTCGGCGTCGGCCTGGGCATCTACCGATCGCTGCGCGGCACGGCCGAGCTCGTGCGCAGCAGCGGCGAGCAGCTGCTCGAGTCGCTGGCCGACGGCGCTCCGCTGTCGCCCGGCTCGGGCGACGACTGGCGGCTCGATCCGGCCTGCTTCCTGACCCTGGTCGCGCGGGCGACGGCCTCGGCCACCGCCGGGCCCGAGGACGAGATCGACTACTACGTCGCCGACCTGCTGCTGACGATCGACTCGAACCTGCGCTTCGCCGGCTGGATGAACGCGTGGATGCTGTCGAGCATCGACGACACGCGGAAGGACGACGCGATCCGCCGCCACCCCCACGGCCGCGGAGCGTTCGCCTTCGACTCGCGGGTGCCGTCGATCGTCGCGGCCTATCGGACGCTGAAGGACGGCCGCTCGTCGCTGACCCGGCGCGCGGGCGGGCTGGCCAGCGCGATCACCTGTCTGGTCGCGAACAGCCAGACGCAGATGTTGTTCGAGGCCCGGCCGAACCTGCTGCACCTGCGGCTCGGGCCGCACAGCTACCGGCAGTCGCTCGCCCAGCTCGGCACGATCGAGGCGAGCTCGACGCTCGCGGTTCGGGTCGAGCGCAGCGGCGCGGTCGCGACCATTGCGACCCGCTGGGCCGCGCGGCTCGGCGGCAGCTTCGAGGGCCGGATCGGCCCGGTCGCGTTCGGGGTCGGGGCCTCGGCCGGCTTCGAGCTCGACCTGACGCTCGGCGGCGGCCTGCGCAAGTCTGCGTTCGCGGTCTACGGCCGGGGTCGCGCGCGGGCGTGGTTTCAGGTCCAGGCCTGGGCGCGGATCAGCATTCAGATCGCCTTTCGCGTCAAGCTCGGGCCCTTCAAGGTCGGCTTTCGGGTTCGGATCGAGACCCGCGACGTCCGGCTGTCGCTCGGCGTCGAGGCGACGGTCGAGCTCGAGGTCGCGCTCGGCAGTGAGGGGGTGGGCGCGAGCGCGACCGCGGTGGTCGGGATCTCGATCGCGGGGATCACCGCGACCGGGAAGATCGGACCGATCGCGTTCAACGACAGCGCGCTCAAACACGGCCGGGCGCTGGCGATGCAGGTCAACAAAGGGATCGAGCCATGATGACTCTGCTGCTTCGCTTCATCGCTCGCGTCGGTAACCGAGTCCGCGTCCGCGGGTTCTGGCGCCCCGAGCTGGTCGACGGCGCGCTGGTGGTCGACGGCGAGCCGACGTTGCCGCCGAGCACCCGTGTCGAGCTCGTGCGGGTCGGCGCCGAGTCGCTCGAGCTCGGCCCGGCGGACGCTCCGTTTCGCCCGTGGGCGCCGCCGCCCGGCCTGCCCGAGGAGCTGACGCCGTGGTGGGCCAAGGTCGTCGAGCAGCTGACGGCGCCCAAGTCCGAGTTCGCGGCCGACGTGCTGGAGATGCTGCACGAGCTGTACCTCGGTCGGGTCGCGGCGCAGGTCGAGAAGCTCGACGGGCGTCCGCTCGCACCCGAGCTCGCGAGCGCGACGCCGAAGGACAACCTGCTGGTCGCGCTGGCCAGCTTGTTGCCGCCCAACTGGAATCCCGAGCAGCTCGACGAAGATCCCGAGCAGCTCGACAAGGTCCCGACCGCGCTGCTCGCTGCGCTGACCGGGCTGGTGTTCGAGGCGTCGCTCGCCGGCCGCGAGTGGGACTCGCTGGTGGGCGGTGAGCACCTGCTGATCGATCGCGGCGAGGCCAAGCCCGAGGAGACCGAAGCCAAGATCCGGCGGGTCCTGCAGGTCGAGCAGCAGGCCGACGGCTTTCGCCTCACGCTGCTCGACGCCCAGGGCCGAGCGCTCGCGCCCGACGGCACCTGGCACGAGATCGAAGTCCACCGCGGACACGGTCCGAGCCGGGGGCAGGCCAGGATCATCCGCCGCAACCGGATCGACAGGGACAACCGCGAGGGCGTCCATGCGATCGACGAAATGGGTCCGATCGAGCACCTCGGCGAGCAGCTGTGGTGGCGGGCCGAGGTCATCGACGTGCACGGTCGGGTGATCCACAGGGGCGACGCGGTCGACGTCCGCGAGCGGCTCGACCCACCACCCACGCCCGAGGCCGCGCAGGTCGAGTGGTCGGTCGCGGACGACGACACCGCGCTGCTGAAGGTCTGGCTGCCCGAGTCGGCGGATCCGGACGACCAGCTGAACATCGCCGTGTACATCCAGCGCCGGTCGCTGGACGCCTGCGGCTACTACGGCGACGCCGACGACATCGCGCTGCTCGAGGGCAACCGAGCCCTCGACCTCGACGCCTCGGAGCAGCTCGAGCCGCCGCCGTCGGAGGCCAAGGCCGAGGCGTGGTCGGCGTGGCTCGAGCGCAACGACGCCTGGGATCCTCGCTGGGCCAAGCTCGGGCTCGAGCGGGTCCCGGACCAACAGCTCGGGCAGGTCACACCGAGCGGAGACTGGGATCGCCAGCTGCAGATCACCGGGCTGCGCGAGCTCGCGCGCGGCGACGGGTTGCGGTTGTTCGTGCTGTGCGAGCGCAAGGTCGCGAGCGGGAAAGTGCTCGAGTCGCTGCCGACTCCGGCCGAGCACGTGCTGCTGCGCGAGCATCCTCAGCGGATGTTTCAGCTCGAGGTGATCCCGACGCAGGCGCCTGCCCGGTGGTTCGTGAGCGTCGCCGAGGCGCAGCTGTGGGGCGAGGCGATCGTGCGCCATGCAGACCCGGCCGACCCCGCGCGGGTCCAGCTGGGCTGGCGACACCAGGATCCGGGGACCGATCGACTGCCCGTCGGTGGTTATCGCGTGTGGCTGCGCGATCCGGTCGCGGTCGGCGATCCGGTCCCCTGGCGACCAGTGCTCGAGGTCCAGGCGCTGCCGCCCGTGCTCGCGTCGCTGCGGCCGCTGCCGGGTCTGGGCGAGGCTCGCTGGACGTTGTCGTCGACCCGCGTCGAGGTCGACTCGCCCGACAGCAAGCCCGACGATCCGCCCGGCAAGATCCTCGAGGCCGCGATCGCGGCGGCCCGGCAACACGGGCTCCATGCCCTCCAGCTCGACGACCCGAACGAGGCCGCGCTCGGGCTCACCGACGAGCAAAAGCAGCACCTCGAGGCGCTGCGGAGCAGCTACCAGACCAGCAAGACCACGCTGGCCCGGGCGGCCTGGCACTCGGCGATGCTCGGCGTGCTCGATGCCCGGCGACGGGTGCAGCGCTTTCGTCTGCCGCTCGGACAGCTGGCCGGCACGCCGACCGAGCTGCTCGCCAAGCTGGCGACGCCTTCGGTCGCGTGGGCGTACGCGCTCGATCCCGAGGGTCACCCGTACGCGACCGTGCTCGCGCTCGCGCTGCCTGCTCGCGCTCACATCTGGGCGCCGCTGTTCGAGGCGCCCGTGCTCGCGCTCGCCGAGCTGCCGGGCTCACGCCGGACGCTGACCTGGAACGAGCAGCGGCGGATCATGCTGAGCTGGGCCGGGCTCGAGGATCGCTGGCATCACGACTTGCAGTGGGCGATCGAGATCCGTGATCGCTACGCCGAGCTGCGCGAGCAGCCCGGCACGCATTCGCTGGCGGCTGCCGAGCTCGATCCCAGCGAGGTGTTGACGGTGGTCGTCGAGCGGCTCGAGCCGGTCGTCGAGCGGGTCACGGTCGTGCCCGAGCTCGCGGCCGAAGACGACTGGCTGGCGTTTCGGTTGCTGCCGCCGCCCGCCTGGCAGCGAGCCGCCCACAACGCGGTCAACCGGACCCGACTCGGGCACCTGCACATCGACGTCGAGCGCCGGATCGGCTGGCCGCTGGCGGAGCGCTATCGCAGCGCGCTGGCCAGGGCCAGCGAGGCCGCGCCCGATCTCGGCTCGTGGCGCGAGGCCGTCCGCGCGCCGTACCAGGTCTGGTCGCAGGAATTCCCGCGCACGCAAGCCGAGCAGGAGCCCAGCGTGGGCGACGAGTCGACGCTGATCTTCGACCGTCACACGCCCTACTATCACGAGGTCCAGATCGGCGCGCGGCTGCTCGCCGATCGGCAGGTCGGCCCGGTCACCTGGGCCAAGGCCACGCGCAGCCCGTTGCGGCTCGGGCTGCCCGAGCTGCCGCGCTGGCGGATCGAGAAGCACGACGACCCCGAGCTGTTCACGCTGCACTTCGGGCTGTTCACGCCGCTGCTGGCCAGCCACCTCGATCCCGAGGAGATCATCGAGGATCTACCGGTGAGCGGCGACCCGCAGTTCCCCGAGCGCTTCGCCGACTGCCCGATCCACCTGTTGCCGGATCTCGAGATCGAGCTGGTCATCCACCTCGATCTCGGCGCGCCCGAGCTCCCGCTGCTGCTGCCGATGTTCTGTTGGCGCGGGCCGCTGGTGCGGAGCGCGGCGCCGCCGGCCAACCCCTCGGTCGAGGCCCGCAACTGGCTGGGCTTTCACGTGGCCGAGGAGAGCAGGGCGTCGTGGCTGACGGCCAAGGTCACCCGCAACGACGGGATGCTGACCAAGCTCGAGGTCGAGACCCGAGCCAAACACGAGGCCGAGATCCAGCAGCGGCTGCAGGCGATCGCCGGGAACGAGGAGCTCCAGCCGATCTGGGCGCGGCTTCGCCGGGGCACCCGCTGGACCCGGGCCTTTCAGGTGCCGCGCGAGAGGGGGTTGATATGAAGATGAAGATCCAGGTCGACGCCCTCGACGTCACGATCACCATCTCGATCCCGGACTCGGCCAGGCAGCTCGCGCTCGGCGACGGTCGCCTGCAGATCATCGCCACGCTCGACGAGCCGGTGTCGCTCGGGGTGCCGGCCGTGGACGTGACCGGCGTCAACGCGGTGCTGCGCGAGCGAGGCGAGCTGTGGGTGCTCGACGACGGCTACCTCGACGCCGAAAAGCGACAGCTGCCCGCGCCGCTGCGTGGCGCCCGGGAGGCTCGCATCACCGTCGACGGGCTCGAGGTCAGGCTGCCGTCGTCCGAGGTCTGGGGCTCGTCCGCTCGCTCGCCGCACCACGACTTCATCATCGAGCGCAGGTCGGGCGGCGGCTGGAAGATCGCACCCTCGCCCCGCAGCTTCGAGGCCATCGACGCGCACCTCAAAAAGCTGGTCCGCGGCGTGGATCTGCGCGGGCTCGAGGTCGATCGACAGCACCTCGCAGGGCCGGGGCTGCCCCTGAATCCCAACAAGCTCGAGTGGCAGGTGGCGGTCACCGGGATGGCCGCGATCGAGGCGCGCGACCGGGAGGATCTGCCGTTCCCCGTCCGCCGCCTGCATGTCGTCGTCGAGAATGGCCGAGCCACGTTGACCGGCGACACCGTCGAGCCGATCGACGAGGCGCGAGCGCTGAAGTTCGAGCGCAAGCGGTCCGATGGGCCGTTTGGGCCGGTCTGGCCGGAGCACAGCGAGCCCTTGACCCCGGTGCTGCCGTCGACCAGCGACGCCGATCCGCGGTCGTCGGCCGAGCACAGCCACCTGTGGCTCCGCAGCGAGCGAGGCTGGGTGAACGTCGGCTGCTCGGAAGCCGACGAGCCGAGCTGGCCGACGACCGCGGCGCGCTCGGGCTTGCTGGTCGCCCTGCATCCGTGGTTTCCGTCGCGGCCCGGCCTGCGGATCCATGCGCTGCTCGATCGGGCGCAGACCTGGTTCAGGTTGGACGACGACGGTCGCGCCACCGTGAAGCTGTCCGGCTTGCCGATCCAGGTCGAGCTCGACGGCTGCGCGCTGTTCGAGCCGGCGGATCACAAGGCGCCCGAGCTACCGCCGGCGCCCGGGCGAGCGCCGACCACCCTGGTGCTGGTCAGCGACGCCTGGCTGACGCCCTCGTCCAAGCCGCCGCCGCAGCGCTTCGAGCTGCGCCATGATCGAGGCGACTGGACGTTGATCGCCGAGTCCGGCGGGTGCATCGACTGGCGGCCCTGGTCGAAGCCGCCGTTGCTCGGCGACGCTCGCTGGGCGGCCAACGATCCCGATCTCGGCGTGCGCTGCAGCGGCAATCGGGTGTTGATCCCCCGCGCGGTGGCCCGGCTCGCGCTGACCTCGTTGCCCGAGGGCGGCGGGTTTTCGATCCCGGAGCCCGACGCCCGGCCGGCGCTCGCCGGGGTGCTGCGAGGTCTGGACAGCGGCTGGTTCGGGCTCGAGGTCGAGGCTACCGACGCGGGGACGACCGAGCGCTGGCGTCACGCGGTCGCGCTGCTCGACGAGCGCTACCAGAGCGTCGACGAGAGGCTCGCAACGACCGAGGGCATCACCGTGGCCGCGCTGGCGGCCACGCGGGTCCACGAGGGTTGGCGCGAGGACGGACAAGCGTTCGACCGACCCCCGGATCTCGAGCTCGAGCAGGACGTGACCGGCCAGCCCCCGATCGTCGAGCGGATCGTCTGGTTCGCAGGGCCGGACGACTCGGTCGGCGTCGCGACCGGCTGGGTGCTGGTCACCACCCGCGATGCCCATGCTCCTCGCTGGGGAGTCATCCGCGAGTCCGACTCCAAGCTGCCGGTCACCATCGATCCTCGCACGCTCCGTTGGGAGCGCGAAGACGCGGTGGTGATCGCCGAGATCATCGGCGACCTGACCGGACGGCTCGCGCTGCGGCTTCGCAAGCGCGACGGCCAGTGGCAGGTCAGCGTCGACGACGAGGCACACGTCACGGTCCCCTGGAGGCTCGTGTTCCCCGAGCCGAGCGAGGGGCGCATCCAGGCGCTCTCGCTGACCAAGCTGCGACTCTCCGTCGGCCAGGCCGGCGCGCTCGAGCTGCACGCCGGATCGGTCGAGCTGCTGCTCGGCGAGGGCCGGGCTTGCTACGAGTGCGAGACCGGCTGGACCGCCTCGCTCGCGCGCGACTCGGAGGGCAAGCTGGTCCTCGATCCCAACGGCGAGCACGCCACCCGCGTGAAGCTGACGCGGACCGAGCGAGGGATCGTCGTGGTCCACGACCATCCGCTCCCGGGCCTGACGCTGCGAGAGATCCTGACGACTCCGGCCGAGGGTTCGCAGCGCTTCCAGGTCCGCATCAACGGGACCGACAGCGCCCGCCCGCTCGCGTCCGACGAGCTCGAGGAGCGCGGCGATCGAGTGATGTTCGCGTTCAGCGACGCGCTGCCCGGGACCCCGAACGATCTGTTGCTCGCCGGTCTGCAGCTGCTGCAGGTCAACCTCGCGTACCTCGAGCTGCATCGCGACGAGCAGGGTCGGCTGGTCCCGAAGTCGGGGATCATCGGCTGGACCATCGGCACGCTGGCCGGGCTCGTACCGGCCAAGGTCACCTGTCACGCGACCTTCAAGTGGTCTCTCGACGCCAGCGACCCCGGCCCGAGCGTCGAGCTCAACGGCGTGTGGCGCTGGCCGACGCTCGGCGGGACCTGGCTCGAAGACGAGGGCCACGAGCGCGGACAGGTGAGCCTGAACGTGGACCTGGTGATCGTCGATCGCTCGTTGACGATCGATCCGAGCTCGCAGGCGCCGGTCGAGACCGAGCTGTTCGCGCTCGCCGGGTTCGAGCTGAGGCTGGTCGAGACCTCGCCCGATCTGACGTCGGCGTGGAAGTGGATGGGTCACGTGCCGCTGCGCTTCGAGCCCGGCGTCGCCGACCGGCCCGCGATCCTCGATCTGTGGGGCAGCTATCGGCTGGGCGTACGAGACAATCGCCAGGCCGGACCCAAGCTGCGGCTGCGGCGAGGCAACTTCGGACTGATCCTCGATCCCAAGGCGAGCAACCCGAGCGAGGACAGCTGCCTGATCCACCTGGCGATGCGCAGCGACGCGGCCGAGCGGATCCAGGTCGTGGCGACCGACTGGGAGCTCGACGGTCACCTGGCCGCGCCCCGGGAGCTGGACGCCGAGATCGTGGCCGTATGCCGTGAGCCGGACCCTTCCAGGGCGGCCCACGTCGAGTTCATCGGCAAGACCAAGGCCAGCTCGAAGACCGAGCCGTGGCTCGCCGAGCTGATGTGCATCGACGAGCAGGGCTCGACTCGCTGGTATGCGAGCAGCGCCAGCGAGTGGTTTCCGCTCGACCGACTCGAAGGGCAAGACAGGGGCTCGACCCGGCTTCGCGTGATGGCCCCGACCGGGCTCACGGTGCTGGCGACGATGCCCGAGATCGCGGCGCCCGACGAGGCCTCGATCGACGCCTGGGCGCGGCGAGTGTTGGTGCGCTCGGGCTGGCACCGCGAGGCGATCCTCGAGACCCGCCGCGACCAACAGCAGCGCTGGCGGATCATCGACTCGCCCCGGCTCAACCGCGATCTCGAGCTCGGCTGGCTCGACGCGGCGCCACGACACCACGCCGGGCGGCCCGGGCCGGTCGGGCGGCGGGCGAGCTGGCCGGATCGCGACGGCGCCCCGATGCCGCTCGCCCAGCTGTCCGATCGTCCGCCGAAGCCGAGCCTCGCGCTCGGTGATCTCGCCAGTCCGAGCTGCGAGGCGAAGAGCTCGGCGATCGCGTTCGGGCTGACCCTCGATCCGGGCGTCGACGGTCGGTTGCACGAGCGCGACGCGGTGATCGTGCGGATGTCTCGGCACACGCCGCTATGCTGGGATCAGTCGACTCGCGCGCCCACGCCCGGCTGGCGGCGCGACCTCGGCAACGAAACCGGCTGGGCCCGCGAGAGCCTCGCGCCGCCACCCGGCCCGCTCGCGCCTCCGGCCTCGTCCAGCGACCGGTTCTCCGCGCGAGCCGTCGGCCTCGAGCTGCGCAGCGCCGCGCCACGACCCGGCGAGCTGCTCGACCTCGAGCTCGAGGCGTGGGTCACCCGCGGCGGGATCCAGCGCAGCGGTGGCCGTCACGAGCGACGCGTCCGGACCTGCCGGGTCGCGCCCGGCGACGAGCAGATCGACGTGGCCGTCAGCCGCGGCAGCGATCGCACCCGGGTCAGCTGGATCCGCCGCCACGCCGATCGCCACAGCCTCGGCGCGCCCGTGGTCCTGGTCCACGAGCCGCGGGCGATCAGCGTGGATCCGCGCCAGCCGATCCGCATCTGGTCGGCGATCGACCCGAACGCGCTGCGGCTGCACCAGGCGATCGGGAGCTCCTCGGGAGTGCAACCGCGGGTCTGGTTGCGCATCCAGCTCGCGACCAGCCTGGAGTCCGGCCCCGCGGGGCTGACGATCGCGACGGCCGGCGCTCCAGTCGAGATCGACGTCGCGGCCCTGCGGGGCGGCTACTCGCTCGACATCACCGAGCAGCTCGCGGACGGCACCATCGCCGAGCTGGCGCTGCAGCTGCCCGAGCACGACGGCCACTCGCAGCTGACGGTCTCGGCCGTGCTGGCCGCGAGCGAGCCCGAGCAGCCGCCCGCCGACAGCCGCGTCACGCTCGCGCTCGCGGCCAGCACCATCGCCGGCCCGCCGCCCTCGACGGTGGTCGTGTTCGAGCACCTGGCCGACGGCGACCGCTCGCCGCTCGCCGTCGGCCCCGAGCCCGCGTCCGCGTGGCGGCCGATCTACGACCACAACCACCTGGTCTGGGCGCAGGTCGGGACCTGGACTCATCATCACCCGCCCGGCTGCGACGCCGGTGGTTACGCCGTCGGCGTGCTGTCGAGCACCGGCGCGTGGTCGTGCTCGGATCGCCATCGCTAGCCCGCTCGTGGCAACCTCCGCGGATGCGAGCGCCCGAGCGTGACCCTCACGCCGATCCGCCCCGGCGGATCGCGTTGGTGATCACCCGCAGCGACGCGGTCGGCGGGGCGCAGATCCACGTGCTCGAGCTCGCCCGCGCGCTGCAGCAGGCCGGGCAGATCGTTCGAGTGTTCGTCGGCGGCGAGGGGCCCTTCGTCGCCCGCCTGCGCCACGCGAGCGTGCCCGTGACGCCGATCCCCGCGATGATCCGCGAGCTCGATCCACGGGCCGAGCTGCGCGCCATCGCCCAGCTGATCGCCGCCCTGCGACGCTTCGATCCCGAGCTGATCAGCGCCCACTCGACCAAGGCCAGCATCCTCAGCCGGCTGCTCGGGTTCGGGATGCAGGTCCCGGTGGTCATCACCGCCCACGGCTGGCTGCTCACGCCCGGCAAGCTGTCGGCGCGCCAGCAGCTGATCCGGCTGGTCGAGCTCGCCACCGCGCCGATGGTGGGGCGGATCATCGCGGTGTCGAACTACGACCGCGCGCTCGCGCTCGAGCACCGGGTGATCGACGCCGACAAGATCACCGTGGTCCACAACGCGATGCCCGACGTCGACGGCTCGCTGCTGGCCACGGCCGAGAGCTCGCCGCCGCGGATCGTGATGGTCGCGCGGCTCGAGGCGCCCAAGGATCCGATCACGGCCGTCACCGCGCTGGTCCGCCTGCGCGAGCTCGACTGGCGCTGCGAGCTGATCGGCGACGGACCGCTGCGGCCCGAGCTCGAGGCTGCGCTGCGCGGATCGGGGATCGAGGATCGCGTCGAGCTGATCGGTGCCCGCGACGACGTGCCCGAGCGGCTCGCCGACGGGCAGCTGTTCATGCTCTCGACTCGCCGCGAAGGCTTCCCGCTGTCGGTGCTCGAGGCCATGCGCGCCGGGCTACCGGTGGTCGCCAGCGACGTCGGGGGGATCGGTGAGGCGCTGACCCCCGGGTGCGGAACGTTGGTCGAGCCCGGCTCGCCCGCGGCGCTGGCCGACGCCCTCGCGCCGCTGATCCGCGATCCCGAGCTGCGCCGCCGTCAGGGCTCGGCCGCCCGCGCGCGCTTCCTGGCCGAGTTTCAGCACGACGTCCACGTGCGCCGAATCTGGGCCGTGTACATGGACGTGATCGAAGGGCTGTGAGCGCTCGCCAGGACCGTCAGCGATCGAAGCTCAGGTTGCGGACCCAGTCGCCGAGCACCTCGGCCTCGCGCGCGGTCAGATCCCTGGGCAGCTGCACGACAACCCGGAGATCGGGTCGCAGCACGTAGCTGTGCTCGATCGCCTCGCTCGGGTCGCTCGCCTCGCTCGCCTCGCTCGGGTCGACCGAAGCAGGGCTCTCGCTCGCGGGCTCGGTCGTGATCGGCTTGCCACGAGCGTGTGGAAACATCTCGAGCACCATCTCGCCGCTGTCCGGCTGCTGGTCGTCCTGGTCGTCGAGATCGTCTTCGTCGCCGACGACCTCGACGACCTCGACCACCTCTTCGATGGCAGCGAGCTGCTTGGCCAGAGTCTGCGGATCGTCGGCCCACTCGAAGCGGCTCGGGTGACCCTTGCGGCCGAGCTTGAACTCGCCGTAGCCGGCGTCGGCCAGCGCGCGCAGCAAGTTGACCGCGCGGCGCCGGGACATCCCGCGGCGCTCGATCAAGCCCTCGACCGTGGTTCGATTGTTCTCGACCTCGGCCGTGGCCGACAGCATCCAGTCGCGGAGCTTCTGGATGACGGGGCTGGCCTGATGAGTGGCGGTCTGGGCAGACGGCGTCGACGCTCGCTTCACGGCGGACCAAGCTAGCGCGGCTTCGACTCGGATTGAACGGCGCGAGCTCGGCTCGGCCCGGCTTCGAGGCGCGAACCTGCGCGACGAAGCGGCCTGGTTTGGGCCGCTTCACTTCGAGACGCGCGGCCCGAAGATCAAATTGGCTGCCACATAAATCACGAGCCGTAGCGCGGCGATGATCAAAAAAGTCTCGATCGCACCGTCCAGCCCGCGGGCCGGTATTCGCCACAGGCTCACGGCGACCGTCGAAGCGACCACCACCAGGTTGATCCACAGCTGCATCCGAAACTGCGACAGCGCGGTCAAGGTCTGCGAGAGGATGTTGGCGAGCCCGACGATCACCGCCGCGAACGAGGCCAGCACCAGCTGCGGCAGATAGGCCTCGTAGTCGGCGGTGTAGCCGTAGCGCAGGTAGAGATCGCCGAACAGCACGACCACGATCACTCCGGCGCCGTTGAGCGCCAGCACCAGCCCCAGCAGCTTGACCAGCAGCCGCCAGAACCCGCGGGCGTCGTCGATCGAGAGCTTGGCGAGCCGGGCGATCGCGGCGCTGCCGAGCGCCAGGTTGATCACTCCGCTGGCCTGCAGGACCGACAGCGCCGCGGCGAGGATCCCGACCGCTGCGACCCCGTGGCGATCCTCGAGCACGTAGGTGGGCACGCTGACGGTCAGGCTCAGCAGCCCGGCCGCGACGCCGATCGGCAGCGCCTCGCCGATCAGGCTGCGCAGCGCGTCGGCCCGAAAGCGCGGGCGCATCGAGGTCCCGGTCGGATCGCCGGCGACCACCACCGCGGCGGCCTTGCGGCGATCGTAGAGCACGGTGTGGGCCAGCATCGCCGCGACCACCAGCGCGAGCGCGACAATCTCGTCGGCGATCACCAGCCCGAGCGCGAGCAGGCCGATCCACCACAGCCCCCGCAGCGCTCGCGAGATGCCGATCGGATCCATCCGCTCGGCTCGCTGCGAGCGGGCGTAATAGATGTCCGAGAGGCCCTCGCTGACCCGGGCCGCGCCGATCAGCAGCACCACCGCCGCGGTCTGCCAGGGCCAGCCGCGGATCAGGCACACGGCGGCGATCACCAGCAGCGCGAGCGGCAGCAGCAGGGTCCGCAGGGCCAGGAAGTCGGCGAAGCCCCAGCGCGAGCGGACGTCGACCACGTAGATCGGCCGCAGGTGCAGGTTGGCGAGCAGCACGATCGGCGTCGACACGGCGAAGCCCAGCGAGTAGCGACCGAGCGCCTCGGGCGAGCCGAGCTTGGCGATGACCATCAGCGACAGCCACTGGCTGGCCGCGAAGCCGAGCTCGCCGAACATGGTCCACGACAGGCTGCGGCGGACCGAGTCGGGGCCGCGCGGGGTCGCTTCGGTCACGGTCGCTTCGCCTCTCGTGCGCGCTGGCGGACCCGCTCGGCCAGCGCCTCGCGGCGCTGTCGAGCCGCCGGTTTGGCTCGCTTGGCGAGCATGTCGTCGAGCAGATCCTCGGCCCGGGCGATCGAGACCGGATCGCCGAGCCGAAGCAGCGTGGCGACCAGGATCTCGTCGACCAGCGCCGGGTCGTCGAGCCGGGTGTCTTGCCGGGCCTGCTCGAGCTCGGCGGCCGCGGCCTGCAGCTGGGTCGGGCTGCCGAGCGCGAGCCGAGCCTTGGCCCGGAGCCTGTGGGAGCGCGACTCGTTGGGCCGAAGCTGGGCGAGCAAGCGGGCGTGATGGAGCGCGAGGCCGTGGTTCTCGGCTGCGAACGCGAGCTCGATCTGCACGAGCAAGGGCGCGGGATCGTCCGGGTGCGTGCGGGTCCGGGCCGACGCCAGCGCTCGCGCGTGGGCAGGTGATCGCGCGGCGATCACCCGGGCGAGCGCGGCCCAGGCCTGCGCGTCGGTCGGCGCGACCTCGACCAGCTGCTCGGGCGCGGGGAACCGGGCCAGCAACCAGCCCGGCAGCGCCTCCGGGACCGGCTCGCGCAGCGCCTCGAGCCCCTGGCGGACGTGCTCGACCTCGCCGAGCGGCGCCCCGAGCTCGGCCGCGGCCACGGCCGCGAGCAGGTGAGCGTCGATCGAGGCCGGCCGCAGCCGGGCCGCGACCTCGGCCCGCTGCCTGGCCGCTTGCCACTCGCCGTCGCTCGCGTGATCACGGGCGAGCGCGAGGTGAACGAAGGGATCGAGCGGCGTGCTCGCGAGCGCGACCTCGGCCCCGAGCTCGCCGGCCAGCAGCGCCTGGTCGCGATCGCGGCGGCGCGACCAGCTGTCGGGGATCGACACGATCGCAACCGCCTCGGCGATCAGCAGGCCGATGATGGTCGCGATCAGCACCGGCCGACCCGACCACGCGCGAGCGCCGGCCGAGGGCCCGAGCGCGCCCGCGTACGCGATGGCCGGGGCCGCGACGCCGAGGTAATCGAGGGAGAAGTCGGCGCCGCTCTGGATCGCCAGCGCCAGCAGCCCGCATAGTCCCAGCCGCTTGCTGATCGCCGCGCTGGCTCGAAAGCTCCGCCACCACCACCAGCCGGCCCCGAGCACCAGCGCCAGGCCGGCCACGCCCCACTCGACCACGAAGGCGATCGGCGTCGACTCGAGGTGGGTGATCAGCACCAGGCCGGGATCGCTGTCGACCAGCGGGAACAGATCGACGAAGCAGCCGCGGCCGATGCCCAGCACCGGCGAGAGCTTCAGCAGCGCGGCGCCCTCGATCACCACGCGCAGCTTGGACCGGAACGACTCGGGATCGCCCAGGCTGGCCAGCTGGTCCCACGCGCCCTGGGTCACGGCGAGCGCCAGCATCACGATGATCAGGACGATCAGCGAGACCAGCCCGAGCGAGCGTCGGCCTGCGCGAGCCGGCGCTCCACTCTCGGGCCCGCGCAGACCGATCGCCAGGGCGATCGGAGCGACGATCGCCGCGGCCAGCAGCGCCGCGCGAGACATCGACAGCACCAGCGCGGTCGCCTGGATCGCCAGCGCTCCCCAGGCCACGTAGGCTCGATCGGCGAGCCGCTGGCTGGCCCGACGGTTGGGGGTCGCTCGCGCGCGCGCGTTCAGATCGGTGGCCAGCGACGCAGCCGCGAACACCCCGATCAGCAGCAGCCCCGACTGATGGTTGGCGTTGACGAAGCTGGTCAGCAGCGCCGAGCCCAGCTCCTGGCCGAGACCGTGAAGCTGCTGGCGCGGCACATAGACGCCGTAGATCGCCGTGGCCCCGACCAGCTTGTGGCCCATGCCGATCAGCGCGACCAGGGTCCCGGTCAGCGACACGTAGGCCGCGACCAGCCGCCAGCTCAGCTGCGCGGCCGCGATGAACAGCCCGGTCAACGCCAGCACCCGCGCGAGCTCGAGGCCGGTCTGGCCGGGGTGGATCGACAGACGACTCCAGCTC